>Ga0209137_1001721_pt1 | contig 20301 bp, 13 predicted proteins | sample SaaInl5LU_22_DNA_FD_184642 | JGI IMG/M metagenome (GOLD analysis project Ga0209137, IMG submission 184642) | Marine microbial communities from expanding oxygen minimum zones in the Saanich Inlet - ESP_105LU_22_DNA (SPAdes) (version 2) | ecosystem: Environmental > Aquatic > Marine > Intertidal...
CATTAAAGTAGCATACGCTAACTGATCGTTTCTATTTAAGATACGTTCTACAAGATATTTGTCTATCAATTTTTGATCAGCTCCAGCCATTATTTGCTTTTAGCGCTTTAAAATGATTGAAAATTAAGAATACCACCCAAAAAAAATCAAGAAACAACATATTTCCTATTATCGTCCGGTTTTGAAGTATCTGTAAATTTCGGTAGTTAAACATAACAAAGATGATCCACTTAGCCAAATATATGGATAAAACAGTTGTCCACTCAAGGCCGTTGATTAAAAACCAAAATAAAAGAAAGTAAAACAATATCGACAAGAATGGGAATCCACCTACTAAAATGATTTTCAACAAATTATAATACTTAGCTGTACTGTAATGCCGTTGCTTTTGTTTCATCCAGTCGCCAAACGAACTTGGAGGAAGAGTGTATACCAAATTATCCAAATCAAGTGTAATCATCGTATTGGAGCGTGTGGCCACTTCAGCTAGCAACAAATCATCATCACCGCTCAGCGTTCGATTACTTTTTTGAAAAACTCGTTCGTTCAATATCGCCTTTCGGTAGGCGATGTTTCGACCAACTCCCATGTACGGAATTCCGATAAATGCAAATGAGAGATATTGAAGTGCAGTTAGCGTTGTTTCAATCTGAATAAATTTATTTAACAAGCCCTTACGCTGCTCATAGGGTGAATACCCTAATACGACATCAATCCCTTGTTTAAAACTTGCGAGCATCTTTGCTAGATGTCGTTGACTAGTTGGATAACAATCAGCATCGCTAAGCACTACAAAATCATAACTACTCTTTTCAATCCCTGCTAATAGCGCTCTTCGCTTTCCTTTAAGATTACTAAGCTGATTTGGAGCCAAGTGAATCACCTTTATATTAGGATAATTGTTTTGAAGCGCGAGTAAGACCTCAGCAGTTTGGTCAATAGAGCCATCATTTACCACAATCAACTCAAACTCAACACCTGTTTGTTTTATCCAAATAGGTATAAATCTGGATAAATTTTCAGCCTCATTTTTAGCACAAATAATAAGACTTACTCCTTGTTTTTCATCATCGTCAAGGGTGCTTTGTTTAGCTAAGCTTAAACAACTGAATATTAAATAATAACTTAGCAGCCCAAAGAAGACAATCAGTGTAAAAATGAGCAAAGGAACAGCCATGAAATTTGATTTACAGCACAAAGATAAACTTTCCAATGCAAGAGCGGGGACGATTACCACGGATCATGGAGTTATCGAAACACCCATATTCATGCCGGTCGGCACCATTGGCAGTGTAAAAGCTGTTCATTTCAGAGAACTTGAAGAAGAGATTCATGCACAAATTATATTAGGAAACACCTATCATTTATACTTACGTCCGGGATTAGATATCATTCAAAAAGCTGGTGGTTTGCATCGTTTTATTGGCTGGGATAAACCCATGTTAACCGATAGTGGTGGTTATCAAGTTTATTCCCTTTCAGGTACGAGAAAAATCAAAGAGGAAGGCGTAAAATTCCAATCGCATATTGACGGCTCTCGACATTTGTTTACTCCTGAAAATGTAATGGACACCCAACGAGTTATTGGTGCGGATATCATCATGGCCTTCGATGAATGCACCCCCTACCCTTGTGAAAAGAATTATGCCAAGGCATCGATGCATATGACTCATCGTTGGTTGGACCGTTGTATCAGACGTTTTGATGAGACGGAGGGTGTCTATGATTATCAGCAGACCCTTTTCCCTATCGTTCAAGGGAGCACTTATCCCGATTTACGCAAAGAAAGCGCTGAGTATATTGCCAAGAAAGAAATGCCAGGAAATGCAATCGGTGGCTTGAGTGTTGGAGAGCCTGCTGAAGAAATGTATGCGATGTCTGAATTGGTTTGTGCCATATTGCCAAGTGACAAGCCGAGGTATCTTATGGGTGTAGGAACACCGGCTAACATTTTAGAGAATATTGCTTTAGGGATCGATATGTTTGATTGCGTAATGCCGACACGAAACGCCAGGAATGGCATGTTATTCACCAAACAGGGCTTCATTAATATTAAGAATAAAAAATGGGCAAGTGACTTTAGTCCAATTGATGCTGAAAGTGAGGCTTCAACCAGTCGATATCACTCCAAAGCCTACTTACGCCATTTATTTGTGAGTGGGGAAAGACTGGGAGGACAAATCGCCTCCATTCACAACCTCAGCTTTTATCTGTGGTTGGTAGGTGAAGCACGCAAACAAATTATAGCAGGAACTTTTTCCTCTTGGAAAGAAAAAATGGTTCGGCAAGTAAGTACTAGATTATAATTTTAAGAGTTTAGTTAAGAAGCACGATCTGAATTGAAAAAAATAGATTTCTATATCGTCCGAAAATTTCTGGGTACATTCTTTTTTATCCTAATGCTTTTGGTGCTGATAGCTGTGGTAATTGATATATCTGAGAAGATAGATAATTTTATACGCAGTGAGGCCACTTGGGATATGATTGTGCGCCAATACTATTTTAATTTTATTCCACATATTGCCGCTTTGCTCGGCCCATTCTTCGTGCTGGTCGCCGTAGTATTTTTTACAGCACAACTTGCATCCCGTTCGGAAATTATAGCCATGACAAGCGGAGGAGTTAGTTTTTATCGATTAATGCTTCCTTACTTCTTAGGTGCAGGCATTCTGGGGGGTATTCTTTTCTACACTAATCACTATTGGGTGCCTAATGCCAACAAAGGTCGACTAGCTTTTGAATGGGAATATCTAACTACCTGGAAGAACTTTTGGTTAATGAATGTACACAGGAAGTTAGATGAAAACACCTATTTGTATTTTGCGCGGTATACCACCGAAACGCATACCGGATTAAAAATGAGTTTAGAGCGTATTGAAAACAATGAAATTACCTACAAATTAAACTCCGACAAAGCCATTTGGAATGATTCTTTAGAAACGTGGCATATTGAAACCTATACGATTCGAACCTTTGAAAATGGCAAAGAATCGCTTACATCCGGTTTAGCAATGGACACAGCAATTGATTTTAGGCCTGAGAATATTTCTTTAAAAGTTTCTTCCAAAGAAGAGATGACAACACCAGAATTAAAGAAACATATCATTGAGCTGAGAGAAACTGGCCAAAGTAATATAGCTTTTTATGCATTGGAACTTCATCGACGAACCGCCTCCGTTTTTAGTTTAATTATACTAACCATTATCGGCTATTCATTAGCCTCGAGAAAAGTACGCGGTGGTCTGGGCCTGCACATTGTTACAGCCATCATCCTCGCTGGATTGTATGAACTCACGGCAAAATTTACGACCACCTATACCACTAATGCAGGACTAGATGCATTTTGGGGTATTTGGATCCCAAACTTTATTTTTATCGTTATCGCTGTGATTTTCGTGCGATTTGCCCAAAAATAGATACCACTTAGAATGGTGTTGAATCATCAAAATCGGGGTTACCATCATCCTTGTTATTCATTTTTGAGGGTTTGGTAACGGTATTATTTGAATCAAAATCTTGAGGCAATTCCATAAATGAACTATTAAGGTCAGTGAACTTCGCAAACTGAGGAACAAAACGAATCTTTACTGTTTTTAAAGCACCGTGTCTGTTTTTAGCCACAATAACTTCTGCAATCCCCCTGCAATCTTGACCTTCTTCATCTTCCGTTATATTATAATAATCAGGACGATACAAGAAAATAACCATATCCGCATCTTGCTCTATGGCTCCCGATTCCCTTAAATCGGAAAGCATAGGTCGCTTAGAACCTCCACGGGTTTCAACAGCACGGCTGAGCTGTGACAAGGCAATTACAGGTACATTTAACTCCTTTGCGATACCTTTCAGTGAACGAGAGATATAAGATATTTCCTGTTCGCGATTCCCGCTACCTTTTCCGTCGTTTGATCCTGTCATTAATTGTAAGTAATCAATTACAATCATTGAAACATCATGCTTTGCCTTTAGTCTTCTGCACTTGGCTCGTAATTCAAAAACACCTATGGCTGGCGTATCATCTACATACAATGGCGCACTTTGAAGGTTATCTATGTTCTTAGTCAAATGCTTCCATTCTCGCTCAAGCAAGGTTCCTTTTCTCAACTTCTCCGAGTCAATTTCCGTTTCCATTGAAATCAAACGGCTTACCAATTGATTGGAAGACATTTCCAATGAAAAGAAGGCCACAGGTTTTTCTAAATCTACCGATGCATTTCGGGCTAAAGCCAAAGTAAACGCTGTTTTCCCCATGCCGGGACGAGCAGCCAAAATAATTAAGTCTGATTTCTGCCAACCCGCTGTTAAACGGTCAAGTTCAGTAAATCCAGATCCTACACCGGTAAGTACATCTCCCTCAACAGCACGCAAACGGCGTTGATCAATCTCTTCAAGCTCGGCAAGCAATACAGAACTAATTTTCTCTGTATTCTTTTTCATGTTGTTCTCACTTAATTCAAACAACTCACCTTCAGCCTTATCCAACAAATCGAATACGTCTACTGTGTCGTCGTAAGCATCTTTAAGCACATCACTGCTCACACTGATTAACTCACGTTGTAAATGCTTTTGAGCAATAATTCTAGCGTGAAACTCAATATTTGCAGAAGACGAGACTTTATTGGTTAAGGAAGCTATAAAGTAAGAACCGCCCACCATATCTAAATCACCTGTCAGTTTCAATCGTTCATTTACAGTCAATATATCAATGGGTTGATTTTCTTCATAAAGCGATTTCATCGCCCTATAAATTCGAACATGTGCATCGACGTAGAAACTCTCCGGCTTAATGATTTCCACAACCTTGTCAAAGGCTTCTGATTCTAGCATAATAGCTCCCAGAACAGCTTCTTCAAGATCTCTAGCTTGCGGTAAGACTTTAGCATTTTCTAAACCTTCCACACGCTTATCCCTTCCTTTTTTAATGGCTTCACTCAAACGTTTATTAAAATCTTGATTGTCTTTCATAATAGTAGTTTAGACTTAGGGATCTGAATCCAAAAAGAAATAAAACGGATCGTTTTATACATTCAAATGTAGAACTTATTCCATGCGCTTACTAATCATTTGACGAAAAAAAAAGTGAACACGATAAGTTGATAAAAAATGGAAATTGTGGATAATTTTTATCGCACCACTTTGAGTAAATGCTGAATTACAACATCCGACTAGCTTCTTTTTTACCGATAATAAAAAAATAATACCCAACAAGGGCAGGAATGATTATATTGATAACCCAAATGGCAAAAACTGCTAAAACTACACCTAATTCATTGTTACTGTGGCGACTAAGAATTAAAACCAAGACATTGCCTTTTACCCCTAAATCGACAAAAGGTACAGAGGGAAACATGGTATGAATCACCAACATAGTACTTACTGAGGCGAACAGCACTTCAAAAGGTAAGTCGACACCGAAAAAATACAAGAGATAGACATATTGAGAAACATAAACCAGATACCTAAATAGCGTAACTAAAAGAATCAAGAGTAATTTACTTCTTGGCACTGTATATTCTATGGGGTATTTTTCAGTAAGCTTGCGTAAAAATGAAATATTAGAAACCTTGGTTAATACCCATTTAAGATTGAAATAAACCAAGCTAGCAGTGCAAATAACAAGCAAAGCAAAAGGAATGGTATACTTGTCGAGTGTGGGACGTTCAGCAACTATCATAATAGTTCGCCCCCCCATATAAATCCCAATGCTAAACGTAACGATAAATTGAGCAATCCCGCCCCAGTATCCAGCGGTGAGGGACCTTGAACGTGATTCAGCAGGCATTCGTTTTAACCGACCTAAAAATTCACCAACTCTGTTCGGGGAAACAAATCCAAAAAAGCTACCACAAAGCATACTTTTTAAGGCATCTACAATATCAAAATCCTCTTGAAACTGGTTAACAAACATCTTCCATTTGGTACTTTCAAGAAATATATTAACCGGCATTAAAAGAATAGCTGCCAACAAAAATGGAAACTGTCGCCAGCTGAAACTGGATTGAAACGCTTCAATAAGGTTGTATTCACTCGATTTTGAGTCAATTTGCCAATAGATTAATCCACACAATAGCACAAAGAGTATTACCTTTAAGACGTGTGAGAGCACTTTGTATGCAACTGTTTTTTTCAAGGTCAGGGTGTTCTTCGTTAAAGATAATTTTTTCTAATCAAATATGACAGGCAAAGAAACCATCATTTTAGGAATTGACCCCGGCACGAGTATTTTTGGCTATGGTGTCATCCGAATAGAAAAAAAGCAAATTCAACTCATTGCCTTGGGTAGTGTTAACCTAAGTAAACACAGCAATCACCAACTCAAATTAAAATATATTTTTGAACGAGTTCGCTATTTAGTAGATGAATATAAACCAGATTTGTGTGCCATTGAAGCACCTTTCTTTGGTAAGAATGTCCAATCCATGTTGAAGTTGGGAAGAGCTCAGGGCGTTAGTATGGCGGCAGTACTCACACGAGATATTCCCATAGAAGAGTACTCCCCGCGTAAAATTAAACAAGCCATAACAGGAAATGGTAATGCAAGCAAAGAACAAGTTGCTGCAATGCTTCAAAGTATCTGCAAATTCAAAGAAATGCCAAAAAATCTAGATGCAACTGACGGCTTGGCGGCAGCTGTGTGTCATCACTTTCAAACCTCAGGAAGAATACAAGGAAAAACAAACAACAAGGGATGGAAGGGCTTCATTCAAGACAATCCTGACCGAATTAAATCCTAAAGGTAATTTTGAAATGCCTTAGCAATATTTTCACTAATTAACTTCATCTCCGCTGCATCTATAATCAACTTGGGATTGGCAAAATTTAAATCACCCATTCCATTAATCGGTACTAAATGAATATGGGCGTGCGGAACTTCCAATCCAATAACCGCCACTCCTATTCGAGTGCATGGGATAACTTCCTTGATAGCTAGTGCCACCTTTTTAGCAAACAATTGCAAACCTGCATACTCATCATCTTTCAAATCAAATAGATAATCTACTTCCTTTTTCGGAATCACCAAGGTGTGCCCTTTTGCTAAGGGATTAATATCCAAAAATGCATAGTAGTCATTGGTTTCCGCGATCTTATATGACGGTATCTCCCCCTTTACTATTTTGGAAAAAATACTAGACATCCTAAAAAGTAATGGAAATGATTTCAAACTCCACCACACCTGCCGGAACCTGAATTTGGGCTGTTTCACCAACTTTCTTACCCAATAGACCTTTACCAATCGGAGAATCTACTGAGATTTTATTTTGCGACAAATCCGCTTCAGGTGCAGATACAATCTGGTAGGTAAAAACTTTATTCACCTTAAGATTACGAACTTCGACTTTACTCATCAAAACCACCTTTGAGGTATCCAATTGTGATTCATCCAACACGCGTGCCCTTGAAAACGCATCATCCAACTCAGCAATCTTCTTTTCCAATAAGCCTTGAGCCTCTTTGGCTGCATCATATTCCGCATTTTCGGATAAATCGCCCTTTTCTCTCGCTTCAGCGATAGCTTGCGCAGCTTCTGCCCGTCCCTTGGTCTTTAATTCATGTAATTCAGCCTTTAACTTCTCAAAGCCCTCTTTCGTTAAGTATATAAAACTCATATTTGTCGATATTTAAAAAACAAAAACGTTTCTACCTGTTGGCAGAAACGCTCTTGTAATGCAAAGTTAATATTTTTTATTCAACAGAAAGCTCTACTCTTCTATTTTGAGCTTTACCTTCTTCTGTATCATTATCTGCGATTGGATCAGCTTCGCCGAATCCTTTCGCTTTCATTCTGTCTGAATCAATTCCTTTATCCTTCAAGTAAGTTTTCACAGTGAATGCACGTTCTCTTGAAAGTTGTAGGTTGTCATCTTCGTTGCCAACATTATCTGTGTATGCCGAGATGCTGAGAAAAGCCTTTTCTTTATCTTTCATAAAATCTGCTAATTGATCCAAAGTAGCTTTTGATTCTTCCGTTAAGTCAGAACTACCCGTTTCAAAACTAATAGAAGCTGCAATAGTTTCTATTAATTCAACTTCACTTTTAGATAACTTAATTTTCTTCCCTTTTTTCTTTTTCTCAGAGTCCATAGCATCTTTTCCTTCATCCTCGTCACCACAAGGATCTTCTCCATCACCCAAACCGAATCGAAGCCCTATACTGTGTGTTCCACCGAAAGGATCTGAAGTTCTGTATGAATAATCGATACCCATAGATGGACCGTTCTCTTTAAATGGAACTTCTACAGACATACCAGCCGAAATTCCGGTATAAGCACTAGTTCTTTGTTCAGGAACTAAGAGTCCGGGCTCATAGCGATAACCCGCTCTTACCATAAACATCTCTTTGAATCCGTATTCAAAACCACCACCGAAATTATCCTTACCGAAAGTATTTGATGTAAACTGTCCAGTAAGTGTTATTCGATGCAAATTGTATGCACCCGCACATTGATACTCTGGACCTAACCAGAAATCGTAAGACGCACCAATCGTTAACTGAGCAGGTAGCTCAAATTTTTGAGCCACAGCAGATTGTGTACCTAAGAATTCATTATCACCACGAACACCTCTAAACGTAAATCCATCACCACTATATTTCATTGGCGTTCCTAGGTTACGAATACTCACACCAAAACGCAAGTTTTCTTTCTTACCTAATATATACTGAAGACCTGCATCCAAAGCAAATCCCATCGCACGAATATTTTCTACACTTTCAGAAATTAAACGGATTGTTGCTCCACCATAAATTCTGTTAGAGAAAGTACGCGCAAAGGTTACTCCTAAGTTTAAGTAACGCGGCTTGAAGGTTCCAAGTCCATTTCCTGGATCAGGATTAGCCTCTGTTGTTCTGAAAAAATCACCAGGACTTAGAGACATCAATTCAACTCCAACAACGTTATCTTCACCTAACTTACCAGCAAACCCTGCCTGAGTTACTTGGGTTTGGGATCCTTGAAACCACAACGTTTGCGCTAAGACCACATCCATTTTCTTCACGTGAGCTAAACCGGCTGGATTTAAACGCATAGATTCAACTCCAGTTATACGCGCAGTATACATATCCCAGAAACCCGTTGAACGCGGCCATCCATTGATTAACAATTGATATGCTCCATTCTCACCAATACGGTCAGGGTTACCTGCGAATACATTAGTGGAAAGTAAAGCTATTACGACTATTAAAATTCTTTTCATATGAGTATTTTAAAAAGTTTAAATCAATTTAGAAGTTACTTACATCTGTAGGTCTCATAAATATTGCAGATTTCACTACAGTTTCACCTAAATCAAATGCATCGATATGAATAATATACGATCCACTTCCAATTGGAATTCGTTGTGAATTATTCAAATCCCAAGAAATTGAATTATCTAAGTTAATTCCTGAACCCGTTGGTTGACCAGAGCTTAGCTCTTGACGACTAGATTCAGTATTTGCAGCTGTACCAACAGCTCTATCAAACTGACGAACCAGTTTACCATCTAAAGTAAAAATACTCACCTGACAACGATCAGGAAGACCAATAATCTTTACTTCATTCGATACTTGGTTTTGTTCATAAGTAGAGAAAGCATAATACGGATTCGGTACAACTCGAATATTATCCAATGCTGACTCAGCTAATTCCGTTTGGTTCTCTAACGGCTCTAAACCTTCAGTACTGAATCGGTAACGCGGTAAGCCAAGATTGCCGTCAGGCGTTTGCGTTTCAGAAGTTATGAGTGACTCGAACGGACGCTCGATATTAATATCAATGCGAGTTCTTGTAGGAATATCTGCAGGATTAACGAATTCATATTCCTCGTCAACTACCGGTATAAAGGTGTAAATAATATCCTCATATACCTCAGCAATAGCAGCTGGTATAACAGCACCTGGAGCAGGATTAATTGTGTTATTGGTTAATGCACTAAAAGCGGCAGCACCATTGTCATAACGCGTATTGAAAACATATACATAATGCATGCCCCCCCAAATTGGATTCTTATATGAATTATCCAAACCAGGAATAGGTGTATTTGCATCTGTGATATCGCTTGTTGGATTCCAAGTATAATCTCTACCTCTGTATGCAGACAATTCTGATGATTCACCGAAAGCGATGTTCAGCCTTTCACCTGTTTCCACATTAATTGCATAACCTGGGAATTTACCTATCCGCGGTCCTGTTGCGTCATCTTGACGCAATGCACCTTTCGGCGTGCCTTGAGCAGTGAAAGCGATACGCTCACCCGTTTCAAATACTATACAATCAGACCACTCATTTGAATTTGGCGTAAGAACAATAGATACTGTTCTTAACTCATCTAAATTATTTGGTTGATTCCTTACGACGTTATTGATACCAGTAACATCCCAAACATCCCATCTGAAGCCAGGGCCCCATAAGTATTCAGGTCTATCTTCATCTACAACAGCAGGCAAGCCTACACTTGGGTTTGCATAGTTATTGGCTAAACAATAAGGAGCAATTCCTCCATCCAAAATAGTCGCCCCAAACAACGAAGGCGTTGTCAGTGTCGAAGGGTCATAGAAAGTTGTATTTTGATTTAAGTTATCGTATCCATGCGAATCAAAAATATCAGGATATAAACCTCCTTGAGAAGAACCCGCTCTAATCCAGTTTTGCGGCTCAGCAAATCCTTGATCTTTAATGAAAGATAACCATTGAACTGTTGGATCCTCAAAAGTTATGGAACTGCTTATCACTCCGTATACATCGTTACCATTGTCTAGATTAGTTCCTTTAGGAGATGGTAGGTTTACATTCACCGAAATACCATACTCCTCAATGATTTGTTCGTATTGTCTATCAAATGGACGTTCTGCAAAAATCGTATCAATACGAGAGCCTTGGTCATTGTACACATATATCTTCCAGAAACTGCTATCAGCAAATGATAAAGAAGGCACATAAGAAAATGTGGTATCAGTACCAATAACCGTATCAACAGTAAGCTCAAATGATTCAAAAAACAACTCAAAATTCACATTTTGCAAATTCAATGGATCTACCACTTTAGCTCGAATTGGATCGAAGCCTAGATCGTATTCTAGGACATCTTCATAATAGAATGGTGGTTCAAGTACCGCTTGCTCAGATGCTTCTGTCAAGCGAATGGCAAGTCCTCCATTTCCTTGTCCCTCTAATCTGAAAACACTAAGTGGATCGTTTGCTTCAGCCTGAAGAATAGTACCGCCATTTCTTGAATCGATCACATGCGGTATGGCAGAATATATTTTAAAGTTTCCACGCCCCTGCTTAAATATTTCTAAGTCTGGCAAAGTTGGAATTGCCGGGAAAGGATTGTAATCAGCCACAGCATACGATACCGCAGCAAAGAAATAACGTTTGTTATTTACTAAGGCACGCTCTCCTGTTGCAAAGGCATCTTCATTAACTACAATAGTACGGGTAATACCTTCATTTCCACCGGTCACACGCAACTCCGCGTTGTACGTACCAGCATTATTATTTGTGTAATTATATACGCTCGATATACCATCTTCCAAATCCGCTTGGAAGATTAATCGCGCTTGTCCTTCATCGTTCAAATCTTGCGCGGTAACTCGATCATTTTTCAACTGATACACTAAATAACCTTGGAATCGGTACAAGGAGTCATTACTTGCCACACCATTATCTGGTAAGGCATGTGCCTCTTGATAAAGCTCTCCAAAATTGTTAGAGCTAGGTCCATTCACCAAATTAATAATCAACTCCTTACTTAGCTCACGTATTGCCAAAGTTGGCGCATCTGGTCCATCAATAATATCAAAATTGTTGTCGAAAAGATTTTGGGCTAAATCATCCGCTATACCTAATTCAGCTTCAATATCAGGCGTTCCGTCATAGTTATCTGGAAACACCGTAACCGCTCCAATAGTAATACGTTGAGGATCTCCTGGTTGAAGGGTGAAAGGTCCAGAATTTTGAACAAATCGATAATCCTGAGCTGTCAATGCTGGAGTCCAAGGAACTGACCACTGCGTCGGATCGTTTGGATTACCAGATAAACAATAATTCGTTAGTATAGTACCACCTAGACCACTACCACCAAATGTAAAAGGAGAACCATCTTTCCATCGCCCCGTTTGGAAGTTTCTAAACTCAGCCGCATCATCAGGATCTTGCTGAACATTATTTCCAGCTGAATTTATGAAAAAAGCGAAAGAAGATAAACCTAATTGGTTTCCATTATCATCTAGCGGACCTTCAAAATAATCAATACCTAAAATAGGTGGATTAGGTCCATATTGGTCATCCACAGGATCCCCATTGTACAAGAAGCCCATTTCACGAATCGTATCACAGCCAACCATATCATCATCAAAATCTCCTAAATCTGGATCAACGAATACTCCCATATAGGTTTCGAAGAGAGGGTTAGGTGATTTTTTAACTATCTCGAAAGTGTAAAATGTCATGTCATTCAATGCATCAGCTGTCTGATATGCAAAAGCAAGACAATTAACTTGCACACCCATTGGAGTACCACCTGTACGACCATGAATATTCCCATTGTCGTTAATCACCCAGAAAATCATTTGATCCGCAAAATTCTGCGTCAGAATACCGTTGTCATCGGATACACCAATAACTGGAAAATCACCTTTCGTTGGATCATAAATATCATTTCCGTCAACATCAAAGAACGGAGCTAAAGTACCCTCATTGTAATACTTGTCCGTCTCATTTTCCAAATAGTAAGGATTCCCCTTACCTGGCCATCTTAGAATTTGTAAAGGATCACTATTTGGATCTCCAGCATCTTTTGTAGCTAATATATCCGCACGAGTTACCGTAACACCAGGGTCAGTAAACAAGGAACGAAATCGAGCAATATCAGGACCGTACACTTTAAAGTGTTCATCAAAAGTCTGGCACTTGTCAAACGATGCCTCTCCGAAATTCCCATACAAAGGACCAGTAAAGAAGTCGTGGCCTTGATTTCGGTAAGTTTGAGCTGCACACTGCAAATTTCCCCCGTTGTCTAAACCAGTAAACCACAAAGCCCCGGCAAACAAGATATTGATAGGAGTAGCTCCCGAAGCTGGATCTACCTTGGGAATTTCATATTTAGCTGTTTCCACTCCATCCCACCAAAAATCACCACCACCAAGAATTCTTGCGCGCACGTTATTAATATCCAAGTCAATTTGACTTGTGGAAGGTGAGCAATCAAAAACACCAGTTTTACCTCCACCTGTTCCTGATTCATTCGAGGTATTTCCAATCACATATCTCTCAGCACTCGCGAGGTTTACCACACTCAGCACTAGACCTATTAACCATAGTTTTTTCATAATTATTCCTCCTTAAATTCTTAAAAGTTTATCGAAGCACCTAAGTACACACGTCTTGGCGCAGTATATTTATTTGGTGAATTCACTTTAGCGTTATACAAATCTCTGTATGATTGTGGTGATACAGCCGCATCGCTTGTTAACTGACCTAAGGCACTTTCTAAGAAACCATCATTATCTGGTGCACCAGTGTATCGGTATACATCAATTACGTTAGCTGTTCCAATCACGTTATCTATCCATAAGTATACATCAAAGTATAAACGCTTTCCATCTTTGTCTTCATTCTTTTTAGCTAATTCGACAGAGAAGGATTTACTAACTTTCAAGTCCATTCGATAGTTCCAGCCAATTCTCGAACCATTAATGTATCCTAATGTAGTAGCTCTACCTCCATTAGCTGCATCTGGTGTAACGTTCTCTTGTCGAGTATAAGGAGTACCTGAACGAGCTTGAGCTAATAAATTCACTCCAAAATTGGATAAAATCTGTTTTCCTTTTTTAGTCACAGGACCATCATAATCCTTTCCTTCACCAAAACGATAATCGAAACTCACGTTCATCGAGTGTCTAGAATCGAAATCTAGAGGATTAACCGAACGGAAATTCGTTCCAGAATTACGAACCACTTGAATCTGCGTCGCATCATCACTACCTGTTCCCTCAGCAAATTGTAAAGTATAATTGGCTGTGATTCGAATATTTTTTGTTCTTCGCAAATCATATCCAAATTCAAATCCCTTCGTATTTCCGAAGTCAATATTGTCAAAAGAGTAATACAAATTACCTTGAGCACCATTTACACCATCATAACGTCTAACCTGAATTTGATCTCTAAACTCTTTGTAATACGCAGAGAAGGTAATAGCCGAAGACGCCGTAACTTTTTGTTTAAACCCTAACTGAAAATCAACAGTAGTTTCAGGTCTAAGATTTGGGTTGTTGATCGGCGTAGCACCATTTTGATCAAAGAAATAATAGTCCAATGGGCTACCTATCGAACGATTCACCCGGAATCCGCCACTAATTCTCGACTGTGGTGTCTGAGATAAAACATCGTAGTGAGCAAAGAAAAGTGCGTTATCCGTAATATTGAATGAAAATTGCAAACGTGGCATGAATACATACTGTGTTTTGTAATCTTCAAACGCCAAATCCAAACGGTAGTTTTCATCTCTTGTATTGTCTCCTTGTTCATCCGACTTAACAGGAACAGCCTGACTTGAACCAAGAGAGTTGTAATTTCTTACCTGAACACCTTCCTTGTCATAGAAAGTATCTCCATCACGATATCCGACTACACTTCCACCCGTTGTTCCATCGCTGGTGTAAACCGCATAATCACCACCAATATTATCTGGTCTATCACCACCGAACTCGTCCGCAGTTAAGGATCCGAAAACCGAATAAGGATCTTGTAAAACTTGTTGATTCGCATCGTATCGGTCAACACGGAAGCCTAAACGGAAGGTTAAATCTTTTAACTGAAATTTATCTTCAATGTATCCAGCAGCATACAAAGGCATAAAAGGAGCTATCGGTCTTGTATTTACACCATTCTCATCTCTTTTTTCCCAGAAATCTGCAAAACTCACAGCGCCCGATGTACGATTACCATAAACATCATAACCTCTATAGTCTCTTTGAACAGGGGTTAAACCATTATATTCAATACCGATTAACTCATCTGGTGAAAAATAGGATATATCAAAAGCTTCTAAAGGGAAAGCCGAAACATTGATAAATGAATCTGGAGCAATCCCATTGGCTTCTCTAAAGTTTTCATCGAAATACGATTGGATTCGCTCACCGTCTTCATTGAAAGAAACCGGTGTGTATCCATAATAAATGGAATCGCTAAAGAAAATTGGTGCACCATTAACCGGAGTTAAAACCCCATTATTGTAGAAGAATGGGTTATCTCTGTCAAACTCCAAATGATTATTTACATTCGCGTTCGCAGCATCCCATAACGATAAAGGAGAAATAGCATGTCTTCTCTGAACAAACTGCTCTGCTTCAATACCAAATGTGATAGAGTGTTTATTTCTACTTTCTGCTCCTGGTTTTAATATGTCAAATCCGGAGTTAATTTGGAAACGATATTTCTCATCATCGTTATCAACACCTACTCCATTGTATTGTCTTCCCGTATTAAACCAAATATTGTAAGGAATCTCTGCACGCTCACCATTTACCAAGGCCAATGAGGCTTGCAAGTCCTGAATACCTCCAGCAATAAAGTTTTGCCCTTCTTCATTCGGCGTACCTGTCAATTCAAAGAAGGTTTCCGTGTAAGCCGATCCTTGTGCGTTAACATCACTAGGCGTAAAATAAACCTCTGAGTCTGTAAAATTTGAAAGCTCCCAAAACTCACTATTTTCACTTGGAGAAAAAACGGGTGTGCGTACTACATCAAAAGCACCGATATAACCATAATTCCAATAGTCTTTACCATGGCTATCATCTTCATACTCCCTCTTATATTTCTCAAAATCAAATTGTACTTCATAGAAACCATTTTGAATCGGGCCTTGTTTTTGACCTTCTTCTAGATTCTTACTAAAGTTTTGAGAGAAACGAATAAATGTCTTATAGTTTTGCTCCTTATAAAGAGGATTATTTTCAAAATTCAATAATGAATACCCTTCAATCCACTGGTGAAACTGTTTGTAATCCATATTACCACCAATGGTCAAAAATTTGCCATCACCCAAACGAAAATCGAATTTAGCATTTAATCTTGCTTGATTATCCACGGTATTTCGTTTGATATTATTAACCTCTAAAGAGTCAAAAGTCAACAACTCTGCTCGTGTGGTCAAAATACCTTCTTCTGTCAATACAAGTGGCCGCTCTTGAATACTTTCGAAGATTTCATCTTTTACCTTATACATGTCAACAGCAGATGGTCGCGGATCTTTTTGACGTTGGAATTCTCCATTAATTGCATATCCAATAACCGTTTGACCCTCATCATTCTTTACAAGAGGACCTGCCAGGTTTACGTTAACTAAATCAAAACGCCATCTATCCAAAGAAGACTGCACTTCAACTCCACCAGCTAATTTACGCGCACCACCTTTAGTTGAGATATTGATTACTCCCGAAGTAGAGTTTCCAAACTTCGCAGAAACACCACCTGTGATAATATCAATTTGTTCAACAGCTGAAACTGGAAGGTTAACTGTACCATTTACACGTATACCATCTACATAATAAACGATTGCATCTCCACGACCACCACGAATGTTAATCCCTCCTCCTTTATCTGATTGCTGCACACCAGCAGTTGTTGAGGCAATATTTTGAATATTACGTGTAGGTAAATCCGCAATATCCTCTGCAGTAACGGTATTTTTGGACGACGTTTCACCTGCATCAATTAAAGGAACTTTGTACTGAACTACAACTACCTCTTCGATGATTTGCTCAGAAGGAGATAACCGTTTGTCCATGTATGTGGTTTGGTCATTTTTAACAACCACACCCAATTCCCGAATAGTCGTATATCCAATATTTGAAAATTGTACGTCGTACTTACCTGGACTCAATGGTTTAATTGAATAAAAACCATCAAAATCTGTGGTAGCTCCAACACCAGTTGGTTTTCCGTTCTCCACAATTGCTACCGATGCGAAGGGAATACCTTCACCGTTTTCATCAGTAATCTTTCCACTAATCTCACCACTTTGAGCAAAAAGACCAAGAGAAAGTATGGAAAACACGAGCGCTAAAAAGTAATTTTTCTGCATATCTAATTGTTTAACATTTTTTTAACAACTTGCCAAAGTTAATTAAAATATTAAGAAACAAAACTCATTTAAGTGTCAAAAGTTAAAGATTTTATAACAAGAATATGACTTCGCATTTATTCGTCGAATGCGGTTAATATTTTTTGGGCCAAAATATCCGCTAACTTCAGCTTGGACTGATGTGTCCAACCCGCCACATGTGTAGAGAAAAGTACTTTTCGGGTAGCTTGCAAAGCAGCAATTTGTTCTTTTTCTTTTACCGAATATGAAGAAATTTGCTCATTTTCGAAGACATCGATACAGGCTCCCAAGACTTTTTCCCCAAGAAGCCCTTCGAGGAGGTATTCTTGATTGAGTACTTTTCCGCGCGAAGTATTAATAAGGTAGAAAGGTTTCTGCATATTATTGATAAAATCGCGATTAAAGAAATTCTTCGTCTCATCTGTTAGAGGGAGATGAATAGATAAAATATCCACTTCGGAATAAATTTGTTCTAAATCCGCATATTGTGCATAAGGACTTTTTGATGTTTTATATTTATCGTAATACAATACATCAACATCAAAACCACTTAACTTCTTAGCTAGGGCCTGCCCGGTGTTTCCAAAACCAATTAAACCTACAGTTTTTCCGCCCAGCTCTTCTCCTCGATTGTCCTCTCGATGCCAATCAAAATGAATAACATCTCGGTGCGCGTCTTGAAGCTTATTAAATAAGGCGAGTAGCATACCAATAGCATGCTCAGCCACGGCATCTCGATTCCCTTCAGGCGAATTGAATACCCGCACTCCTTTTCGGTGCGCTTCATCCAAATCAATAATCTCCAAGCCGCTTCCCAACCTGCCGATAACTTTCAAGTTTTTACTTTTAGCCAAAAAATCAGCGTCTACATTAATCTTACTGTTAATGACTAAAATATCAAAATCAGCAATCACCGCTTCTACTTCCTTTTGGTTAATATTTGGCAAGTAGATTGTTTTCACCCCTGCCGCTTGAAGCTTGTCTATTAATAGTTGATGAACTTGGTCGGTAATCAGCGCTTGCATTATTTCTGAGTTGCTATTAGTTTAACTAAATTAAGAAAGTCATCAAGTGATAATTGCTCGGGTCTTAAATTGAACAAATCGAGACCTTTAACTTCTTTGTCACGAAGCAGTTGTTTGAGGCTATTTCTAAGGGTCTTTCTTCGCTGGTTAAAAGCCAATTTAACCACTTGCTTGAAGAGCCGCTGGTCGATATCAAAATCTTGCACACGTCTTTTCATTACCATCACACCACTTAGCACTTTGGGTGGTGGATTAAATGCTTCACGGGGAACATCAAAAAGATACTCAGTCTCATAGTACAACTGAGTCAAGACGCTTATCACACCATAGGTCTTAGATCCTTCTTTGGCACAAATTCGAGCTGCTACTTCTTTTTGAAACATCCCGAGCATCAAAGGAATCTTATCTTTATGATCCAGGATATGAAAAACAATCTGTGAGGAAATGTTGTAGGGGAAATTACCCACCACCGCATAATTCTCAGCAAAAACATCTTGTAAATCCAGTTGAAGAAAATCTGCTGCTATCACCTTTCCCTTTAACAATGGGTATTCTTTCTCGAGGTGCTCAACCCAACGCTTATCGAACTCCACCAGTTTATAATCCGTTCGATCTTGGAGTAAGGCACTTAATGCTCCTGCACCAGGTCCAACCTCCAATAAAGGAAGATCGTCTGTACAAGCAAGTATAGCTTCATAAATTCGCGACAACACCGAGCGATCATTCAGGAAATGTTGCCCTAAAGACTTATTCAACCGGATATCTTGATGTTTTGCCACGGATATTAATTTAGGTAACAAATATTGCTATTTTTGTAAACTATTCAAGTAGATGTATGGAACAAATTAAACTAAGTAATAAAAGAAGCAGTCAAAGTCCTCATCTTCTTTATCTCTCAGATAAACTTTCTCTTGTGGATGGAATGCCGGCATACGCAGCAAAATTCATTGAGGAAGGGAAAGACAAAAACTTTCTAAGTTTTTCAGGTGATAAAGGGATAATTGCGACCATTAAGGCGGAAGAATCGTTAGAAAAATGTAGACGAGCGGGGCATCAGTTTTTTCAATATGCAAAAAACGAAAACATTTGGAATTGGAACCTTGAAGGTAAGGCTTCGGAAGAACAAAAACTCGCTTTTCTTGAAGGTCTTGCCTTATCTACCTATACCTTCAACAAATACAAGAGTAAAAAAGAAGAGCAGACCATACACATCCATGCAGATGGAATGGATGAATCGAAACTGAAAGAATTGGGGTCTGTTGTAGCTGCTACTTGTATAGCACGAACGCTGGTGAATGAGCCTCATTGTTTTTTAAATGCGATGCAATATTCGAAGGAGATAAAATCATTGGCCAAAACCTTTGGGTTTTCGCTGAAGGTATGGGACAAAGAAAAAATAACCAAAGAGAAAATGGGTGGTATACTCGGCGTGAATCGCGGTAGTATTCAAGAGCCTACTTTCAATATTCTCGAGTACAAACCATCCCATGCTGTTAATAAACAAGCAATTGTTTTAGTAGGTAAAGGTGTTATGTATGATACGGGTGGATTAAGTTTAAAACCGACACCCAATAGTATGGATATGATGAAGAGCGACATGGGTGGCTCAGCTGCAGTAGTTGGTGCATTTTGTGCAGTAGCTGCTCAGAAGCTCCCGATTCATCTCGTTGGACTTATTCCAGCAACTGATAACCGACCTGGGCTGGATGCCATAGCCCCAGGAGATGTGCTTACCATGTATAGTGGAAAAACGGTGGAAGTATTAAATACCGATGCTGAAGGGAGATTGGTATTGGCTGATGCATTGCATTATGCCAAACGTTTAAAGCCTGAATTAGTTATGGATTTTGCCACCCTAACTGGAGCCGCTGCACGAGCTTTAGGACCACAAGGAATTGCGTGCATGGGCAATGCTCCAGAAACTACCAAAGATGCTTTAAAAACGAGTGGACAAGCAGTACATGAACGCTTATTAGAGTTTCCGATGTGGGAAGAGTATGAAAGTATGTTGAAGTCCGAAATTGCCGATATCAACAACTTGGGTGGTCCAGTTGCAGGACAAACTACAGCGGGGATGTTTTTACAACATTTTGTTGATTATCCTTGGATGCATTTTGACATAGCTGGGATGGCCTTTTTACAAAAACCTGATTCATATCGAGGTAATAATGGTACGGGCGTGGGTGTTCGTTTG
>Ga0209137_1001722_pt1 | contig 20300 bp, 16 predicted proteins | sample SaaInl5LU_22_DNA_FD_184642 | JGI IMG/M metagenome (GOLD analysis project Ga0209137, IMG submission 184642) | Marine microbial communities from expanding oxygen minimum zones in the Saanich Inlet - ESP_105LU_22_DNA (SPAdes) (version 2) | ecosystem: Environmental > Aquatic > Marine > Intertidal...
TACACCACGTCCGTGGACGCTACAGGCAACCAACGTGGTTTTTTGATAAGTTCTGGTCTCGACGCGGCCACTGAACCGCTTGGAAAACCGTTTGCGGGCCAAACACAACCTATTGTCGGACGACGCCTGCGCCCTGCTAAATGTTGCGGATGGGCAGAAAGATCCGCTTATTCGCCGCCCTGTGGTCCTTCTAGATTAAGGGGCAGAAAACAGCGTGGGGCGCGCTATTTCGGCGCTGTCCGAAGCTCATCGGATCCCAGATCCGGTGGAATAGGCAGGCCGAAGCGCGTCTCGTGATTGATCCGGCGGATCAAACCGGTACTGGACCGGACCCTAGTCGTGGGCAACGGCGGCGTTTCAGAAAACCGGCCGGAGACCGGCTTTACCGCCGCGCGCGTACGCCGATCACACGCCGTCACATGCGGCTGATGTATATGGGACTTGTCCATGCCATATGGCCGTCTTCGAAGACGATCCGGGCGAAAATCCGAGCCTCTCCTGTCGCCGGCAAGGCGATGACACGGTCGATCGTCATGCTATGCGAAAGCGGCTGATCCGGCAGGCGCTGTAGGCGCACGCCCTTGCCAAGCCCGCCACAATCGACATAATGCTCTCCGGTTTCGATCGACGACAGGTCGATCTCGAAACCAGCCTGCACGCTCTGAAATTGCAGCCGCGCCTGGTCGAAATCCTCGAGCCACAGGTCCACAGCATGGGTTCCGCCCGTGGTGACATTCGACCAGCTCACCGTCTGGCCGTCCACGACTGGGCGGCGATCGGGGTTCCAGAAATTGATCGCGGAAATCTTGCGGATCGCGGCTCCGTGAACGTGAGCCGTGACATCCCATGTAACCAGACGCCCGCGCCCCTTGTATTCAGCCCCTTCGCATTGGATGCGGAGGCGGTTCCCGGTTCGGCGGGCCTCTAAACCTTCCGTTAATAGGCACAAACGATCCAGACCATCCCAGATCTCAATCCGCTCTATCCCGCAATGACCCTCGACCGTAAGGTGTAGCTGCGCCGCCTCTCCCTTGGCGGCGATGATATCGCCGATCTCGGCGGTCTGGGTTAGCTCCTCCCCCAACGGCAGGCTGCGGGTTCCGCCACCAAACCGGCTCAGCCGGAGATCAACAAAAGCGCGGCAGCCCGTGGTAGCGTAATGACGGCGCTGGCGAAAGGCGGTGAACAGAGCATCGCGCGACAACTCTGGCAACAGGTGGCAGGTCAGACCGCCATAAGAGCCGAACTTGGATGCGCCCGGATAGCTTGCTCCAGGGCGCCCCTTGTGCCCGTCCGACCCGGCAACGATCCCGATACGATAGCCTTCGGCCAGGGCATCGGCCACGATCCATTCGAAGGTGCCCCAGGCGGAATGAACCTCGACCGAAGGTTCCAGCCGCGCATCATGGGCATAGCGGACATCGGCATAACGGCCGCCGACGTGGGCCACGACCAGCGCGTCTTCGTCCTGCAGCCGATCAAATAATGCGCGAGCATCCAGACAATCGTCTGCCGGGTTGCCGTCGTCGGGAACCAGCGCGCGATGTGCCCGGTAGATCGGCCGTCCCTCGTCGCGATACCAGACATTGTGATCCCCCCCGACCGAAGTGTTGCCGGACCATTCATATCCGGGGATCGCAAGAAACCGGCCGGGTTCATCGAACTCGCGCGTCAGCGCGTTCAGCTCGTCCCAGAAAGTATCGGTGATCTGGAAATCATTGCCCTGATGACCGCAGATATCGACCATACCCTTGTCGCGGGCAAAGGCGAAATACTCGCGTGCCGAGTTGGTGCCGACGGTTTCTTCGCTCTGGCCATGCATGTCGGACCAGTAATGGCGGTGCGCGACGCCGACGCGCGTGATCAGCGGATTGGAACAGGCAATTTCGACGCCGTCGCTGTCATGCACCGTGATGACAAGCGAACCGGGAGTATCGACCTGCAATCCATCAAGCCGAACGACGCCGTCCGCGGCCTCCAGATCCACACTGTCCGGGAGACCCGAAACTGGACAGGAGCTGCGCAGATATACGGTTCCCGCCTTCAGCCCAGTCGGGTTGCCCCAGCGATCTTCGGCCTTGAGGCAGAGGGCAAACATGTCGGACACATTACGCAATGTCGGCAACACTGCGACATGGCGCGCCGCTACCCCCGCGACCAGCGCCAGAACAGGCTGGCGATCCTGTGGCAGCGGCACGTAGTCGTAGGTTGCGAAGGCATCGACATGGACACGAAACTCGAAGGAGTGTTCGACGAATGTCTGCGCGCGAAGGCCCGGCCCACCGCCGCTACGGTCACCAAACCGGATGGTGATGGTGTCGCCCTCAGCCAGAAAGCGGTTGCATTGCACATAAAGCGTGTGGTGCCATGGGCGGATGTTGCGATTGCTTTCGAACCAAGTCTTGACCGCCGCCCCAGTCGAGGTCGCCACGCTGACATAACCAGCTGCACCCGGATCGATCAGTTGCAGGCGCGTCTGGTCCGTAGCCGAGCGGAAGCAGACCTTGATGCTGCCGCTATCGTCTATTCCGAAATGTCCGGCAGTATAGACCAGCGCAACGCTCATCCAGTCGCCGCAGGTCACAGGGTCGGTCATGTCGATTGTCGCGGTCCCCATCAGATCAGGGCGATAGGTATTATGCGGCATGGGGGCTCCGTGAATTGCAGGGCGATCCGAAGGTTGCGGGATCAGCTGGCTTCGAAAGCTGCGACCGGCAGGATCAATCGCGACGGACGGTTACGGTCGTGAAACAAAGTCTGGCGGGCCGGGCGCAATTCAGTGTCTGACCAGAAATCGCGCCTAGTATTATGGTTACGGTCGAAGTTCGGAAAATCGCTGCTTGAAATGTCCAGGCGGATGCGGTGGCCAGCACCGAAAACGATGGCAGTGGGATTGAGCGCAATCTCGATTTCGTAAACCCGACCGGGGCGTAGAGGATCAGCTTCGGTGGCGTATCCTTCCCGGTAGCGGCAGCGCAGGATGCCATAGGTAATATTGACCGCCGATCCATCAGGGCGCACGTCGATCAACTTGGCCGTGAAGTCAGTATCGGGTGCGTCGCTGGCAACCCAAAGCCGCACTGAGACCCGGCCAATGACGCGCAGCGGGTTTTCAAGCGGGGGCGTCTGGTAGACCAAAATGTCTTGCCGGTCGTCATTAGGGGCTTGCAGGCGTGGTTCCATCTGGATGTCACGGCCCATCAAGCTCATCACTGGGTCGCGCGGATCGTAGGTGTAATGGTCGGGAGGGTCATCGCCCGGCGCCACGCGGGTCAGTTGCCCGTCGCCGCGCACCGTGTTGGCGTTGCCTTGCCCATGCAGGAAGAAATCCGTTTCCCGGGTGCCCGGCAGGGGCCATTGCGCAGCGCTGCACCAGCGGTTCGCCCCCATCAGGAACAGCCGCACGGGTGCGGGATCGGCGGGCGGCTTGCCCTTGAGCTGTTCGTCACACCAAGTCAGCAGCAAATCTTCATAGAGCGCTGCGGCCGCGGGGCCGAAATCGAGCGGACCGGCCTCCCGGTTCAGCGCCGCCATGCCATGCCCCCAGGGGCCTACGACAAGCCGGTGCCGGCCACGCAGGTGGGCCGGGCCATTGGCCTCCATGCCCTCGAATTGCTCGATGGCACCGATGATGCGGTCATACCAGCCCGTGACGCTGCAGGTGGGCACCTCCACGAGAGGGTGCAGGTCGTCGAAGGCCCAGGTCTCGATCTCCTGCTTTTGCAGGTAGTCGCGTAATTGACCGGTCAGGCCGGGAAAGGCGCTGTCGGGGATATCGGCCAGCGGCAGGAACCAGACCCATTTGAAGCGCTCGACGTCGAACCATCGCGCATCGATCTCGTCCTTCGGTAGGGATGGCCCGCCCTTGCGGCGGCGGAGATCGGCGGCCTGCTGGTACATCCAGTGCAGCCGCCTGCCCGTCTCGAATATGCCGCGCGTGTTGTCGAGGATGCGCGCGGCCATGCCACTGCCGAACAGCGCCCTGAGGCTCGGCGGGCGGGCGCCGGCCGCAACCCAGGCGGACCAGGAAGAATAGGAATGGCCCCAGACACAGACCTGTCCGTCCGAGCTGGACAGACGCGCGGCCCATTCGACGGTGTCGTAGCCATCCTCGGCATCCATCGTGTCCTGTCGGCCGTTGCGGGCGAGGTAATAGGTGCCTTCGGATGCATGTGTGCCCCGAATGTCCTGCAAGACACAGACATAGCCATTGTCTGCCAAGTGGCGAGCAACCTTCCGATAGGCGGCGCGGCGCTTGTCATACGGTGTGCGCGACACGAGGACCGGGTAGTGGCCGGGCGCATCAGGCCGGAAGATATCGCTGCGCAGGATCGTGCCATCCCGCATAGGGGTTGCGACATTCTCTTGCAGGTTGTGGTTCACGGTCGGTTCGTTCCTGAAAGGGTGGCGGCTGGGTGGCCGGTTCAAGGGCCATTCCCCCGGCACCGCTAGATCGGCGCCGGGGGGTGTTCTCAGGCTGTGCCTCTCACTCCCAGAGGGCGCGGTAGAAATGCGGCATGCCGGTGCTGTCGATCGGTACGGTCAGGCCGCTGGTCGTCGCAAAGTTCAGGTTGTCCGAGAAGAGCGGCACCGCATAGGCCTGTTCGGCGATGCGCTGCAGCGCCATGTGGCTGTAATTACGGCGGACCTCGGGGTCGGTCGCAGCGTTGCCGACGCGCAGCCATTCAGCAACCTGTTCGTCACGGGCAAGGTCCCTTGCGCTCATGCCGAAGAAGGTGGGAACGAAGTTGCCGACATCGCTGAGCTGGGAGCCGATGGACCCGTAGACCACGGGCAGCGCGCCCGCCTCCCACTGTTCGCGCAGCGGCGCAAGTTTGGAGAAGTTCAGCTCCGTTTCAATGCCGACCTCACCCAGATAGCCCATGACGGCCTCGACGATCGGCCGGTCGCGCCAGGCCGAGATGGTGGTCGAGAACCCGTCGGGATATCCTGCCTCGGCCAGAAGGGCGCGGGCACGCTCAGGATCATAGGGATAGCGTGTTACCTCGGCCGGGCAGCCGAAGTTGTCGGGATAGCAGAACGCGTCGAGGGCGCGCGCATCCCCCTGCACCAGCGCGGCGACAACAGTCGGCCGGTCAATGGCATGGGCCACCGCCTGCCGCACAAGGATGTTGGCAAAGGGCGAGTCGGGCCCGGTCCGCCCGGCAGCATCCATCACCATATACATCATGCGCGAGGTGGCGATGCTGCCGACCTCGACGTCCCGAACACGCGACAGGTTTTCAGCTTGGTCAGCGCCAAAGCCGTACATCCAGTCGATCCCGCCACTCATTAACTCGGCGATCTGGGTGCCCGTTTCGGGAATGATGCGCACCACGAGGGTCTCGATCTGCGCTGCACCCTTCGGGCTGTCGGCATAATGGTCCTCGAAACGCTCAAGCACGTATTCGCGCCCCGGCTCGACCGATGTGACCCGGAACGGTCCGGTGCCGACCGGGTTGGTGTTCATGGCCGCTTCGCCCAGTTCGTCATAGGTGCCTGCGGGGTAGATCGGGAAGACGCTAAGAAAGCGGAGCGCCAGCGCGGTCGGCTTTTCCATGACGATGCGAAACCGATAATCGTCGATCCGCTCGACCGAGGAAATGAAGCGTGGCGAGGTTATCGTCCGCACAGCGTTGTCGGGATTGCGGATCCAGTTCAGCGTATAGACCACGTCATCAGCTGTCAGTTCGCGCCCATCGTGGAACAAAACCCCCTGCCGCAACTCGATCTCGAGCGTCGTATCGTCGATATAGCTGTGGCTTGCTGCAAGCGCGTGGGTCAGCTCGGCGGTATCCGGCTCGATGTAGAACAGCGCGTCCCAAATCTGCCGGCTGAGCAGTGTCACTGAACCAGCTGTATCATAGTAGTTATCGAGGCTCGCAATCTCGATGCTAAGGGCGGCGTGAACCGTATTGTCCGCACTGTCGGCCAGCGCGACAGGTGCCGTCATCAAGCCTGTCAGGGCCACGGCCAGCCCAAGGTGCCAGGTTTTAGGAAAAAGGGTCATGGCAGTCTCCAATACAAGGTTGCCTAAAGACGCTAAGACACAATGATAATTGACAAAACAAGAATTATTGGATCAATTCTTCGAATAAATGAAAGCTTGTGCGTCAAGACTACCATCCCAAAAGGGGCCGGCATGAACATCAGATCGCTGCAGGTTTTTGTCATGGTGATCCAAGAAGGGACACTGGCGCAGGCCGCCGCCAAAATAAATCTTTCACAGTCTGCGGCTAGCCGACTGATCCAGATCCTCGAAGAAGAATACCAAACCAAGCTTTTTCGGCGTGAAAGAAAGCGCCTTGTCCCCACTAGAGCAGGTGAAATCTTTTATCCGACCGCGGTGCGCATTCTATCCTCGATCAAGGCCATTCCCGGCCTTTTGTCCGAGGCGCAGGTCGACAATGGCGTGCCGTTGCGCATCATTTGTCACCCTAGGCTGATCAGCGGGTTGATCGTTCCGGCGATGATCCTGTTTGCCGAGCAGCAACCACATACGCGCATGAAGCTAGAGGTATATCCGCGGCGTTATCTTGGCCAGCATATCCTTGAGGACAACTTTGACATCGGGATCTGCAACCTGCCTTTGCCCGTACAAGATATCCAGGTCAAAGTGATCTCGAACGCGGCGGTGCATGTGCTTTTGCCACGTGAACATCCACTGGCTGCACGCGACTGGCTTGGCCCCGAAGACATGATCGGCAGTAGATATATTGCGCTCGATGAAACGACGCTTCTGCGGCAGTTGACGGATCTAGAGGTGGTGCGGATGGGGCAAACACTGCCGGTCGTCCACGAGGTGTCCAGCACCACTGCCGCGATCGGGCTGGTCAAGGCCGGACTAGGCTTTACGTTGACAGACAGGGGCATGATCAACCGCGACTTGGTGGGTGGCCTCGCGCAGATACCTTGGCGGCCCTCAACCGTCATGCGTATCGGCTGCTTCCTGTCCAAGACCCCTAGCCGGCACCCTCAGACCGAACAGTTTCGCGATTGCCTTATCACAATCGCGAGCGGCACCTAGGCTGGGCTGTTCACGACGTCGGTGACCATTGGCAGATGGCATTCCACCCTGCCTTTCGCGTCGTCGATTACAGGTGGCGCAAGCTGGCTACACCGGGCCAAGGCATGGCTGCAGCGAGGGTGAAACGCACAGCCCGAGGGTGGATCGAGGGCATTGGGAAAGGTGACGCCCAGATCAATCTGCGGTATCCCCAGACCCGACCCTGGCGTCATGACGGACGCGAGCAACGCCTGCGTATAGGGATGACGGGGTGCTGCAAAGATCTGCCCGCCGTCACCTGCCTCGACGATGCGACCCAGATACATGACCGCGACCTGCGTCGCCATGTGTTCGATCACAGCGAGGTTATGGCTGATCAGCACATAAGTCAGGTTCAGCTCGCGCCGAAGTTCCATCAATAGGTTCAAGATCTGCGACTGCACAGAGACGTCCAGCGCCGAGGTGGGTTCATCGCAGATCACAATCTCGGGCTTTAGGATCAGAGCCCTTGCAATCGCGACCCTTTGGCGTTGCCCCCCCGACAATTGGTTGGGGTAGCTGTCGAAAAACCGTGGTGGCAGGCCGACCATATCCATCATCTCTACGGTCCGCCGCCGGATTGTGGCGGCATCGCCCTGCCGATGCACCCGCAACGGCAAGGACACGATATTGCCGATCGTCTTCCGCGGATTGAGCGAGGAATACGGGTCCTGAAAAACCGCCTGCAGATGCCGCGAGCGTTCCATCACCGGACGGCCACTGATTGGCTGACCGTTGAACAGGATCTCACCCTGTGAGGGCTCCAGCACGCCCATCAAAAGCCGTGCCAGAGTTGTTTTGCCACAACCGGATTCGCCTACCAGCGCCAACACATCACCCCGCCGAATATCCAGCGTGACGCCCCGGACGGCCTGCAAGGTCCGTTTCGGTGCAAAAACCCCAGCCTTGACCTGAAAGCTGCGCGAGACGTCGCGCAATTCCAAAACAGGTGGCCGTGCCTTGTTGTGATACTCGATGGTCATCACGCGCGCCCCCACAAGGTGGCGGGCGCGAAAAGGCATCGCACTTGGCGCCCATTGTCGCGCTCCGCCAGAGCCGTAAGCCCTGTCAGACAGGCAGGCGCCGCATGCCGACATCGCCCGGCAAAGCCACAGCCGTCAAGCCGACCGATCAAGGACGGCACAGTCCCAGGTATCGTACCTAAAGCCGCGCCCCTTTGTGTCTTGCCCGGAACCGGCACGCAATCAAGCAACCCGCGCGTATAGGGATGCTGTGCATCGGTCAGTACCTCGCGCGTGGTGCCGGTTTCGACGATCTGGCCCGCGTACATGACGGCGATCCGGTCCGCGATGCGTGACACGACGCCGAGGTCATGAGTGATGAAGATCATCGTGATCCCCATTTCCCGCTGCAACCGGGCAAGCAGATGCAGGACTTGCGCTTGGATAGTCACATCGAGCGCCGTTGTGGGTTCGTCGGCAATGATCAGCTTGGGCTCGCACATCAGCATCATGGCGATCATCACCCGCTGGCGCAGCCCACCTGACAGCTGATGCGGGTACTGATCCAGCCGCCCCGCCGAGGGCGGGATGCCGACACGCTCCAACCAGTCACGCGCGGTAATCAGTGCTGAACGCCAAGGCACGCCACGATGCCGGACCAGGGTCTCTGCCATCTGGTTGCCGACAGTGTAACAGGGATTGAGCGAGGTCATCGGTTCCTGAAAGATCATCGCCATCTCGCTGCCCCGAAGGTCGGACAGCTGCTGCCGGCTCATGGCCATCAGATCGTGCCCCCCCACCCTCAGACGTCGCGCGCTGCGCTGCGCGTTGGACGGCAGAAGGCCCATCAGCCCAAGCGCGGTCATGGACTTTCCCGACCCAGATTCGCCCACGATACACAACGTCTCACCCTTGGCGATCCCGAAGCTTGCATCGCGCACGGCATGCAGCGTGCCGCCGGGGATGGCGAAGTTGATGTTCAGCCCCTCAACGAGGACGAAGTCATCTTCGGCCATGGCTCAGCTCCGACCTTGCGGTGAGGTGACATCGCGCAAACCGTCACCGAGAAGGTTGATCGACAGGACCAAGACGAACAACGCGACACCGGGGATCATTACCAGCCAAGGCCTGAAGAAAATATGTGCGCGCCCTTCGGCGATCATAATACCCCATGACGGCAACGGCGGTTTGACACCGACGCCGAGAAAGGACAGCGCCGCTTCGATCACGATAGCCGATGCGATGGTCAGCGTCAGCACAACGATGATCTGGTTCATGAGGTTCGGCAGAACCTCGGTCATGAGGATGCGGCTGCGCGAACAGCCGATGGTGCGCGCGGCGGTGATGTAATCCATCTCGCGGATCTGCATGGTGACCGCCCGCCCGACAAGGGCGAACTGGTGCCACAGCAAGAATCCCAGAACCAGCACGACGACGTTCAGCGATCCACCAAACAGCTGAACGACCGCAAGAGCTAAAAGGATGGTGGGAATACTCAGCTTGACCGTGACAAAAAAGGTGATGACGGCGTCGACCCAACCGCCGAAATACCCCGCAAGCACCCCGAGTGTGGTGCCCACAACCCCCGAAATCAACGCCGTGCAGACCCCAATAGTGAGCGATATCTGTGCCCCGTAGATCAGTCGGCTTAGATAATCGCGGCCCAGATGATCGGTTCCCAGCGGATGGGCCCAGCTGCCACCCTCAATCCAGACCGGCGGGCGCAGGCGCCGGATCAGCGATTGCGCATAGGGATCATGGGGAGCCAGCGCCGGCGCGAGGATGGCAATCAGGATGATCACGGCGATCACCGTGCCGCCGACCATTACACCCTTGTGCCTTAGGATACGCCCGCGCAACACCTGACCCGGGGTCGGCGTAGATGGCTCTGTGGTGGTGAACTTGACGGCGTTTTGCATCTCACGCCACCCTCATCCGGGGATCGAGCCAAGCGTTCAGGATATCCGATAAAGCAGAGAAACCTATAAAGAACACTGAGAAGATCAGGATCACCGCCTGCATCGTCGGGATGTCAGACCGCAGGATGGATTCGTAAGCCAGCATCCCGATGCCATGCAGCGCGAACACAGCCTCGACCACGATCGAGCCACCGAACATGTTGGCGGCCTGAATAGCGGCGACCGCAACCACGGGGACAATGGCATTGCGCAAGGCGTGCTTGAAGAACACCTGCTGCGGTCGCACACCTTTGGCCCAAGCGGTGCGGATGTAGTCGGACGACAGCACATCCAGCATTCCGGTACGCGTAAGCCGCATGATCGGCGGGATGGCGTTGGTGCCAAGAACGATTGTGGGCAGCACGTAGGACCCAAGCGACTCGGCCCCCGACACCGGAAAGATGGGGAACTGCACCGCGAGAAAGATGATAAGCACAAGGCTGAACCAGAAATTGGGAATGGCCTGTCCGAAAACGGCAAGCGACAGCGACAGTCGGTCGATCAGGGTGTTGGGCCATATCGCAGAAATCACCCCCAAGGGAACACCAAGACCAACCGCAAAAACCGTCGCCAGCGCCCCAAGCGTCAAGGTGATGGGCAGCCGTTCCACGATCAGATCGCTAACCGGCAGGCCGAAATAGGGGCTGACCCCGAAATCACCCGTCAAGACACTCCCCAGCCAGCCAAGATACTGCACATGGACCGGGCGATCGAAGCCCATGGCCTCACGAAGCGCCTGCACATCGGCATCGGTGGCATCTTCACCGGCCATGGCAAGTGCCGGATCGATCGTGAAATGCAGCAAGGCAAAGGTAATGATGGACACGCTGAGAGCGACAAGCACGGCAAGCGCGCTTCGTCGCAGCAGAAACATCAGCATTGCGTCTTTCCCCGATTGACTTTCACAGACACTTCGCCGGCCCCTATCGAAAGTTCTTTTTGCGCATAGGGTGGACCCCAGTTTGCCAGCGCAGTGTTACCCAAAGTATATTAATTGAAAATCAGAATTAATGATTATTTTGTTCGAAATTTTCGAACCACTTGACGACAGGAAAAGCTTGGTGGCCTTCAAGTCGCTAACAAGCAGCTTGTGATTTTGGCCAATTTTGACGCACTGAGCCTCTGACCAATGAGCCAATCCGCAACCTTTAGGCAATTTCTAGGAAGATTTGACCTACTGCCGGCACCTGCTGATCGGTTTCAATTGCGTGGAGGTCTGAGGCTTCAGGTCAGCCTCGATATCAGCCTCAAACGAGGGCGTGCTCGGAAACAAACCGGCCCTTAACTTCCTCAAACGCCAGATTGATCACCTCCAGAGGCGTGCGCACCACCCCGCACAACCACGCCGCCTTCGGGTGTCTCTGTTCGCCCCGAGAGCAGACGAACCCGCTTCAACTGCAGCGTAGTTCGATTTCATCAACTCACTGAAAAGTGGCCGCTTATTGAATCCGTCTCGATTTTGATGAAGGGCGGATGGAAAGGGACGCGTGGCGTTCAGAGACCGATTTTGGCCAGATCGTCAGTCTCCGAAAATCGGATGGTGTCGTTAAACCCCTTTGAAACAAAAAGAAAAAAGGCCCCCGTCAGGGACCTCATCTCGGGTTTGCGATATACAAGCGGCGGAGGAAGTTACTCAGGCACCCAACTCTCTCCCGTGTCAGAGGCAGCCATTACGAAAGACCGCGAACCTCTGCGTGGCATCATTCGGCTGTCAGCCAAGCATCCAACAACTGACCGACATAGTCTGACCCAAGCATATGTCCCCGCCCTAGAACCACGTGCACTTTAATCCCGACTGCTTTGCCAACTTCAACAAGGGCTTGCGGTCCTGCTTGCCAGTCTTCTTCTACAATATGCACCTCGATGTTGTGCGGTGTAGGAAATATACCGGCTTGGGCCTTCTGCTTAAGCGCATCCGCCTTAGAAGGATAGAACCGCATACCAGTTTCGCCTTGCGCGGTGGCACCAATCACAGGGGAGGCTCAACAGCGCGCGGGCGACACCTCTGGCTTGGCGCCCAAATAACAGGCAACGCAGCAAACAAGCCGCCCTGCGCGCCCAAAAAATGGACAGCAGTGCATTTCTTGGGCATTCGTTGCGAAATTTGTAGGTCTTTGTGACAAAGATATTTATCATATGATCAAAAATTAGGGGTTGGGGATGCTGGATATAATTGTTAGGCAAGGCCGCTTGCCAGACGGTCGTGGGCCGGTCGATATCGGCATCCGGGGCGACAGGATTGTCACGATCACTCCACGGATCGACGTCGAGGCGCGTGATGTCATCGATGCCTCCGGGCGCCTGGTCGCGCCACCGTTCACAGACCCGCATTTCCACATGGATGCGACGCTCAGCCTGGGATTGCCCCGTCTCAACGTCTCGGGCACGTTGCTGGAAGGCATAGCGCTTTGGGGCGAGCTGAAGCCGCTCTTGACGCCCGAAGCGGTCATGGAACGTGCCTTGCGGTATTGTGATCTAGCCGCGGCGCAGGGCCTGTTGTCGATTCGGTCCCATGTCGATGTCTGCGATGACAGGCTGACCGCGGTGAAGGCGTTGATCGAGGTGCGCAAACGAGTGGCGCCCTACATCGACCTGCAACTGGTCGCCTTTCCGCAGGACGGGCTTTATCGGTCCGCCACGGCCGAGGCGAACCTATTGCGCGCCTTGGACATGGGTGTGGACGTGGTGGGGGGCATCCCGCATTTCGAACGGACGATGGCCGATGGTGCAAGGTCAGTCACCCGTCTTTGCGAGATCGCTGCCGAACGGGACCTGATGCTCGACCTGCATTGCGACGAAAGCGATGACCCGATGTCGCGCCATGTGGAAACCCTCGCAGCCGAGACGACACGGCTGGGCCTGGGCGGGCGTGTGGTCGCCAGCCACGTCACAGCGATGCATTCCTACGACAACTACTACGCCACCAAGTTGATCCCGCTGATTGCCGAGAGCGGTATGAACGTAGTCCCGAACCCGCTGATAAACATCACCTTGCAGGGGCGGTCGGACACCTATCCGCGCCGCCGCGGCCTGACCCGGGTGCCGGAGTTGCGCGCTGCGGGCGTCAACGTGGCTTTCGGGCAAGATTGCACGATGGACCCCTGGTATTCCCTTGGATCGGGCGACATGCTCGAGGTGGCCCATATGGGGGTTCACGCGGTTCCCATGACCTCACGCGAGGCGATGGCCTGGGCCTTTACATCTGTTACGCAAAACGGCTCCCGCGCTATGGGACTGCCGGACCCCACGCTTCGCGAGGGGGGGCCGGCCAGCATGGTCGTCTTGCAGGCGCGCGACCCGATCGAGGCCGTGCGCCTCAAGGCGACGCGGCTTGCCGTGATCAAACATGGCAAGGTGCTGGCCCGCACCGCACCGCGCGTTGCCACCCTCGACCTTCCCGGCCGCCCCGACAGGCTCGACCCTGCCGACTATGCGCCGCCGGCCGAAGACAAAAAGACTTAACAAACTGCCAACACCAGAGAGGAAGCTTCCATGAAATTCACCACAACACGCCGCCAACTGATGGTCGGGGCCGCCGCCACGCTGGCGCTCCCCGCCTATATTCGCGGCGCTCGCGCCCAAGGCGTCACCCGCGTCGCCGGTGTCCACATGTCGCCGGTCGAAAACGCCTGGAACAGCCGCATTCATCTGGCGTTTCAGGAGGCCGCGGCCTCGGGCCTGATCGAGTACGAATTCTCCGAAGGCGTGTCCCCCACCGATTATCCGCGCGCCATGCGCGAATATGCGGAAGGCGGCGCGCAACTGGTCTGGGGGGAATCCTATGCTGTTGAACGCGAGGCGCGCGAAGTCGCGGGCGACTATCCCGAAACGGCGTTCCTGATGGGATCCTCTGGTGGACCGGAAGGCGACAATTTCGGCGTTTTCGGAACGCGCAACCACGAAGCCGCCTACCTGGCCGGGATGTTGGCGGGCAGGATGTCGGACTCCAACGTGTTCGGCTCTGTCGGCGGCTACCCGATTCCCGAGGTCAACCTGCTGATCAACGCCTTCCGCATGGGGGTCAGCGAAGTGAACCCGGACGCGACCTTCCTTAACGGCTTCATCGGTGCCTGGTTTGACCCGGCCCGCGCGAAAGAGGCCGCGATGGCGCAAATCGATGCGGGCGCAGACATCCTCTTCGGTGAACGGATCGGCACCGCCGATGCCGCGGAAGAGCGGGGCGTCAAGGCCATCGGTTCGCTGATCGACTATACGCCGCGCTATCCCGGTACCGTGTTCGCCAATGCGATCTGGAACTATGGTCCCACCATCGAGGCCATCGTCGCTGATATTCTGGCCGGCACCCCGGTCGGGCGGGATTATACCGAGTATTCCTTTATGGCCTATGGCGGCAACGAGTTAATCTATGTGGCCGATGAAGTGCCAGCCGAAGCGGTTGCGGTGATGCTGACCAAGCAAGCAGCGATCGAGGCGGGCGAGTGGAACGTTCCCATCGACAACGATGAGCCGGCCTAACGGGCGCTGAGCCATGCCTGATGCCACGGCCCTTGCCGCCGCCATCTCCGACGGGCGCATCAGCGCCCGTGCGGTGATGGAGGCGAGCCTGACGGCTTGCCAAACCCACGCCGGGTTGGGGGCCGTGGTCTTTCTTGACGCGGCATTGGCGCGCGCGGAGGCAAACGCAGCCGATGCGGATGCCGTGGCAGCAGGGAGACGTGCACCGTTCCACGGTGTGCCTTTCCTGGCAAAAGATCTGGGGGCGGCGGCCAAGGGTCTACCACCTGCCGCAGGTGCGGCAGCGCTGCGTTCGCAGGCTGTCCTACCCATACAGGACAGCCACCTCTTTTCCGCCTTTCGCCATGCCGGGCTGATCCCGTTCGGTCTGACCGCGACGCCGCCTTTCGGCCTTGCGCTGGACAGCGCGCCCGAGGACCTTTTGCCTGCCCGCAATCCCTGGGATCCGTCGTTGACCCCTGGTGGGTCGTCCGGCGGGGCCGCCGTCGCAGTGGCTGCCGGTCTTGTCGCCATTGCCCATGCCACGGACGCCGCCGGGTCGATCCGGGTGCCAGCGGCCTGTTGCGGGCTTGTCGGGCTGAAACCGTCGCGCGGGGCAGTACCCGGAGGCCCGGACTTCGACAATCACCTAATGGGGATCGCGTCAGAACTTGTGCTGGCCCGCTCTGTCCGCGACGTGCGCGCAGCCTTCGCCGCTGTCCAGTTGCCGGTGTCCCCGGTTGACATACCCGACAATCCGCATGTCGCACTGGCGCTGCCGGAACGATGCAATGCTGCGCAGATCTCGGCCGCCCATGGCGCAGGCAGCGCCCTGGCCGATGCCGGCTGCACCATTCAAGAGATCGCCGCCCCCGACGACATGGGAAGCGAGGCCCATGCCATCGCCAGGCTGGTCTTGTCGGTGTCGCTTGCCGAATGGCTGGCCGCGCTTGCAATACCCGGCGACCAGGTGCCCCCGCTCGTGACCGCGCTGGCCGCCGAGGGGCGCGAGACGTCGGCTACCGGCCTGTTTGCCGCGACCCGCCGCATGGCTCGCCTTTCGGATAGCGCGGGCGCCATTTTCCACCGCTTCGATGCCGTTTTGTGCCCGGTTCTGGCCTCGGCCCCACCGCTCTTGGGGGCGTTCGGGCTTGGCCATGCCGACACCGATGCCCATTTCGCCAAGATGGAGGCCTTTGCCCCCAATGCCGCGCTTGCCAATGTCGCGGGTCTGCCGGCGATTACCGTACCGTTCGGGATGCAGGGCAGCCTGCCTGTCGGCGTGCAGCTTTGGGGACCGCCCGGCGCGGATCTGGCACTGTGCCATCTCGCGGCATTGATAGAAGCCCGCGCACCGATGCTCCAATATCCCTTTCCAATAGCAGGATTGCCCGCATGACCCCGGTTCTTGAGCTTCAGGACATCACCAAGCGCTTTGGCACCCTGACCGCCAATGACGATGTGACCCTGACGCTGGGGCAGGGGGAAATCCTTGCCCTTCTGGGCGAAAATGGCGCGGGCAAGACCACGTTGATGAACATCCTGTTCGGCCACTACGCCGCGGACGAGGGGACGGTGCGGGTCTTCGGAAAGGAATTGCCGTCGGGCAAACCCCGCGCGGCGATCGAGGCCGGGGTTGGCATGGTTCACCAGCATTTCACGCTGGCCGGCAATCTGACCGTGCTGGAAAATGTCATGCTCGGATCGGAATCCCTGTTGTCGCCAAGCTCGGGCCGCGCGGCCGCGTGCAGGAAGCTGATGCAGATCTCCGACAGGTTCGGCTTGCCGGTGACGCCCGAGGCCCTGATTGCCGAACTGTCGGTCGGGGAACGCCAACGGGTCGAGATCCTCAAGGCTCTCTACCGCGACGCGCGCATCCTGATCCTAGATGAACCCACCGCCGTTCTGGCCCGGCCCGAGGCGCAACGCCTGTTCGAGACCCTGCGCGACATGACCAGGGAAGGTCTCTCGCTGATCTTCATCAGCCACAAGCTGCACGAGGTCATGGCGACCTCGGACCGGGTGGCCGTGCTGAGGGGAGGGCGGATAGTGGCCGAACGCAAGACCGCAGATACCAGCCCTGAGGAACTGGCCGAACTGATGGTCGGCCGCAAGGTGGAACGGCCGGTGCGGCAAGGCCACGAGATCGGCGCGCCCGTGTTGATCGCCGAAAAGGTGCGGGTCGAAGAAAAAGGCGAGGCACGGTTGGACGACGTGTCATTTGCCGTGCATAAGGGCGAGATCCTCGGGATCGTCGGGGTATCGGGCAATGGACAGGCGGCCCTTGGCGCGCTGCTGTCGGGGCTGACCACGCCGGTGTCCGGTGCGCTGACACTGGCCGGGCAGGATGTGGGCCCATTGGGGCCGCGCGGCATGATCCGGGCCGGGGCGGGTCGGGTGCCCGAAGACCGCCATGCTGAGGGGGCCGTGGGCGAACTGGCCGTGTGGGAGAACGCGGTTCTCGAGCGGCTTCGCAGCCCGGACTTCTCGCGCAGGGGGTTCGTAAGGCAGGCAGCATGCAAATCGTACGCTGCCGAACTGATTGCCCGCTTCGACATCCGCGGTGCCGCCCCCGACACGCGGACACGGCTCTTGTCGGGGGGCAACATACAAAAACTGATCCTGGGGCGCTGCCTGTCGATCGGCCCACGGTTCGTGCTGGCCAACCAACCGACCCGAGGGCTCGACGAAGGCGCCATCGCGGCGGTTCATGCCGAATTGCTCGCCGCGCGGGCCGAGGGCGCCGCGATCTTGCTGATCTCTGAGGAACTGGAGGAGGCCGTCGCGCTGTCCGACCGTATTCAGGCCATCGTGAAGGGCCGCCTGTCGCAGCCGGTCCCGGCCCATGACGCGGATGCGCGCACGCTGGGCCTGATGATGGCCGGTGTGTGGAAGGAAGACGATCATGCGGCTTGAACGGCGCGCCCATGTGCCACTTTACCTTGTCGTCGTCGCGCCGTTGGCGGCGGTGGCGGTGGCTTTGATCCTCGCCGGGGCTCTGATCGCGGCGGCAGGGGTGAGCCCTGCGACCGCCTATGCCGAGATGCTGCGCGGTGCGCTTGGGTCGCGGCTGTCGGTGACCGAGATGCTGACCCGCGCGACACCTCTGATCCTGACGGGCCTCGCGGCCGCCGTCGCCTTTCGCGCACGTTTATGGAATATCGGCGGCGAAGGACAATTCTTCGTCGGCGCACTGGTCACCGCGTGGGTCGGTCATTCCCTTGCCCTGCCCGGCCCTATCGGAATCCCGGTTCTGATGGTGCTGGGCATGGCCTCGGGGGCTTTGCTGCTGGCGGGACCGGCCTATTTGCGCCTGCGCTTCAGCGTTGATGAAGTGGTAACCACGCTGCTGCTGAATTTCATCGTGATCTTGTTCGTGGGTCTCATGATCGAAGGCCCGCTACGCGATCCGCTGGCCTTTGGCTGGCCGTCCTCGGTGCCGGTGGACGGTGATTTCAGGCTGCCCGACCTTGTCACGCGCACGCGACTTCACATCGGGTTCCTGGTTGCGATCGTGGCGGCCGGGGCCGTCTGGCTGATCCTTGCGCGCACGGTCTTTGGCGCGGAAACACGCGCAGCGGGGCTGAACGCGTCGGCTGCGGCCTTTGCGGGCATTTCGCTGCCACGGACGCTGATGGGCGTGGCGTTACTGTCTGGAGCGCTGGCCGGGCTGGCCGGATCGGTGGAAGTCCTGGGCGTCACCGCCGGCGTCACCACCACCATGTCCCCCGGGTTCGGCTACGCGGGCATTGTGGTCGCCATGCTGGCCGCACTTCACCCGGCGGGCGTGGTGGCCGCCGCGATCTTTGTGGCCACCGTTTTTGTCGGGGCCGATGCCATGAGCCGCGCGACCGGAGTTCCCAGCTTCATCGCGGACGTCATCGTGGCGCTCTGCCTGCTCACCATGTTAGTGGCTCTCTTGTTCACAACCTACCGGGTGCGGCGATGATGGATGCTTTGGAGCTTTTGCTGAACACCAACCTCTGGGCCGCCGTCCTGCGCATTGCGACACCGCTGATCTTTGGGGTTCTGGGCGCATTGCTGTGCGAGCGATCGGGCGTTCTGAACCTCGGGATCGAGGGGATTATGACGATGGGGGCCATGGCCGGGTGGCTGACGGTCTACATGGGTGGCGATCTTTGGACCGGGTTGCTGGTTGCGGCCATATGCGGTGGGTTGATGGGGCTCTTGCATGCCATGCTGACCGTCCCGCTCGGCCTGTCGCAGCATGTCTCGGGGCTTGGCATCACGCTCTTCGCCTCGGCGCTGTCGTATTACCTGTATCGGCTGATCGTGACGGTCGGAGATCTGCCGCCCACGATCGAGCCCTTTCGCCCTCTCGATATCCCGATCCTGTCCGACATCCCCGTTCTGGGGCCGATTCTGTTTTCCCAGACCATTCCGACCTACCTTGCGCTGCTGAGCGTCGTGGTGATGGCCTATGTCCTTGCGCGCACGCCACTTGGGCTGGCCATTCGCATGACCGGGGAAAATCCCCACGCGGTCGAGGCGCAGGGCCTCAACCCGATCCGCATCCGCATCGGCGCGGTGGTGGCGGGGTCGGCGCTGATGTCGGTCGGCGGTGCGTTCCTGACCACGGCCGCGTTCAACAGTTTCTTTCCCGAAATGGTGCAGGGCCGGGGCTGGATCTGCATCGCGCTGGTCGTTTTCGCCTCGTGGCGACCGGGCAAGGCGCTGCTTGGCGCGCTCCTTTTTGCCTTTTTCGACGCCTACCAGTTGCGCCTGCAGACCGTGGTCGAGGGCGTTCCCTACCAGTTGTTCCTGATGGCGCCCTATGTTCTGTCGATCGCGGCCCTGATCCTGGTCGCGCGTCGCGCCCAGGTTCCCGAAGCGCTCATGACCCCCTACCGGCGCGGCGAACGCTAGGTGTTTGATCCCACGGTTTGATGGTGTGATCCTTTCTCAGGAATGGAAGGAAGGGTGGTGTCAGACGAATGCGAACCAGTCTCCGCTAGGAGAGCGAGGCTGCCCCTTATCCCGCGCAGAGACCGCGCCACTCAGTGAGAGCGGCGGTGCGTTTGGCCTTGAAGAGGGGTCTGCTGGAGAGGCTGCGTTCCTGGTTGAAATGGTTGAGGACGGAAGCGTGGACCGCGGCGAATTTCTGCAGGCTTCGCATGCGCCGAAACCGCAGCATCGCTCGCTCTCGTCGTCGGAACGGCAGGTGTGAGTTTTCTGCCCTGTTATTGGCCCAGCGGCCCGTTTCCTGTAGATCCGCTGCGCCGATCTCCTTCAAAGCGGCCCCGTAGGATCGTAGCTTGTCCGTCACGATGGCCTCGGGCCGCCCATGCTTTCGCATTGCTTTCTTGAGGAATTTCAGCGCAGCCCGTTTGTCACGCGTCTTCGTGACAAAGCTTTCCAGCACCTCGCCCTCGTGATCGACGGCCCGCCATAGGTAGTGTCGTTCACCGTTGATCTTCACGAACACCTCGTCGAGATGCCACCGCCAGCGGCTGGATCTCATCCCCTCGGTCCGCCTTTTCCTGATCTCCGAAGCAAACATTGGACCGAACCGACGCCACCAGAACCGGATTGTCTCATGGCTAACGTCGACGCCGCGCTCGTGGAGCAGATCCTCGACATTCCGAAGCGACAGAGGGAAGCGAACGTAGAGCATCACCGCCAGGCGGATGATCTCGGGGCTGGTCTTGAAGTACTTAAACGGGGAAAGTTTTGTCATGATCGGACGCTAGCGGGCGCCCTGCCCCGTCTCAAGGCAAGTTTGTCTGACAAGACCCTTCCGGATCCTCAAGCGCCAGTTCGGCCACGTTAAAACCCGCTACCGGGGATTGGCGAAGAACCGGGCGCATCTCTTCACGCTCTTCGCGCTCGGCAACCTGTTCCTGATGCGTCGGAAGCTCG
>Ga0209137_1001723_pt1 | contig 20286 bp, 19 predicted proteins | sample SaaInl5LU_22_DNA_FD_184642 | JGI IMG/M metagenome (GOLD analysis project Ga0209137, IMG submission 184642) | Marine microbial communities from expanding oxygen minimum zones in the Saanich Inlet - ESP_105LU_22_DNA (SPAdes) (version 2) | ecosystem: Environmental > Aquatic > Marine > Intertidal...
TTGTCGTGTGAGATCAATCTTGGCATCGCTGGCCGAGAGTCGATGAATGCCTTTGATAAGCACGCTCAGAGATTCTGCCGTCATTTGCGCAGAGTGGGGCGCGATATATTCCATAACAAGTGTTTTATCGTCGTCACTCCGCCATAGGACCTTTGGGGCGAGCCCGTGGGCAGAAGCCAAGGTCAGCAAACGCAGCTCAACGGCTGTGTCGGGCGCGAGAGATTCCCTGTCGGTTTCAGAAAATCGTATGACAAAGTCGCGAGCGCCCTGATGCGTCTCATCGCACACTTTGACGACCGAGTGAGCTGAGCCACTTTGCAACGTGCAGACAATCGTGGGCTCATTAATCAGGTGCGGCTCAACTGCCCAGTCCGACCACGCGGCTAGCGCACCGGCCACGCTCACACCGGTACACCTGTGGGGCCTAGTTGAGTATTGCGATAGTGTGCGCGCCATGCCCGCCAACCCACATAGGCAAGACCAATGTACACAACAAATAATCCAGCCGTTAGCTGTAAATCTCGCGACAAATACAAGTATATCGAGATGGCATCAATCCCTATCCAATACAGCCAATTCTCTAGGATTTTTTGAGTCACCATCCAGGTCGTCAATAAAGCGGCAATCGTTGTAAAGCTATCGAGCCACGGTAATGCGGCGTCGGTGAAGTGGTTCAGGAGGGAGCCCGCAACGCTACTGATGACAAGCACGGTGATAATGGCTATGAGATGTTGGCGCCAAGACCAGGTGCGGATGGGACGCTCGTTGGCACTGTTATCTTCTCCCCATGAGAGCCAGCCGTAGATGGCTATGACGATATAAAACAGTTGCAGTGCGGCTTCCATAATCAGGGCCGCTTCCCAAAAAATCCACGTGTACAGGCTCGCGCTGACTGCCGCGACTACCCAGCAGATACGGTGTTCCTTCACCGCAAGCAGCACGTATAACAGCGCCAGTACGACAGCGGTGATCTCTAGGAGTGACATGGCGATCAGTCGACCTCTGGGCCTATTTCTTGTCTAAAGCCCGGCAAGAATTTGGCGACGAGGACCTGGCGTCCAGCGCGCTCATAGCTTTGGCGCAGTGTGAGCTGTACAGCGTCAAAGACCGCATCGTAGTCGCCCGAGATCTGAGTGCTCATGGCGGTGGTCACCACAGATACTTTGCCGGTGGTCACGAGATCTTCAATAAAGGCCAGCACGTTGTCGTTCACGTCACCGGCTAGAGGGTAAAGGCTAAGTTCTGCGGTCATTTGCATGGGTCATTGTTCTCCGATTGGCAATTTATCGTTGACAAGTTTCATAGTTGACAAGTTTCACAGTTTATAAGTCGCGGTCATACCCACAACGCGAGGCTCGCCGTATTGATAGTAGGGCTCGACAGCGTACTCCTTGCGGGGATCGTTGCCAAAGCTACCAAAGCCCCGCGCGAAGGTATCTTCGTCGGTGAGGTTGCGCCCCCACAAGCGTATACCCCAGGTCTGACCTTGCCAGGCAATAAAGCTATTGAAGAGCGTTCTCGACGGACTTTTCGTATCGTGGCGATCGGAGAAGTAAAAGTCGCCCATGGTTGTCATGTCGAGGCCGAATTGCCAAGACGGGAAGGGACGCCAATTCACGCCGAGCTGCGACATTGTCTTCGGGGCATGAGGCTGGTCTCTGCCCGCAAGGTCATCACCATCGCCATCGCCATCGACGGTCACGTAACGGTCAAAGTGAGCATCAAGTAAGCCCAATGACCCTTGAAACGTCAGCGCATCGGTAGCCGCCCAAGCCACCTGCCACTCTACGCCGTCGCTGCTGCCTCGGGCTGCGTTATTGCTGTAATCGATAAACGCGGTGGAACCATCGGCTCGCGGTATGACCAGTGAGCTTTTGGCCTGTTGGTCACTCCGTCGCATACTGAACACTGTGAGGTCGCTACTAAGAGTCCCTTCAGCATTTCGCCAGCGCCAGCCTAGTTCAGTGTTGATGAGTGATTCAGCGTCGAAGAAGCTACGCGAGGCAAATTCATTGGCCACCTCATTAGGGAGCGCATTGATTGAGGCCAGTAAGTTCGCGTTCACGCCACCGCCTCGAACCCCACGACTGACGCTGAGATAAACGTCATTGCCTGCGTTGGGAGTCCACTCAAGGCCTGCTCGCCCGCTCCACAAGGTGTCGCTGAACTGTTCATCGACATTGTTGATATCGTTGTAGTCCGAGCCTCGATACTCCCAGCGCGCGCCGATATACGCGCTGAGCGTCTCTGTGACGTCCGCTGTGAACTGTCCGAACAGTGCGGCAGTTTCAATACTGAGATCGCTCGTGAAAGGTCTGTCTAAATAGGTGTAATCGCGTCTCAGTGACTCTTTTTCATTGCGCAAGTAAGTGCCCACAACCCAGCTGCCAGCGGACGTATCGTGTTGAACACGCCCCTCAAGGCTACTCATCGTTCGGTCGCGCCGGTATTGATCAAAAGAGCTGTACTCCCAGCCCGGTGCAATACCCACATAGCTCCAATCTTCGTCGTAGCTGTACTCGGTGTCTGACTCAGCGTGGCTTAACTGGAGCGTATAGTGCAAGTCACCCAACCAGTCCCAACGTAGTCGCGCTGCGTCGGTTAGCGCGCGGTCTCGCCCTGGCTGATCGGACAGGGTGTCCCGGGTATTGTCCAGCGAAAAGGCGTCATAACCGTTGTCGATATCGAACCGGTACACGCCAATTTCGAAGCGTTGTCGGTCATCGCTGTAGCTCAGGCTTGCGCGACCGGTCAGCTCGTCACGCTCATTGGTATCCGACGCGCCAAGCCACTGATTGTCGAAAAAGCCATCGCTTTGATAGTGCTGTAAGGCCAGTCGTCCCGACCATTGGGGCGTTAATTCGCCGCCTAAAGCAAGCCCCATGCGCCTACCACCGTAGCTTTCTACGCCGGCTTCGAGATGCAAATCTTGTTCGCTATCGCTCGGAGTGCTTTGCAAATTTATGAGACCGGCGAGAGCATTGGCACCAAAAAGCGTGCCTTGCGGTCCTCGTAACACTTCAACCTGCTGCACGTCCCACGTGGTTGCTACGCCACCGATGCCCGTCAGGTCGATGCCATCGAGTAACAAGGCAACAGAGGCGTTCACGGGTTCTACAAACTGGCTGCGCTCACCGATACCCCGAATCTGAAAAAATCGACCGCGAGACGCTCCTGAAGCAACGTTGACGTTGGGTGCTGCTGATAGAAGGTCTTCGATATGCTGAGCCGATCGATCTTCTATAAAAGAGCGACCAAACACAGTCACGGCGCTGCGCTTGCCATCGTCCGCCTGCAGTGTTGCTGTGACGGTGATCTCTTCAAGCTGCGGCGCAGCGAGTAGCGGTTGGGCGCTCATCCAGGTGCCGACAATAGCGGCGGTTAGAGGTATCGATCGCAATACAGGTAGAGAGGTAGGCTTTTGAGGCACAACCATGTTGTCGTTACTCCCACTAAAGGCCGCGAGGAGGAGCACAAAAACAGTTCACGAGGGGTTTAACTGTCGATGGCCTGTCCCTCCGCCGGCGTTATCCGGTTCAGGTTCGACGGGTTCGTCCTTAATTAGGACATCTCAGGCAATGCCACCCCGCAGGTTCCAAATAGAGTATAACGGCTCTACACTACCTATGTGCAACTCTGGAGAAATCAGGCTGTGCTGCCACCTAACCGATCCTTTAATCACTCGAAGTGAGATATGGACGTTTTATGATGTCTCGATTCGATCAATTAAGCGTCACTGAGCTTTCCCGGCGACTTAAGACCTCTTTTGCCTATCTCGCCGAGCCTCATATCTTTGCGCGTGTTCAAGGGGTGTTGTTTGCGTTACTCGCCGTGTGGTGCTGTTTTGCGGCTGCACAGATTGTTTGGGCGCTGATTCCTGGTGCTTCACAGCCGCCGACAACGACTATCGCCGTCAACCCGCCCGCCCTTGTGCGCGATCAACAGGCTCGTCGCTCAGTGGATGTAGAGAGCTTATTAGGGCTTGGGCTTTTTGGTGAGCCTATTGATACCGCAGATACCGATAAATCGGCACTCAACGTTGATACTAATTCGAGGGAGGGTATTGAATCGGGTGCGCAGGAGACACGGCTTGCATTAACGCTTCAAGGTATTTTGGCCTCGACGACCTCCGGCCTGGGCACCGCGGTCATCGAGGCAAGTGGGGCGCAAGAGAATTATGTTGTAGGGGACAAACTGCCGGTTAACGGGTCCGTAAGCCTCGCGAAAGTCATGCCTAAGCAGGTGGTTATTGATAATAACGGCACTTACGAGCTACTGACGCTGTTCGCTGAGTCCGGCCTAGACCTTAAGCGTAACAGCGCGCCAAGCGAGCCTTTGGATACGTCTCAAACCGAGCCTCGCAACAGGCCCGTCGACCTTACGGTCAATGATCGAGAGCGGAGCGCCTTGGCTACTCGCTACCGAGAGCAATTGTATGATGACCCGTCGTCACTCGCGGAGCTTGTCAGTTTGTCCGCCGTGCGAGCCGATGGCGGTATAAGAGGCTACCGAGTGACTCCGGGTAGCAATGCACAACAATTTAAAGCATTTGGTTTTAAAGCTGGCGATATAGTAACCGCAGTCAATGGCTTGTCATTGAGCGATACCACGAACACTATGCGACTTTACCAGCTGATGCGCGATGCGACCGAAGCAAGCTTTGATATCGATCGTGGTGGAACGCCCGTGTCGATCTCTGTCAGTTTAAACAACATTAAATAGGAGTTTTCCGTTACATGTTGATAACGGCGAAGAAAAAAGTGCAGCGTTATTTTGCGGTTGTAGTGGCGCGCACGGTGTTCGTGAGCGTGGTTGCATGTTTCGCGAGTCCCGCCCTCACGGTGCAGGCCCAAGAGTATACGGTTAACTTAAAAGACACCGATATTCAGGAGTTCATAAAGTTTGTCGCGGACGTGACGGGAAGCACCATCGTCATTGACCCGAGCGTGAAAGGCAAAGTGAAGGTTATCTCTTCCAAGCCGGTATCAAAGGCTGAACTCTACGACTTATTTCTGTCGATTCTCGACGTCCATGGCTATACCGCGGTGCGCTCGGGGGCGGTCATTCGTGTCATACCCAACAAGGATGCGCGCTCGGCACCCGTCGACGTCGCCGATGGCAGCACCCAAATAAATAACGATGAGTATGTGACCCAGGTTGTGCGTTTGGAGAATGTTTCAGCCGCTAAGTTGATCCCGGTGCTCCGCCCGCTTGTGCCGCAACAAGCGCATATGGCCGCGTATGCGCCGAGTAATGCCATTATCATCTCCGATATTCGCTCCAATATTAATCGGATCATGGACATTATCGACCGTATGGATCGCACGGCGATTGAGAGTACGGAAGTTGTCAGGTTGAGATACGGTGTTGCAGAAGACATTGTTGCAATGCTTAAAAAGCTCGAAAAATCAAAAGGTGAAGCGGGCGAAGCCGATGAGGAAGCAACCTTAGTTGCGGATAAGCGCACTAACAGCGTGGTGGTTACTGCAGATGAGCTTAATTTGCAGCGCATTAAAGACCTGATCCGCTACCTGGACACGCCACTGGAGCAAAGTGGCAATGTCAAAGTCGTCTATCTTGAGTACGCCAACGCAATGGACATTGCAGAGGTCCTGTCTCGGGTTATGCAAAACATCACAGCACTCGATAATGACGGCCAAAAGGCGCGCAGTTCGAGTTCGCACTCCACGATTGAGGCCGACGAGGGGACTAACTCACTGATTATTACGGCGGACGCCGATGAAATGGCGTCGCTGGAGGCCGTTATCGCTCGACTCGATATCCGGCGCGCCCAAGTACTTGTGGAAGCAATTATTGTTGAGATGGAAATCACCGAGGGCCAAGAGTTAGGTCTGCAGTGGTTGTTTGCCAATGACAGCGGCATGTTCGGTAGCAATATCAGCACAAGCACCGCTCAGCAGCAGCGTAATGCGGCTCTCGCAGGCGCAATTCTTCCCGATGACAATACCAGTAACGACATAGGTGTTCGGGATCTCGCCGGTGCGTTATCACAGATACCAGGCACGACCTTTGGGTGGGGTGTAGTCGACGACAATCTATCGATGTCAGTCATTTTAAATGCGCTGCAAACGCAGGGGAACGCGAACATCCTCTCAACCCCCAGTCTACTCACCCTCGATAACGAGGAAGCTTATATTACCGTGGGCCAGCAAGTGCCCTTCGTGACAGGCTCCTACACGAGTACGGGCGCCACGAACGGCGCGGTGCAGAATCCGTTTCAAACCATTCAGCGCGAGAATGTGGGTGTGACACTGACCGTGACACCACAAGTTAATGAAGGCGACTCGGTCGTGCTCGATATTGTTCAAGAGGTATCGAGTATTAGCCAGCAGATACTCGTCGCTTCTGACGTGATTACGAACGAGCGCAAGATCGAGACCAAGGTGTTGGCGCGGGATGGCGACATTGTCGTTCTCGGTGGTCTGGTCAAAGACGATATTCAAGACAGTCAGCAGGGCGTACCCATTCTTCAGGACATACCGCTGTTGGGCAGGTTGTTCCGCAACGATGTGGTGTCTGTCACCAAGTCGAATCTGCTGATATTCATCCGCCCCACCATTGTGCGCGATGATGATGACCTTGCCGGTGCAACCGCTGATAAGTACCGCTTCATTCGAGACCAACAGCTAGAGCGACGTCAGCGTGGGCTCATGTTCCTTGATGATGGCAATCTACCGCTTATTCCCGACTGGGATACGCAGATACAGCAGCTGCCTGAGGTCGCTGAAGACGCGGGCCAGAATGTTAGCGAGAGTGCCGAAAAGGGCGCTGACGAGTGAGTCAGAGCGATCTCGATGCCTTGGTCGGTAGTCTTGTCAGTGATGAGGCTGCTTTGCCGCCCGAGGCACTGATGGACTCGGCCGCAACGACGATGGGATTATTGCCTTTTAGTTTTGCAAAATCCAAAGGCGTACTGCTTGAGCGCGATGACGCACAGTGTCGCGTGTATTTCTTACCGCCTTTAGCTAAAAATACCTTACTCGAAATCAGCCGATTTGTTGGCAGTGCCTTTGACTTAGTGGAAAGCGAACCCGAAGACTTTCAGCGTCGGCTGACGGGGGCGTATCAACGCACTAATAACGAGGCCGCTCAGATGGCTGAAGATATCAGTGCCGACGTGGATCTCCGGCAGCTAATGGATGAAATCCCAGACCTAGGGGATTTGATGGATGCGGAGGATGATGCACCGATTATTCGTTTAATTAACGCTATCCTGCAGCAGGCCGTTAAAGATAAAGCGTCAGATATCCACATTGAAACATTTGAAGATCGACTCAGTATTCGCTACCGCGTAGACGGCATTTTAAAAGAGGTCTTATCACCTAACCGAATGTTGGCACCGCTTCTTATTTCGCGTTTAAAGGTGATGGCGAAGCTCGATATTGCAGAGAAACGCATCCCGCAAGATGGGCGTATCTCGATTCGTATCGCCGGTCACGCGATCGATATCCGTATGTCCACTATTCCGTCAGCTCACGGTGAGCGAGTAGTGCTTCGACTGCTCGATAAACAGGCGGGGCAGCTCGAACTCGCGCAGCTCAATATGAATGAGCAGGTGGCAACGGCCTACCGTCGCGGGCTGCAAAACCCTCACGGTATTATCTTAGTGACAGGTCCCACGGGCTCAGGAAAAACCACGACGTTGTATGCTGGGCTTTCGAGCATTAACCAGAGCTCGCGCAACATTCTTACCATCGAAGACCCTATCGAATATATGTTGCCGGGTGTGGGGCAAACTCAGGTCAATACCAAAGTCGATATGACGTTTGCTCGTGGCTTGCGGGCTGTGTTGCGCCAGGACCCAGACGTCGTGATGGTGGGGGAGATTCGTGATCTTGAGACGGCTGACATTGCCGTGCAAGCATCGCTCACGGGACACCTGGTGTTATCGACGCTCCACACCAATACGGCTATCGGTGCGATAACGCGATTACAAGATATGGGCGTCGAGCCATTTTTACTGTCTTCGTCGTTACTCGGTGTGATGGCCCAACGGTTGGTGCGGTTGCTGTGCACCCAATGCCGAACAGCGCATGAGCCCAGCGCTTATGAGCGCGAGTTACTGCAGCTGGATGCGGGGGCCTCGGCAACGATTTATCGGCCAGAAGGATGCGCTGAGTGCAACAACACCGGCTATCGCGGTCGAACGGGCATCTACGAATTAATCGAAATTGATGAAACGCTTCGCCTGTTGATCCATGAGCGCGCCAGTGAGCAAACTATGCTGTTAGAGGCACGTAAGCGTTACCCTGGCATCGATACCGATGGGCGTCGGCGCATACTGTCGGGCGAGACCAGTATTGAGGAGGTTCTCCGCGTTACGGCGGTGAAATAATCGGTGACGGCTTACCGCTACAAAGCGTTGAATAGTCAGGGCAAGCTCCTCAAGGGCGTCCTTGAGGGCGATTCTGATCGACAAATTCGCGCGCAGTTACGGCAGAAGCAGCTGCGTCCCGTAGAAGTCGAAGAGGCGAGCGATGGCAGTGGGCAGGCTACGTCGCTGCGGTTACCGCATTGGCGGCCCAGCCTCAAGGCCAATGAGCTAGCGCTGATTACGCGACAGTTAGCGACGCTTGTTGCATCAGCGTTGCCACTCGATGAGTGTCTGCAGGCCGCCGCTGAACAAACCCGTAAACCGAGAACGAAGGCCATTTTATTGCAAGTGCGGTCGCGGGTGTCTGAAGGCTTTACTCTCGCCAGCGCGATGGCGCAATTTCCGGGTGCGTTTGGGGAGATGTATCGCGCGATGATTCACGCGGGAGAACAGGCCGGACAGCTGGGTCCAGTGCTCGAGCAGCTCGCCGATTACACCGAGAATGGTCAGCACACTGCGCAGCAGCTAAAAATGGCGCTGATCTACCCCTTTGTCTTAGCGGCTGTCGCTGTCGCTGTTGTGACTGCGCTTATGGTGTTTGTGGTGCCCGAGTTGGTCGGCATCTTTGCGCATACTAAGAAGGCCTTACCGCCGCTCACAGTGGCTTTGATTGCGACCAGTGATTTTCTGCGGGACTACGGCGTGTGGCTTTTATTCGGTTTAGTAGCGGTCGCTGTGACATTTTCTCAGCTGCTGAAAAACGAAGCGCGCAAGACCGCATGGCACCGTTTTTTACTTCGCATTCCCGGCGTCAATGGTGTTCTTATGAGCATGGATACGGCGCGCTTTGCGTCGACCTTAAGTATATTGATGGCAAGTGGAGTGCCTCTACTCGATGCCTTGAGAATTGCGGGCGCCGTCATGTCGAACCGTGTCTTGCGGGCATCGGCGACGACCGTTGCGCTGCGTGTGCAAGAAGGCAGTAGCTTAAACAGAGCCTTGTCACAGGAGCCGTTTTTCCCGCCAATGATGGTGCATATGGTGGCTTCGGGAGAGGCGTCAGGTGAGTTAGAGGCTATGCTGTCACGCTCTGCGACCAATCAGGAGCGAGAACTACAAATGACGTTGGGCGCGGTTATGGGATTATTTGAGCCCTTGATGGTCGTGGTGATGGGTGGATTAGTGCTTATGATCGTCATGGCTATTCTGCTACCGATCTTTGACTTAAATACAATGGTGAGGTGAGACAATGCGTAAGCAAACAGGCTTTTCGCTGATCGAAATACTAGTGGTGTTGGTTATTATGGGGCTGCTTATTAGCGTGGTTGCACCAACGGTTCTAAACAGTGCCGATGATGCGCGTGTACAAAAAGTGCAGGCCGACTTTAAATCGATCGAAACGGCATTAAAAATTTATCGCCTTGATAACTACACCTACCCGACTACCGAGCAGGGACTCGTGGCCCTTGTTGAGCCAACAACGCTTGAGCCTGAGCCGCGCAATTTCAAACAAGGGGGATACTTGAGTGAGGTGCCCGTAGACCCATGGGGCCGCCCTTATCTCTACCTGTCGCCCGGTGAAAACGGCCAAGTCGATATTTACAGTCTGGGTGCGGACGGGTTGCCCGGTGGCGACGATCAGAACGCTGATATCGGCAATTGGAGAGGGGACGCAGACTGAGGCCTAGACCTAGACCCAGACTGATACCCAGACCAAATAGCAGCTGCAGTGCTTTGACATGATGACTCTTCGGAAGATGCGTGGCTTTAGTCTCATCGAGTTGCTGGTGGCCGTGCTGGTTATTGTCATACTCACGTCCGTTGTGAGTTTAAACGTGGGCACCGGCGGCCAAGATATCGAGCGTAGCGATGAAGTTCGCCAGCTGGCAGCGACCATGGGTTATGCCCAATCAGAAGCCGAGCTGTCTGGCTCCGACTATGGGTTGTTAATAGAGCAAAATGAAGCAGGTAGTGAGCGAGTCTATACGGGGAGTTGGTTGCGACGCTTCGATCAAGGGTGGGCGCCTCCCGAATTCATTGATGACGTCCTCCTCCCATTTCGCTTTGAGCCGGGTACGGAATTATCGCTGGCGTTAATTGATCAGCCGGAGGTGCTTATCGCCGCCCGTGATCCCGAGATCATTGCGATTCCGCAGATTGTATTTTTTGCCGGTGGCGAAGTCACGGAGGGTGATATCGAGTGGTTGGATTCACAAACAGGTGAGTTGCTGTTTCGTCTGCAATGGGATTTCTTTGGTCGTATGACCATTATGCCTAAAGGCGAGCAGCCCGATAATGATGCGCGCTAGTCCTCTGTCTCGAGCGCGGGGCTTCACTTTGGTGGAAGTCATGGTTGCTATGGCGATTGTTGCGGTAGCGCTGCCAGCCTTACTCTTTTCCTTGTATCAGCAGTTAGACGGTACCGAATACCTGCGCGATAGGACGCTTGCGAGCTGGGTTGCGGCGAATAAGCTCAGTGAGCTGCAGCTCATCGTTACCAGTACGGGTGATATTCCCTCCGGTGAATTAAGCGGGGAGGCACGCTTAGCCGATCGCGATTGGCAATGGACGATAGCGCAACTACCTACAGAACTTCCTGGCTTTGTTCGCGTGGAGATCGGCGTTGGTTTTGTTGATCAAGACAAACCACTCCACACAACAATAGCGTTTTTAACACCGGCGAACGCAGGCCAAAACCGATGAATAGCCTGCGAGGGTTTACGCTGATCGAAGTGCTGATCGCCATGGCCATCACAACGTTTGTTGCGTTGGTGGCGTACAGCACTTTGTCCACGGTTATCACTGGGGTCGATAGCATTCGCACTGAAGCCCGGCGCTTACACGAACTCAACCGCGCTATAGACATTATATCGAGGGACCTTCGACAACTGACTAATCGACCCATTACCGATGAGTTTGGTACGCAGGTTTCTGCGCTTGAGGGTGGGCCATTGGCGCGGGAGACGCTAGCCTTTACACGAAGTGGTTGGCACAACACCACCGGTGCTCCCCGCAGCGGGCTACAACGCGTGGCCTACTATGTGGACAACGAACAGCTTATTCGAGCAAGTTACCCCGTGTTAGACCGTGCATCTGCCATTGAGCCGAGAGAGGCGGTGCTGCTAGACAGCATTGATCGGTTTGAGGTGCGCTTTTTGCCCGACATCGAGGCATTGAGAATCAGCCGTGGGGTGGAGATTGATCGTCGCTTTTGGGAGGAGAGCTGGCTGGCAGATATCTCCCAGCCGGGGACAGTGATAGAGCCACCTGCCGCTGTCGAGGTTATAGTGGAAATTGAAGGCTGGGGTGAAGTGGAGCGTTTATATGTTTTGCCTGCCCTATAAACAACGCGCTGTAATAGCCCGCCAACGCGGTGCAGCGCTTATTGTCGCGCTATTGGTGTTTGCAATTGCGAGTGCGCTAATGGTGGGACTGCAGCGAGATTTCACGCTACAGCTCCAGCGCGGCAGTAACAGCTTTCTGCAGGAGCAGGCGTGGGTATATTTGGAGGGGGCGGAGAATTTGGCGGCAATGGGGCTTCGACTCGATGCGGCGCAAGACAGTGCGTCTGATTCTCCCCGGGATGATTTGACGGAGCTATGGGCACAGGAGGCGACGCCGTATCCTTTAGATGAGCAAGGATGGTTGTTGGGTAGTCTTGAAGATCTCGAGGGCCGTTTCAATCTCAATGGTCTTGTTGCGGGTGAGGCCGCGGTGAGCGAGGGCGAGCGTGAGAGCAGTGCGCTAGGTTCATCTAATCCAAGTGCATCGAATCCAGGTACATCGAATATAGGCGCATCAAAACTGTCGGTGCAGCAAAAGCAATTTATCCGGCTGCTACAGACGTTGGAGGACGTTGAGATCGGCGTGTCAGAGGCACGAGCATTAACTGATGCCGTTATCGATTTCATTGATCGCAATGACGTCCCGCGACCCGATGGTGCTGAAGCAGAGGCCTACCGTAATTTGATGCCGGCTTATCGGCCGTCTAATCGCTCCCTTGCCAGCGTCAGTGAGCTGCGTGCAGTAAAGGGTTTCACGCCAGAGATTTATCAGGCATTAGCGCCTTGGGTATCCGTTTGGCCCAGTGATTCAAGTAAGCTTAATATCCATACCGCGCCTATCACGCTACTGCGAAGCCTCAATACAGATGATCAGCTGGAACCCTTGCCTTTATTTGATGCGCAACGACTGAGCGAGCTGCGCTCAGCCGGTGAGTTTAGTGATCTGGATACTTTTTTAGCCGACCCCGCTTTTTCCGGGGGGGTAACTGACGAGCTTCGGACGATTCTTGGAGAGACCAGTGACTGGTTTTTATTGCGGGCACAGGTTGAGATTGCTGGTCGAGAGCAGCGCTTGTACAGTGTTCTTGAACGCGACGGGCAAAGGGTCGTCAGTCGTTATCGAAGTTTGGGCGAACTGTGACCGTATCGCCCGTTGTTTTTACGAATAGGAGTTAATGCAACACCATGACGGTTTCTGCTAACGCCAGTGTCTTAAGGCTTGAGTCGGGTCAGCTAGTTTTGTGGCGTGCAGGCGAGGCTGCGCCTCAAGCAGCCCATGCGATAACGCCTTGGCCCGACAATACGGTCTTTGCAGCTCCTGCGAGTGACGTGCGTGTTGTCGAGACGGAAGTCGCGGGCGATGAGGCAAAACATCTACGGAAATCGTTACCTTTTATTATGGAAGAAGAGGTTATCGACGATATCGATGATCTCCATTTCGCGTACCGGTCCCTAGAGGGTACAGGCTTACAGGTGGCGCTTACGGCACGAACGTCCGTGGAACACTGGCAGCAGCAGTTACCGGACGATTTTGATGGTCAGTGGATCCCTGAAAGCTTACTGCTTCCGCTGAGTCCCGGAGAGGCATGCCTTGTGGTCGAGGAGGACAGCGTGCTCATCCGCTGGAGCGCTACCGAGGGTGCACGTCTCGCTCCTTCACTGGTAAGCGTTCTACTTGATTCGCTCGATACGCCTCCGACCACGCTTATTATTTATGGGCACAATCAAGCCGACGATACGGCGCTCGCTCCTGCCGCAATGCAAGATCGAATCCAGTGGCGCAACGGCGGGTTTGGCCAGGCGTTATTACTCAGCAATGTCGATGAGCCGCAGCTAGATTTGCGCCAAGGGGACTACGCGCCGCGGTTACCCTTGCATCGCTGGTGGGGGTACTGGCGCCGCGTGGCGGTAGTGGCGGGCATTGCTTTAGCACTGCAATTAGGGGCTGATCTTTTGACGTATCAGCGCCTTAAATCAGAAAACGTGGCACTGCGAACCGCAATACAAGACAGCTACCGACAAGCTAACCCGAAAGGTGCTGTTGTCGATGTCGAAAAGCAGTTGGACCGTCAGCTCGCGGAGTACAATGCCGGCGTAGCAGGCGTTGCTTTTACGCCGCTTCTGGCCGCTATTACGCAAGCCTTAGCCCTTGAGGGTGACGTGAGTGTTAGCACCCTGAACTTTAATTCGGGTAATGGCGAGATCCGACTCGATTTACTCGCTGACAATTACACGTCTGTGGAATCGCTGCGTCAGCGTCTCGATCAATCGGGGATGGTGGCCACGCTGGAAACGTCGTCATCGCGTGAAGACCGAGTCCGCGCACGCTTACGAATAGAGGCGCGCCGCACATGAAGAACTGGTTCTTAGCGTTGACGCGCAGAGAGCAGCTTTACTTGCTCGCCATGGCGGCGGTACTCATGTTGTGGGTAGTCTTTCAGCTGCTACTCGCACCCGCTGCGGCGCAGAGAGATCAAATGATGGACAACAACCGCAACGCGGCAGCGCTGTTAGCGCGGGTTGATGTAAAGGTGAGCCAGTTGATCGCCCTCAGAAGTGAGGCAGGCAGTAAAGCGGTGGGTTCCTTATCCGCCACGATTACGCGCTCCACCGAATTGGCAGGATTATCGGTTAGGCGTTTACAGCCCAATAGTCGCGGTGAGGTTCAGGTGCGCTTTGAGAGCGTTGACTATGATGCGCTCGTTACATGGCTTCATCGCATTGAAACCGTCGAAGGATTGGTGGTTGTCGATGCGTCCATCGCGCAAGCGGGACGAAGCGGTGGCGTGAACGCTACGGTACGCGTGGCTGAAGAGAGCTAATGCAGATACCTTCTCGTTATGCCGCAGGGCTTGTCGCCATGCTTGCGCTGCTATTTCTGCTGGCGACTTTGCCGGCTCGATTGGTGGGCTATGGGCTGCCCCAAGAGGTTCGGTTAGCGGGTATAACGGGCACTCTGTGGCACGGCGCTGCAGCCCGAGCCAGTGTCGATGTCTTCGGCAAGACAGTGCATTTGGGCGCGCTTGACTGGTCTTTAAAGCCTTGGTCTCTCTTGCTGCTTAGCCCCGATGTGAGTTTCTCTAGCCGCTGGGGTAGCCAAAACCTGTCGGGGAGGGTTGCGTCAGGGCTTTCCGGACAGGTCTCTGTAACGGATCTCGATGGTTCTATCGAAACCCGCTTTCTCCGGGAACTGCTGCCCCTGTATGTCGGTGGTGAACTGCAGTTTCAGGCGGTAAGTGCAGTGCTTGCGCTCGATGAGCCTATCGATGTGAAGCAGCTGTCGGGGCGCGTGCTGTGGCAAGAGGCGGTCTGGGCGGCCAGCATGGGCGATGTCGCCTTGGGCAACTATGTTTTAGATTGGGGCGAGAGGGAAGGTCCAATCAGCGCCCAGCTGCTTACATTGTCGGGACCACTGGAGCTTGCTGGGCAGGTCGCTTTGGACGGTAATCGCTATCGTGTTGACATTACTTTGCGCGGGCCCGCAGTTCGCAACACGCGTTTAAGCGATTCGTTTCAATTGCTCGCAGCGCCGGTCGCTGGCGGTTTTGATTTGAAGCTCGACGGTAATTTTTAGCACCGCCGGTAGTATGTGCTGCCTGTGCACATGTGCTGCAACGCGGTAAGCTTGAGCGATAACATTGTCGATGGTTTGTTAGGGAGTTATCTCAGATGGCATCAGCCTCGGGAAATGGCGCGCATTGGTCGAGCCGCTTTGCATTTATCATGGCGTCAGTAGGCTTTGCCGTTGGGTTGGGCAATATCTGGCGCTTCCCTTACGTGACCGGCGAGAACGGTGGCTCTGCGTTCATAGTGATTTATCTCCTGTGCGCGGTGGCTATCGGTGTTCCTTGTCTCATAGCGGAGTTGATGATCGGGCGCCGTGGGCAGCAAAGCCCGCCGCGGTCGATGGCCAGAGTGGCTGAGGAGTCAGGCCGTTCTCGGCTTTGGGGCTCGGTGGGCGGACTCGGCGTGTTAACCGCATTTACGATCGCCGTGACTTATGCGGTGGTGGTCGGTTGGGTATTGGCGTACCTGTACAAGGCGGCAATGACCGGTTTCGCGAATTATGACGCGGTAACTGCATCGGCGGACTTTGACAACTTGCTGGGTAGCAGCGGCGGCATGTTGTTTTGGACCTTGGTGGGTAATGTCCTGGTCGGAGCAATTATCTTTGCCGGTGTTAAAGGCGGTATTGAACGCGCAGTGAGCATCATGATGCCGCTGATGTTTGCTTTGCTTATTGGGCTGGGTATTTACAATATCTTCGCGGGTGGTTTCGCTGAAACGCTAGAGTGGCTTTTTACACCTGACTTCAGCAAAGTGGGTCCCGATACGCTTCTTGCTGCAGTGGGTCAGGCATTTTTCTCTATTGGCGTGGGTATGGGGGGCATGATGACCTACGGCTCCTACTTGCCGCGCTCGTTCTCGATACCGGGCGCCGCCGTTATTGTGGTGTTCGCGGATACGTTGGTGGCATTGCTCGCTGGTTTCGTTGTGTTTCCTGCGGTGTTCCACCACGGGCTCGATATTGGTAGCGGTGCGGGACTTATTTTCCAAACGCTCCCCGTCGCTTTCGCGCAAATGCCGGGTGGGCACCTGTTCTCCGTACTGTTTTTCATCATGTTGGCAGTTGCTGGCGTGACCTCAATGGTGGGTTTATTGGAGTCAGTCACCAACTGGGTCGACGGTCGTGTCAAGATTAGTCGCCATGTAGGTACCGCACTTGTTGTGGCGACTGTTACCACCTGCAGCGTCGTAAGCGTACTGTCTTATAACGTTTGGGCAGACGTTGGTGTGGCGGGCATGAACTTCAATGAGTTCACTGAATTCCTGTATGGGCAGCTCTTTTTGCCCGTCAGCGGTTTGTTGATCGCCCTGTTTGCCGGCTGGTTTATGTTGCGCGAGCACAGTCGGGATGAGATTGCTGCGTCGTCGGGTATTTATGCCACATGGCGTTTCTTAGTCCGCTTTGTCGCTGTGCCTGCGATTGCGGTAATTTTGATCACAGGTTTGATGTGACAGGGCAGTTGATATGACAATGATTGCGACACTAACGGATTGGCTGTGGTCTTACGTTCTGATTATTGCGCTACTCGCCGTGGGGCTCCGCTTCACAGTGGGCACGCGCGCTGTGCAGGTGCGCTATTTCATAGCGATGTTCAAGGGCTTACTGGGCAGTCACCTAACGGGTACGTCTCGGGGTATTAGTGGCTTTCAAGCTTTGGTGGTTAGTATCGCTGGGCGCGTCGGAGGCGGAAATATCGCAGGCGTTGCAGTGGCCATAACCCTCGGGGGCCCGGGTGCACTGTTTTGGATGTGGCTCATAGCCCTGCTTGGTATGGCGACGAGCCTTTTCGAATGTGCTCTTGCGCAGCTCTATAAGCAAAAGCATGTCGACGATGACTTTCGCGGGGGCCCCGCATACTACATGCGCCATGGCCTCGGTTGGCGAGTCATGCCCGTGATTTACTCGGCGCTGTTGCTGGTCACCATTGGACTTGGTTTTAACGCCGTTCAATCGTATTCGGTCACTCACTCAGTAGAGTCAGCTTTTGGTATACCAGCGTGGCAATCGGGTATTGTCCTGACAGCTGTTATGGGTCTCGTCATGTTCGGTGGTATTCGACGGGTGGCATTGTTCTCTGAAATTGTCGTTCCGGTTATGGTGCTTGGCTATTTCTTAGCGGCGCTCGCCGTGGTTGTGATGAATATTAGTGCTGTACCCGACGCTTTGGCGCTTATTGTGCGCTCGGCCTTCGGTATGGATCAGGTTGTTGGTGGCGGCATCGCGGCCGCGATTATGCAGGGTGTACGTCGGGGCTTGTTCTCAAACGAAGCGGGATTAGGGACTGCCCCCAATGTCGCTGCTGCAGCCGATGTACCGCATCCTATTTCTCAAGGACTCGTACAGGCACTCAGCGTTTTCGTGGATACAATTGTCTTGTGTACGTGTACCGCGCTTATCATTCTACTGTCGCCAATCTACCAGCCGGGTGCAGCAGATGTGGAGGGGGTTGCATTGACGCAACTGTCCCTAGCCGCCCATATCGGGCCTTGGGGCGAACCACTTGTTAGCATCGCCTTAGTGATGTTCGGTGTCAGTTCTATTGCGTATAACTGTTATCTTGGCGAGAACAGCATCGCTTATTTTGAATCCCTTCCCAAAAGCTCAATCACGGTCTTTAGAGTTGCCGTAATGCTGCTAATTGGTTGGGCGTCGCTGCAAGACTTGGGTACGGTTTTTGGCTTTGCTGATCTCACCATGGGGTTGTTGGCGGTGGTCAATTTGTGGGCCCTATGGGCGCTCTATCCGATAGCACGGAGGCTCCTGGCTAACTATGAGGAGCAGCGCGCTGGCGGTACGCCCGTATTTGTGTCGGACCAGCTACCCGATCTTGATTTAGATGAGGCAAGTTGGGGGACGCCTGCGGACCCGGAAAAGACCGGCTAACCTGAACCTTGCACTAGCAATTCCGAGACGCAGGTTCGCGTTAATTAACCTGCTTCCGACAAGGTCACATCGAATGACTGCGGTTGGTTATTTCGGAGGACTCGAATGCTAACCGTGTCACCCACCTTAAATTGCTCCATTGCCGATAAGTAGTCGTCGTGGGTACGCACGGGCTGGTCATCGATATGGGTAATAATGTCGCCCAGTCGAATGTCACCGCGAGGCCCTCGTGATGCGCCAATCATGCCGGCCTGCGCCGCAGGTAAACCGCGAAAAACGCGGATTATAGCCACGCCTTTAACACCGTAACGGCGAGTCCATTGGTCACTGGCGAGCTCTATCCCCAATATAGGACGCAATATCTTGCCGTAGGCAATGAGCTGCGGAATGACTTCTCTAACCATGTTGACGGGTATGGCAAAGCCAATGCCTGCACTGGCGCCACTCGGTGAGAAGATGGCGGTATTAACCCCTATGACTTGACCAAGCGAATTGAGCAGCGGGCCACCTGAGTTGCCTGGATTGATAGCGGCATCGGTTTGAATAACACCTTGAATACGGCGATTACTGGGTGAGGCTATTTCTCTATCGAGCGCGCTCACCACGCCAACCGTGAGCGATGAGTCGAGTCCAAACGGGTTTCCAATAGCGAGTACTTTTCGACCCACTGATAGCTCCGAAGAGTCGCCCAGTGGAAGCGGTTGAAGGCCTTCTGGTGGTTTCTCTAGGCGCAGCACAGCGAGATCTCGCTCAGGCGCAATTCCCACAACCTGTGCGGCATAGTCACCCTGATCTTGGATTGATACCGTCAGCTTGTCGGCCCCGGCAACAACATGGAAATTAGTCACGATTAAGCCGCTATCGCTCCATATAAAACCAGACCCTGCGCCTTTAGGAATCTCTGCGACGTTGAGGGAGAATAAATTTCGGCGAAGCGCGCTACTGGTGACGGAGACGACTGCGGGGCTTGCTTTGCTGAAAATTTCTGTGGTGTTGCGCTCGTCATCGGTAGCGAAGCTCAAGTAGCTAGGCGCGGCAGCGAGGTCGTCCGTGCTTGCGGTATCAGTCTCGGCCGCATTTGCCAGCGGCGTTAACGCGGCAAGCGTGATGAGAAGCGCTCTCCATCTTTTATTCATGATTGCAGTGCTCGGATTCGATCCTCTAGCGGTGGATGGGAGCGCAACAGCTGGCCGAGGCTAGATGTGCCGGGCCGGATCCCAAATGCAGTGAGCTCTCCGGGCAGCTCGCTAGGCATACCTTGCTCTACGCGCAGGCGCTGGAGTGCGGCGATCATGTCATTAGACGTGGTGAGCGAGGCTCCAGCGGCGTCTGCTCGGTATTCTCGAAAGCGAGAAAACCACATAACAATCATGCTCGCGAGGAAACCTAGCACTATCTCTGCGACTATCGTCACGATGAAGTAGCCAATGCCATAGCCTCGCTCGGTTTTAAAAACAACGCGATCGACGGTATGGCCTATGATGCGGGCAAAGAACATGACAAAGGTATTCACCACTCCTTGTATGAGCGTCAGTGTAACCATGTCACCGTTGGCCACGTGACCGATCTCATGGGCAAGTACCGCACGAACCTCATTGGGTTGAAAGCGCCTTAAAAGACCGGCACTTACGGCGACCAGTGCATTATTCCTGTTCCAGCCGGTAGCGAATGCGTTGGCGGTTTCAGAGGGAAATACACCGACCTCGGGTCGACCAATACCGGCTTCATCCGCAAGCTGATGAACGGTCTCAAGTAACCATTGCTCATCGTTGTTTCGCGGTTGGGTAACGATATAAGTGCCCGTGCCGCGCTTTGCCATCCACTTAGACAGGAAGAGCGATATGGCCGAACCCCCAAAACCAAACAGCGCGCAGAAGACCAGCAGCGCTGTAAGATTCAGGTCGACGCCATTGGCCATAAGAATGCTTTCGAAACCCAATAAGTTGAAGATCAGGCTGACAAGCACCAAAACAGCTAAATTGGTTGCGAGAAAGAGAAGTATGCGCACGTTCAGTACTCCACAGTAGCCGCGGTTTGTTCGTCAGTTGCGGCTTGTTCATCAATAGCCGCGGTTTGGTCGCCAGTTACGGCGTGTTCCTCGGTAATAGGCGCTTGTTCGGAATTTTCAAGGGGGAGTTGATTAATCGCATCGTCGGGTAGGGGCACCATCGAGACGTCAAGCGGGGGTAATTTGCCTTCGCTCAGTTCTAATGCGA
>Ga0209137_1001724_pt1 | contig 20280 bp, 20 predicted proteins | sample SaaInl5LU_22_DNA_FD_184642 | JGI IMG/M metagenome (GOLD analysis project Ga0209137, IMG submission 184642) | Marine microbial communities from expanding oxygen minimum zones in the Saanich Inlet - ESP_105LU_22_DNA (SPAdes) (version 2) | ecosystem: Environmental > Aquatic > Marine > Intertidal...
AAAGCTGGCCAAGACCAGCAACATTCAACACTGCCCATTTTGTTGCAAAGGCAAAAAAGCCTGTCAGCAAAAGAGCTGTGGTCATGTGGTTATACACGCCAAGCATATAAGCCCGCAGCCCGACATCAGTCTGGGCAGCGGTCGCTGCGGCGGTATTCATAAAACGATTATCCTGCATTTTGTAACTCCCAAAATGACATTGCCAAAAATTGGCGATGATTGTGAAGTAAATGTAGGGATTAAAACAAAATTATTCAAGCGCAGACTACGATTTTTCGGAATGAATATACGGCTTTTGCCATGCGTGACGATTTAGCCAGCAATTCCTGTTTTTTGCCGCCGCGCCCGCTGTGACTCAGATTTTAACTGCCCACAGGCAGCCAGAATATCACGGCCACGCGGCGTGCGCACCGGTGATGCATAGCCGGCATTCAAGACGCGTTTGGCAAAAGATTCGATCCGTTCATCTGACGAGCATATATAGGGGCTACCGGGCCATGGGTTAAACGGGATCAGATTCAGCTTTGACGGTATGCCCTTGATCAGCGCCAGTAAAGCGCGGCAATCCTCATCACTGTCATTCACCCCGTCAAGCATCACATATTCCCATGTGATACGCCGTGCATTGGATAGGCCGGGATAATTACGACAGGCATCAATCAACTCGGCAAGCGGGTATTTCCGGTTGATTGGCACCAGCTCATCACGAAGCGCATCACGCGTTGCGTGAAGCGAAATCGCCAGATTGACCCCTAATTCTTCGCCGCAACGTTTGATTTCGGGAACAACACCCGACGTTGACAAGGTAATACGGCGTTTTGAAATCGCCACACCCTCGCCGCTCATGATGATGCGCATCGCCGTGGCAACATTTTCATAATTGAACAACGGCTCGCCCATTCCCATTAAAACGATATTGGTGAGGCGGCGTCCCGGCTTGCCAGCAGGCCAGTCATTTAATTCATCCATCGCCAGCAATACCTGACCGCAAATTTCGGCAATGGTTAGATTGCGAACCAGCTTTTGCGTGCCGGTATGACAAAAACTACAAGTCAGGGTACAGCCAACCTGTGATGAAATACATAAAGTGCCACGCGTCTTATCAGGGATATAGACACATTCGGCCTCATTGCCATCGGCAAAACGGATCAGCCATTTGATCGTTCCATCAACCGACTGCAACCGCCGCGATACCGCTGGCCGGTCGGCGGAAAAATGCACTGCCAGCAATTCACGAACCGGTTTGCCAAGATCGCTCATTTCGTCAAAGCTGCTTAGCCCATGACGCCAGACCCATCGCCATACCTGCCGCGCACGGAATTTCGGCAGCCCAAGCGTCACCATCTCCGCCTCAAGATCGGCAAGTGCCAAGCCAAGAAGATTGGTTTTTTGCAGTGGCACATCCATAACGATGGGCGCAGGCTGATCCGCCGCAGCTAGGTCAGAAACAACGGTCATTTGCAGGTCTTGTCAATAACGGCTTTGGTCTTGGTAAAGCCTGCCAATGAATAGGTATCCGTGGTTTTTGTGCCGCGGCTAGAGGTGCCGATGATGGTCATTTTGTTACCGCGTTTCATCTGCACGATGATCCGCCGATCATCTTCTTCGCTTTCGGCATAGGCGCGGTCTTCAAGAGTGAATAATTTAAAGCTTTTGCCGTCAATCGACAGCGTTACATCCGACTGCGCCTTGTAGCGATAACCAGCAATCACCTGAACAACATCACGTTCAGCCTTGCCCGGGCCATGCGAAACAAAAATCCGGATATCACCACGGTTTTCTGGATCATATTTGCCTTTGCTTTTTGTTGGCACACTACTGACGAAACAAATGCGGCTGCCATCATTATCATATCGATAGGCGCCCCAATCTTTTTCAATGAGCATCTGCACCGGTTCGGCAAAGGCAGGCGCTGCTGCAAAACTGGTCGCGATCACAATTGTGAAAACACCCATCATTCTGCTGAGTCTGAACATCTATTCACTCTTCCCTTATTCGCTTATCTGGTCTCACTGACACAATAATGGCCCCATTGGGGCGCGTCTTTACAATGTGTCATCGGTTTATGGCATCAATATGAAACCGATACCAAACCCGCATGCGGCGACACAGATTGTTTTAGGATACCTCGCGCCATGATGCAAAGACTTTCCAAAACGCCCTTTCCAAAACACCATCGCCGCACCATTGCTAGGGTTTGGCGGTTTTCGATAGCAAGGCCTTTACCTGCGGCAAAATCTTTGTGGCAATATGCGCCACCCCTTGCTGATTTGGATGCATGCCATCAGGCTGGTTCATCGCTGGCTGCAAGGCCACACCATCGAGGAAAAAGGGGTAGAATAAAATCTTGTGGCGCTTTGCCAGCTGGTCATAGATAGCGTCAAATTCATTGGCATAATCGGCACCCAGATTGCGTGGCGCCTGCATTCCGGCAAGAAGCACCTCAACTTGATTTGCCGCAAGCTGTTCGATGATTCCATCGAGATTGCGATAGCTTGCCGCAGGTTCAAGGCCGCGAAGCAAGTCATTGCCCCCAAGAACAATAATGGCGGCATCAGGTTTACTGGCAAGCGACCAATCAAGACGCGCCAGACCGCCTGCGGTGGTATCACCCGAAACCCCTGCATTGACGATCTCAACATCAACGCCGTCTTTTTTCAACAACCGGCCAAGGACATCGGGAAATGCTTCACCCTGCGGCAAACCGTGACCAGCGACAAGCGAGTCACCAAGAACCATCAAAACCGGTTGGCTGGCAGCCAAGGCTGATGGTACCGGCATCACCGCAATCATTCCGGCCAATGCCATCTGTTTGACAAATTGGCGACAGCGGCAAGACGGCCTCAAAAGGCGACAGAAAAATTCAGCTATCATCATTGCGTTTCCCTTGATCTCGGCAGCATGCCAACCCATATATTTCTGCAAGGATTGTTGCCCCCCAAGGCATGGGCGCGCCGAGGTTCGTTAACAAGCCATAACTGCATTTAGTATCTGCAGGCAAGGTTTTCCAGAGCGGGCAGAATATCAATTACGCATCAGCCCTTTTTTGCGGGCGCCAAGATCAAGGATCGGACATTTCCCATGGCATCATCATCCAAAGCTGCAAATGATCCAGCCGTTATTGATCTTGACGCTGCGCATCTGACCCTTGGTACCGCGGCGGCAAATGTCAAAATTCTAAAAGGCATTAATTTACAAATTGGCGCGGGTGAAACCGTTGGCGTTTTGGGGCCAAGCGGCGCTGGCAAGACCAGCCTATTAATGGTGATGGCCGGTCTTGAAACCCTGACCAAGGGACGCATTTCACTTGCCGGAACCAATATCACCAACATGCAAGAAGACCCGCTTGCCGCTTTACGCCGCGACATGGTCGGCATTGTGTTTCAGGCGTTTCGCCTGATCCCGTCACTAACCGCCTTGCAAAATGTGTCGATTCCGCTTGAATTGGCTGGCCGCGCCGATGCCGAAACAATTGCCGCGGCGGCGCTTCGGTCGGTTGGATTGGGGCACCGGATGACACATCTTCCCGATCAAATGTCTGGCGGCGAACAACAGCGCGTGGCGATTGCCCGCGCCATTGCCCCCAAACCCCGCATTCTTTTGGCCGATGAGCCAACCGGAAATCTTGACAGTGCCACCGGCGAAAAAGTCGTCAATATCCTGTTCAAAAGTGCGCAAGAGGCTGGTGCCGCGCTGGTGCTTGTCACGCATGACGCATCGCTTGCAGCACGCTGTTCGCGCGTCCTTGAAATCGAAGATGGCTTGATTGCCGGAGACACCAAACAGTGACCAAGACCGTCAAAAACACCCGCCAAGATCACCGCGATGACATGAGTCGGATTACCGCAAGCCGTGACGGATGGGGCTTTGCTTGGCAGCTTGCCAAGCGCGAAATGAGCGGCAGTCTTGGCCGGTTTCGGGTCTTTTTAGGCGCCTTGCTTCTTGGCGTCGCCGCTATTGGCACCGTTGGTTCAGTTGCTGAATCAATGCGAAGCGGCATAAATGATAATGCCCGCATTCTGCTTGGCGGCGATATTGAAATCAGCAGCCTTCACACCGCGCCAAGTCCCGATATTATCGAGGCCGCCAGCAATTTTGGCACCGTGTCAGAAGTGGTTCAGATGCGTGCCATGCTGCAAGCAGGTGACCGGCGAAAGCTGGTTGAATTAAAAGCGGTAGACAGCAATTGGCCGCTTGTCGGCACCGCCGCGACCGCGCCTTCAATGCCGCTTGCAGCTGCGCTTGATCAGACGGGGATTGTCGCCGACGACGCTTTGCTTCGCAGTCTCGGATTGAAACCGGGCGACCGCGCCCGCCTTGGCAATCTCGATGTTGAGGTACGCGCCGCTCTGACCATCGAGCCTGACCGGTCAATCAGCTTTGTCAGTTTTGGCCCGCGTGTGCTGATTTCTGATAAAACCTTGGCCGCCACCGGCCTCCAGCAACCGGGGTCATTTATAACCTATCGTTACCGGCTTTTGCTTGATAACCCCGACGACCGCGATGCGGCAATGGCCACATTGAACCAGCTTACCGAACCAACCCATGCAAGAGTGCGCGAAGTTGCCAAAGCCGCCCCCGGTTTTGACCGTTTTATCAATCAAGCAGAAATTTTTCTGGTGCTTGTCGGCCTGACCGCCCTTCTTATTGGCGGGCTTGGCGTTGCCGGTGCTGTTCGTGCGTGGCTGGCAAGCCGGATGCCCGTTATTGCCACGCTGAAATGCCTTGGCGCACCGTCAATTTTGATTTTCCGGATTTATCTTTTGCAGATATTTGTGGTCGCCGCTTGCGGTGTTGCGGCAGGGCTTGCCGTTGCGGCTATTGCCCCCCTATTTGCCATTCACATCCTGTCCAGCTATGTCACTGTCCCGCTGGCAAAGACAATCTATCCGGTGCCATTGATGATTGCTGCCGGTTTCGGGCTTGGCACCGCTTTTCTTTTTGCTGTATGGCCGCTGGCCAAAGCCGAAGAAGTGCGCGCCGGCGATCTGTTTCGCAGCTTGATTGAAATGCCCGATGGCTGGCCCAAACCGCGCTATCTTTTGATGATGATAATCGCGGCCATTGGCCTGACCGGACTGGCCTATCTTGCAACGCATAATCTTGGCATTACCGCCAGCTTTATCGGCGGTTCGCTCGCGGCGCTATTGCTATTATCGGTTCTCGGCAATCTTCTGGTACGTCTATTGCGGCTGGCGCCTTTGCCGCGTTTTGTACCTGCCCGTTTGGCGCTATCCAATATTACCCGCCCCGGATCGCCCGTGCGCTCGGTCATCATTGCTTTTGGCCTTGGCCTGTCGGTTCTGGTTGCCGTATCGGTAAGCGAGTCCAATCTCGGTCGCCAAATCGATAATCGCGTTGCCGAAGATGCGCCGGCCTGGTTTTTTATTGATATTCAGCCACGCCAAATCGACATGTTTGAACAGCTTGCCAGATCGATTGATGGCATCTCACAAATTACCAAAACGCCAATGCTTCGTGGCCGCGTTTCCAAGATCAATGACATTCCAACGGCGGCGATCACCCCACCTGAAGGATCGGCATGGATTCTCCGCGGTGACCGCGCTTTGACATGGTCGGCAACCGCACCAAAAGGAAGCGAGATTGTCGCCGGTGATTGGTGGCCAAGTGATTATAACGGCCCACCCCTTGTCTCAATGTCAAAAGACGCTGCTGATGATTTCGGCCTAACGATCGGTGATACGGTAAGCATTAATGTTCTTGGGCGCGAAATTACCGCGACAATCGCCAATCTTCGAGAAGTAGACTGGCAAAGCTTTCAGATCAATTTTGTTTTTGTGCTGAATCCGGGCGTTCTTGATGCCGCCCCGCATAGCTGGATTGCAACCACCCATGCCGATAATGACGCCGCTGCCGATGCGGTTGAACGTGCGGTTACCAGCAGCTTTTCGAACATCTCGGCCGTTTCGGTGAAAGAGGCCGTGGCAACCGCACAGCGGGTCATTGGCCTCCTTGGCGGTGCGGTGCGCTTAACTGCCCTTGTCACCCTGATCGCCGGCATTGCCGTTCTTGCCGGAACCGTCGCCAGCAGCGAATCTCAACGGCTAGCTGACTCGGTTATTTTGAAAGTGCTTGGCGCAACACGCCTGTCGATTGGTCTTGCCTGGTTTCTTGAATATGCGTTTTTAGGATTGCTAACCGCAATTGCCGCGGCGTTTATTGGCAGTCTTGCAAGCTGGGCGTTGGTTGACGGGTTTTTGGGCGCTGAATTTATTCTTGATGGCTGGCTGGTTTTTGGAACCACCCTTGCCGGTGCCGTGGCAACGGCGGTTCTGGGACTGGCTGGCGCAATGAAAACCCTTGGGCGCAAACCGGCGCCATTGCTTCGTGAACTTTAAAATGAGCCAAAAACAACCTCTCGCAAAAATGCATGAACGGTAAAAACGTCATTGCGAGGCCGCCAGTGATCGGATATAGGGATCTCTTATGAGCAAGCAAGATATTAAAAAAGTCGTCCTCGCCTATTCAGGTGGCCTTGATACTTCGGTGATCCTGCGCTGGTTGCAAGACCATTACCGCGCTGAGGTGGTTACCTTTACTGCCGATATCGGTCAGGGCGAAGACATTGAGCCAGCCCGCGCCAAGGCTGAGATGATGGGAATCAAGCAAATCTATATCGAAGATTTGCGTGAAGAATTTGTCCGCGATTACGTTTTTCCCATGTTTCGGGCGAACCCGCTTTATGAGGGCGCCTATCTTCTTGGCACGTCAATCGCGCGTCCTTTGATTGCCAAACGGCAAATCGAAATCGCGCGTGACGTTGGCGCTGAAGCGGTCTCACATGGCGCCACTGGCAAAGGCAATGATCAGGTTCGGTTTGAATTGGCCTATTATGCCCAGCAACCCGATATCCAAGTCATTGCGCCTTGGCGTGAATGGGACTTGAGCAGCCGGACTAAATTGATTGCCTATGCCGAAGCCAACCAGATTCCAATTCCAAAAGACAAGCGCGGCGAAGCCCCGTTCAGTGTTGATGCGAATCTCCTGCATATTTCTGCCGAAGGCAAAGTGCTTGAAGACCCATGGGTCGCCCCTGAAGAATATGTGTTCTCACGAAGCGTATCGCCTGAAGATGCACCCGACAAACCAACCGAAATCGAAATCACCTTTAAATCAGGTGATCCGGTGGCAATCGATGGCAAGGCGCTATCACCTGCCAATCTGTTGGCTGCGTTAAACAAGCTTGGCGGCGATAACGGTATCGGCCGTCTTGATCTTGTTGAAAACCGGTTTGTTGGCATGAAATCACGCGGTGTTTACGAAACACCCGGCGGCACCATTTTGCTAACGGCACGCCGCGCCATGGAATCAATTACGCTTGATCGTGGTGCCATGCACACCAAAGATGAATTGATGCCGCGCTATGCCGAGCTGGTTTATAATGGTTTCTGGTTCTCACCTGAACGCGAGATGCTGCAAGCTGCGATTGATAGCTGCCGTGATGCCGTCAATGGTGTTGTGCGGTTGAAGCTTTATAAAGGCAATGTGATCGTCACTGGTCGCAAATCACCAAATTCACTGTATAATGCTGACCTGGTGACCTTTGAAGACGGCGCGGTTGATTATGATCATAGTGATGCACACGGTTTTATCCGGCTGAATGCGCTTCGCCTTCGCGTGAATAAAATGGTGCAAGACAGCTAGGTTTTTTACGGGCGGCAAATATCGCCAACCGTACCATCACGATTGACCTGTTTCAGATAAAGCTTGCCCGTGGGTACCATCGAATAGCCTGATGATTTCAGGCCCGTATCGCATGGCACGCCCCTGACAATTTTATAGACGGGATTGTGATTACTGTTGGCGCGGAATTCCTGCACCGAATCGGTTTGATAAATCCCAAATACAACCAGTATGACGAGTGCTACAACCATTTTGATGCCTTCTTGTCTCATTGCTGTTTTCATTGGCGTCAGACTTTTATCAAAGCCTTGCTAACATGGTGTTTATGATGCCGAATTAAGGCCTATTTCCGCCCAAAATCCGGCGATTCAAAGAGCCATAAAAAAACCGCCACCTCAAAATAAGGTGGCGGCTTTCATATTTGACAGCAAGCCAAAGACAGGCCTCTAAACGGGTAGTGCCTTTCGCAGCAATATCTTATTTATTGCCTAGAGCTGCGCTGCGACATAATCCCAATCGACAAGATTCTCAAGGAAATTAGCCAAATAGTCAGGGCGCTTGTTGCGGAAATCAATATAGTAAGAATGTTCCCACACATCACAGCCAAGAAGCGCTGTCTGGCCAAAGCAAAGTGGGTTTACCCCATTTTCGGTTTTGGTCACGGCAAGCCCGCCATCGCTGTTTTTCACAAGCCAGCACCAGCCAGAGCCAAACTGGCCTGCACCTGCCGCCTTGAACGCATCTTTAAATGCGTCAACTGAACCGAATGATTCGGTAAGCGCTTTTTCCAGCTCGGTTGGCATCGCATTGCCTTTTGGCCCCATCATTTCCCAGAATTTCATATGATTCCAATGCTGCGACGCATTATTGAAGATGCCATTTTGCGCAACGGCTTTCGAATCATAGGTGCCGGTGATGATATCTTCGAGTGACTTGCCTTCCCATTCGGTGCCAGCAATCAGATTATTGCCATTAACCACATAAGCGTTGTGATGCAAATCATGATGATATTCAAGGGTTTCAGCGCTCATGCCAAAATTTGCCAACGCATCATGCGCATAAGGTAGGTCAGGTAGTTCAAATGCCATTTCGGCCTCCACAATTATCTTTGCTGATTGATATGTCTCTACACAGATATAGTTACGATTTTTCAAATGCCAACAAAATAAAACTGACAGTTGATATCAGCATGCTAAATTGGCATCACAAGAACGGTAGATAGAGACCGTTATACCCCATTTGCAAAGGATTACAGCATGGCTGGCCAAACTGCCTATATTGCCGCTTTTTTAGAGCATCACCCCGAAATTGATGACAGCGCCTATATCGCACAAACCGCCGCCGTGGTTGGGGCGGTTCGCATTGGCAAAAACAGCACGATCTGGCATCAGGTGACGTTGCGGGGCGACAATCACTTCATCACCGTTGGCGAGGGAACGAATATTCAGGATAATAGCTGTGTCCATATTAACAGCCGCGACTATCCAACGGTGATTGGCAATCATGTCAATATCGGCCATAGCGCCCTTGTTCATGCCTGCCATTTGCATGATCATGCCTTTGTTGGCATGGGGTCTATTGTTATGGATGGTGCGGTGATTGAATCTGACGGCATGCTGGCGGCAGGGGCGATGTTGACACCGCGCAAACGAATCCCGTCAGGCGAGTTATGGGCCGGACGTCCGGCCCGCAAAATGCGTGATCTAACAGCCGATGAAATTGCCGATAACCGCCGCATTGCCCGCCATTATGTCGAGGTCGGGCGGGCGCATAGGCTTGGTGCGGCTGGCGGCCCTTTCATTGACATGCATAGCCACCCGTTGCCACCGCGCGATTAATTCAATAAAGCAATTAGGCTAGCCGATTGAAAGGCAGCCACAATTAATGCTAATCAGACTACCTAAAGTCACAGGCCAGCCCGCTTCTGGCAAATCCGTAATCAATTTTATATTCTGCTAGCGGCATTGGAGGCCGGTAAAATGAAATTAAAAGATCCCTCACTTCTTCGCAGTCAGGCCTATATTAACGGGGCGTGGATTGACGCTGCTGATGGCCGTGTTTTTGCCGTCAATAACCCTGCTGATGGCAGCCTGATCGCCGAAGTTGCCGATCTTGGCGCCGATGCGATTACCGCAGCGATTGATGCCGCTGTACCAGCGCAAAAAGCATGGGCAGCAACACCCGCCAAAACCCGCGCGATGATCCTTCGCCGCTGGTATGATCTGGTGATCGAAAACACCGATGACCTTGCCACGATTCTAACCACCGAAATGGGCAAGCCGCTTGCCGAAGCCAAAGGGGAAATCGCCTATGGTGCCAGCTTTATCGACTGGTTCGGTGAAGAAGCGCGGCGCGTTTGCGGCGATGTCATGGAAAGCCCACAGGCAGATAAACGCCTTTTGACCTTCAAACAGCCGATTGGCGTTTTTGGTGCCATCACCCCGTGGAATTTTCCAATTGCGATGATTACCCGCAAGGTGGCACCTGGCATTGCTGCTGGCTGTGCTTGTGTTTTGAAGCCAGCTGAACAAACACCTCTTTCGGCGCTGGCGCTTGCCGAATTGGCAACGCGCGCAGGCATTCCAGCAGGCGTGATGAACATCGTTACCGGCCTTGATGCACCAGCCATTGGTCAGGCGCTTTGCGCAGATAGCCGCATTCGCAAAATGACCTTTACCGGATCAACCGAAGTTGGCCGCATCCTGATGCGCCAAAGTGCCGATTCTGTCAAGAAGATGAGCCTTGAGCTTGGCGGCAATGCGCCGTTGCTGGTATTTGATGATGCCGATCTTGATGTCGCCGTCGAAGGTGCGATGATGTCAAAATACCGCAATGCCGGACAGACTTGTGTTTGCGCAAACCGGATTTTTGTGCAGGACGGCATCTATGATGAATTTGCCAAACGTCTTGCCGAAAAATCAGCCGCGATGAAAGTTGGCAATGGCCTCGATGCGGGTGTTGAACAAGGCCCGCTGATTGATCAGCAGGGATTTGACAAGGTGACAGCACATGTTGATGATGCGCTGGCAAAGGGCGCCACAGCATTGGTTGGTGGCAAGCCGCATGAATTGGGTGGCACCTATTTTGAACCAACCGTTCTGACCGGTATGGATTCATCAATGCGGATGTTCCGTGAAGAAACTTTTGGGCCGGTGGCTGGCCTGTTCCGTTTTACCGACGAAGCCGAAGCCATCGAAGCGGCAAATGACACTGAATTTGGTTTGGCAGCCTATCTGTTTACCGAAAATGCATCACGCCTGTTTCGTGTCAGCGAAGCGTTGGAATATGGAATTGTTGCTGCCAATACCGGGATTTTCTCATCCGAAGTTGGCCCGTTTGGCGGCGTCAAAAATTCAGGCCTTGGGCGCGAAGGCTCAAAATATGGCATTGATGAATTTCTTGAAATCAAATTTGTTTGTATCGGCCTGTAACCGCCATTCAGCCATTCAAAAAAGGCCGGGAAAATCCCGGCCTTTTTTATGATTAATCACCAAGCCAGACTAGAATTGGCGCAACCGGCGAATCAGGCTTGATGTGTCATTCCGGCCAAAACCATCGGCGCTTAGCTCGGCATAATATCCAGCAACAATTTCCGTCACTGGCAAATCAGCGCCATTACGTTTGGCTTCTTCCAAACAAATCCGCAAATCCTTCCGCATCCAATCAACGGCAAAGCCGAAATCAAATTCGCCTTTAACCATGGTTTCGCCGCGGTTGACCATCTGCCATGATTGCGCCGCGCCGCCGGAAATAGCCTCCAGCAGCTTGTCCGTATCAAGACCGGCATCCATCGCAAAGCTCAACCCTTCAGACAAGGCCTGAACAAGACCAGCGATACAGATTTGATTTACCATCTTGGCCTGCTGGCCTTTGCCAACGCCGCCCATATGAACCACCCGCGCCCCATAGCATTCCATCAATGGTAAAGCGGCAGCAAAAGCAGCGTCATCACCACCTACCATAACAGTCAATTTGCCATTTTCCGCACCAGCCTGACCACCCGATACCGGCGCATCAAGCGTGTGAACACCCATTGTCTTGCCAGCATCATTGACCTGACGTGCGACATCGGCCGAAACGGTACTATTATCGATAAAGACTGCGCCGCTTTTCATCGCCGGAATGGCACCATCATCACCAAGCGCAACCGACAAGACATCGGGATCATCGCCGACACAGCAAAATACAAAATCGGCACCCGCCGCCGCCGCCGCCGGTGTCAACGCAGCCGACCCGCCATGCTGGGCAGCCCAAGCTTCGGATTTGGCTGCAGTCCGGTTATAAACAGTCACCTCATGGCCAGCGGCCGCGATATGGCCAGCCATCGGATAGCCCATTACACCCATACCCAAAAATGCTACTTTCGACATAAAATATTCCTTTTCAATTTGCCGGCCGAAACCGAAATGACATTGCTGTCACCGTAATTTGCCATAGCCATTTCTGTCAGCACGATTATACTGGGACATCTTCGGCGGCGTGATATTAAGTGGCGGCCGATATAACAATCAAAGACCACTTGCGACGACAGGGGTAATCTTAGCGCATGACCGTATTATCAAGCCAGCAGGAAATCGACATTCTGATTACCGAAGCCGAAATTGCCGCCAGAACGAATAATCTTGCCCGCCAAATTACCGATCATTACAAAGGCACTGAACAGCTTGTTGTTGTCGGGCTATTGCGCGGTTCATTTGTTTTTATTGCCGATCTTGTGCGGCGCCTTGCGCTTCCTGTTGAAGTTGATTTCATGACCGTATCTTCTTATGGCAATGACACGGTTTCATCGCGTCAGGTGCGCATTATTCAAGATCTTGAAACAACCATTAAAAATCGTGATGTGCTGATTGTTGAAGATATCGTTGATACCGGCCACACATTATCGCAGGTGCAAAAAATCCTGTTGACGCGATCGCCAAAGAGCCTGTCCATTTGTACCTTGCTCAATAAACCGTCACGCCGCGAAGTCGATGTTGATGTTGATTGGGTTGGGTTTGATATTCCTGATGCCTTTGTTATTGGCTATGGCATTGACTATGCCCAGCAAGGGCGCAACCTGCCGCATATTGGTGTTGTCAAAGCGGTAAAATAACCAGCCAGCTTTTCATTTCGCGTTGCAGCCATTCAATCAGTCAAGAAAAGCCGTCTCATAACGATAGGTGGATAGAGGCACTGCGCCGGAATCGGTAATCAGCACCTGTTCTTCCAGCTTGACCCCATCATGCCCGCCAACCGCGCCAATATAGGCCTCGACACAAAGCGTCATCCCAACCTCGAAACAACCGCCATAGCCATGCGCCTCGACATCTTCTGGATAACGAACCGACGGATATTCATCGCATAGCCCAACACCATGCGCCAATACGCCATAGCGAAGCGGGCGGAATATTTCGGGCAAACGGTGCGCAACCCGCGTCATATCGGCAAAGCTCATGCCAGCCTCGATCAGCCCGATATTGGTCATCACATGATCATAGGCCGTTTGATAAAGATGTTTTTGCCGGTCATCGGGCGCAACATCGCCAATGATCCATGTTCGTGAAATATCGCAACAATAGCCATAGGTGCCGACAAGATCAGTATCAAAGGCCATAAGATCCCCAGCCTGCATAAGCCGCGGGCCGCATTCTTGAAACCACGGATTTGTCCGCGGGCCAGATGCCAGAATCCGTGTTTCAATCCATTCACCGCCACGTTTGATATTGCCAGCATGTAAGGCGGCCCATAATTCATTTTCACTCAGCCCCGGCCGCATGACCCCGCGCATTTCATCAATGGATGCTTCGCAAGCATGAATGGCACAACGCATGGCATTTAATTCATTATCATTCTTGATTGATCGCGCATGTTCGGTCAAAACTTGGCCTTCAAGAACCGTTACACCAAGATCGCATAGCGCGGCATAACCAAGATGCTCGATTCGGTCGATGGCCAGCCTTTTATTGGCACCAGCATGCTTTGCCATGACATCGACAATCTGATTGGCAAAATCCTTGGCCGCCTTGGCAGTTTGATCGCCTGTCTCAAAATAGAAAAAACTGGCACCGCCCCGCAACTCGCCAATCAGCGGCAAATGCGCTGACAAATGTTCGCAATTGTGAAAATCCCATAAGATCATTTTGCCTTCGGGCGGCACAAACACAGCCCGCGCCGGATTATGTGCAATCCAAAGCTGCATATTCGTGCAATCAGTTGCATAGCGAATATTCAGCGGATCAAATAACAGTAATCCAGCGCAATCATGTTGACGGATCTGATCTTGTAATCGTGACAGACGATAGGCGCGTAAGGCCGGAACATCGGGTGGGATAATGCCAGCTGATTGCCATTCGGCAAACGCCAATGCGGTTGGGCCAATTTCAACACGATCATTATCGTCAGGCGTCAAATCAGCCTTTAAATGCCGCCGCCGGTTCGGATCGATTTTTCGGTTCGAGCCAATGATGGTTTGATCCATCGCCGCCTCCTCACAGATACCGCTGATAATTACTTTCAGCTAAACCGCAAAATAACCGATTGGCAATCACTTTCGTGATCATCAAATGACCGCCATTATTGGCGCAAAATCATCAGACTAATCTAGGCATTCACATCGACAACCAATCGGCCCTGCACTTTACCAGCCAGAATATCAGCCCCAGCCGACGGCACATCGCCAAGCCCGATCACCGTCATCGCAGCCATTAATTGCGGCTTTGGTAAATCGCTTGCCAGCCGGTTCCATGCAGCAATACGCCGATCATAAGATGCCATCACCGAATCAATGCCCAAAAGCGATACGCCGCGAATGATAAACGGAATCACCGTTGTCGGCAGATCAGCCCCGCCAGCAAGCCCAACTGCTGCAACCGCGCCGCCATATTTCATTTGCGTCAAGGCCCGCGCCAAGATAGTGCTGCCAACCGAATCAATACATCCAGCCCAGCTTTCTGATTCAAGCGGCCGTCCGCCACCTTCCACCATATCTGCCCGCGCCAAAATATCACTTGCGCCAAGCCCGCGAAGATAGTCGGCACTTTCGGGCCGTCCGGTAACGGCGGTAACAGCATAGCCACGCGCCGCCAACAGCGCCGTTGCTACCGACCCAACACCACCTGCCGCGCCAGTGACCAGAACCGGCCCCTTATCAGGTGTGACCCCCGCATCTTCAAGTGCCAGAACCGACAACATGGCGGTCATGCCAGCGGTGCCAATTGCCATCGCCTGCTGGCAATCAAGCCCATCAGCCAGCGGCACCAGCCAATCGGCACGCACCTTGGCAAATTGCGCATAGCCACCCCACCAAATTTCACCAACACGCCATCCGGTTAGCGCAACAAGATCGCCTTGCTGGTAACGTTTGTCCGAACTGCTGACCACCTCGCCAGCAAAATCAATGCCGGGGATATGCGGATAGGTTCGCACCAGCCCGCCCTTGCCAGACAGACACAGACCATCCTTGTAATTGACAGTTGAATATTTGACCGCAACCAACACTTCACCATCTGCAGGCAAATCACCATGCTGCAATTCGGTCATTTCATGGCGAATGGTTTTATCTTCATCACGATGCACCATAAGGGCTTTGAAACTAGACATGATGTGGCTCCTTGTTTGATCTGGCGATATTTCAATAGCATTTTTTGCCAAAGTCAGACAGCCCAAATCCAAATCACGAGTCATCACTCGCAGGCAATCGCCACCGCATCTTGTAAACAACATCAATCACAGGGCCGCCAATCACATGGATGCCATGGCAAGGCAACCCTGCAAAACACCGATAAAAGAGGCTTGGCAACGACAAAGCAATCGCCAATACTGACATTTGCACCGCTTATACAGGAACGCCAAACCCATGATGCAAATGACTGCTGCTGAAGCTTGGGCCTATTTAGCTGCCAATCCCACTGCCCAGCTTGTCGATGTGCGAACCAAAGCTGAATGGCATTTTGTTGGCATTACCAATCTGGATGAGCTTGGCCGGCAGCCAGTTCTGATCGAATGGGTTGGAAGTGACGGCACGCCAAATGCCGATTTTACCCGCCAGCTTGGTGCGGCGGTTTCGCCCGATACAAGCCTGTTGATGCTATGCCGGTCTGGCGTACGATCATTGGCCGCTGGCAATGCAGCTTTGGCGGCTGGCTATCAGACCATCATCAATATTAGTGACGGCTTTGAAGGCGATCTCGACGGCAACCAGCAACGCGGTTGCTTAAATGGCTGGCGCCATAGCGGCCTTGCTTGGCGGCAAAGCTAAACCCGGCCAAAGCAACACAGACACCCAGCCAAAAACACCATCCCTTTCATGGCCTTTATCACCCCACAAAAGATTTCAATTTGAGCGAATTCTTAATTAGCAGCATTCTTGCGGCTTGTTCTATTTGTTCAAAGGTTTTTTTGATGGAATTTGATCGGTTCCACCAATTTGGTTCATTGCTGTTACAAGACGATTTTGTTCTCAGTTACAGCGGATATGTAACCGAGGATATTTTGGAAGCTGTTGGCGCAACTTTGCGCCAACGCCTTGCCGATCATGTTGATAGCCCAAGACAAATACGCAACGTCTTCTCGATTTTTGTCGAGCTGATGCAAAATGTAATCCGGTATGGCACTGATGGGCCACAGCCGGAAAACGAATGTGGAAGCAAAGAATCATTCGGGTTGGTTATGGTCGTTCAAAAAGGTAATTGCCTTGACATCATGTCAGGAAATTTCATCGTACAGGATGATGCCGAAATATTGCGTGACAAAGTTGCGTTTTTGAATCGGAAAACGCCAACCGAATTACGCACGCTTTACCGGACGCGCCTTCGACAGCCACCAGAGGCCAACAGCAAGGGCGCCTCAATTGGCCTGATCGAAATTGCCCGGCGATCGTCAATCCCGCTGCAATGCGATATGCGTTACGCCGATGACGGGCTTTGTTTCTTCATGGTTAAAGCCAGTGTGCAGGGAGCAAGCTAACATGGCAGAATTGAATTTATCCGCCACATCACGAACGCCAGCTGTCAGCCTAAGCAAGGCAGCCTCACATTTGAAAATTGAGGGTGAGTCCTATCCCGAAGATGTGAATGGTTTCTATATGCCAATCATGCAGGCCGTTGATCGCTATTTTGCCGATGGTAAAGAGAGTCTGGCCGTTGAAATTCATCTGATCTATTTCAATTCATCTTCAGCGCGCGCGCTAACTGAATTGTTGGATTCCTTGGAAGGTCATGCCGCCAATGGCGCCAGCATTACCTTCAAATGGTTCTGTGATCATGACGATGATATCACCCGCGAATTTGCCGAAGATACCGCGATGGATATGGAGCATCTAAAGATAATCATTGCTGATATGACGCGCGATGGCTGATGCTGTCACGCCGTCGTGGAAGCAGGATATTGACCGGCTGCTTGTTGGCGAAGCCGACAATGCAAGTCTTCGTGCTGCACTGATCCAGCTGCAAAAAGATTATAAACGCCAGACGCGGCAATTAAACCGTCTGATCAAGCTTGCCGATGCCAATGCGAACAAGCTAAGCGCAAGCAATATGCGGCTTGATAACCTTAGTCGCAACTTGGCCCGCTTTGTCCCGCAGCCTGTGGCTGATGGGCTAAAGCTTGGCAGCCAGCCCCATCTGCAACAGGTCAAACGCGCCGAATTGACGATGTTTTTTTCCGATATTGTCGGATTCACCTCGATGAGTGAACGGCTTGAGCCTGAACAGATGGCAAAGTTGATGGGCAGCTATTTCAATGAAATGACCACCATCTGCAACCGGTGGGGCGGCACTCTGGATCAATTTATCGGTGATGCAATTGTTATTTTCTTTGGCGATCCCAAAAGCGAGGGGCCCCATAATGACGCCGTTCATGCGGTAAAGATGGCCTTGGAAATGCAGCAGCGGCTTGTCACGCTTCGCGATCAATGGGCGGCCGATGGGTCTGATCTTGCGATCCATGTGCGGATGGGGCTTAGCACAGGATTTTGCAGTGTTGGTAATTTCGGATCAACGGCAAGGCTGCATTACACGGCGCTTGGCAATGTGGTGAACGAAGCCGCCCGCCTGCAAGCCCAATGTCCAGTTGATTCGATTTTGATTGCCGAAGATACCTATCGGCGCATTCGTGACCGTGTCACATGCCGGAAAGGTGCACGCATAACTTTGGCCGGACGGCGGCATCCGGTACAGGTTTTTGAACCTATCGCCGATGACACAGATTCAAATCATACAGGCCTGATTTCAGGATATGATGACGGGTTCAGCCTCTATCTTGATTGCAGCAAGCTGGTCAATAACGCACGGGTAAAAAGCCTTTTGGAAATCGCCCTTGCGACGCTTGGCGACCATGCTTCCAATTCATCAAACCCTATCCTAAAGGAGCCTTTTTGACATGGTTTTTTGCTTTAAGATACACATCGCCCCGTCCTTCCCATTTTCACGAGGATAAGTAAGTCAGATGAATAGCCAATTAGCGCGTATCTATGTACGTCAATTCAAAAATGCCGATGATGCAGCGGCCTTTATCACCGCCAGCCACGTAATCAGCGAACGGATTTCGGCAGTCGATGTTAAATACCGCCTTTATCAAATACAGGATGACCCGACCATTCTTTATGAAATATGGGAATATCCAGATGATGATTCGATGAAATGGGTGCAATCATCAATGGAGGGGGCGACCGTTGTCCCGCGAACGCTAAACCCGACGACCAACGCCTATACCGCCACAGTTGCCAATGCCTTTGATTGTGAAGAATGATTGTGACTTTCAGCATGATTTTCATTGGCTTGCCGGTTTGAAGGCAAGCACCGTCACATCATCACGCCGTTCCTGATCACCCTGCCACCGGTTCAAATCACGCGCCAATTGCCGTACCAGCTTGGCCGGATCATTGCCCTCAACCTGATCAAGTGATTCGAGAAACCGCCGATTGCCAAATGCCCGTTTTGTTTGATCGCCGATCTGCGTTGCCATGCCATCGCTGGCGATCACAAAACTGTTTGTTCCAATCTCATGTCGTTGTTGATCATCTGGAATCTGCAGATCATTTTTGCCGTAACCAAGGCTGACGCGGCTTCCACGAAGCCTTGTCGTCGGTCCCTTTTCAGGAACAATATAAAGATCCATCGAGGCAGCGGCAAAATCCAGCATCGACATATTATCGGCAAAGGCAAGAACGGCGCAATCCAGCCCATCAGATGACGTTGGTTCGCTTTGCGATGTGCCAAGGGCTTTGCACACACCGTCATGAAGCTGCGATAACAGTTTTGCCGCCTCAGGCGGGTGACGGGCGGCAATGCCAATCTGCTCAAGAATTGAAATCACCACCATCGTCATAAAGGCACCGGGGACGCCATGCCCCGTGCAATCAAAAAACACCAGATATTGCCGTCCTTTGATTTGTTTAAACCAGTAAAAATCGCCGCCAACAAAATCCTTTGGCTGCCAAATCACCACCGTCTTGCCAAGAGTTTTGGACATTTCAGTACGGTCAGTTAACAAGGCACGTTGAATATTGCTGGCATATTGAACCGAATCATTCAGATTGCGGTTGATTTCATCAAGCATCTGCTCGCGTTCGCGTAGTGCCTTTTGCGACTTATCCAATTGGCGCATATAATAACGTGAAGCCGCCGCAAGCCTGTTGTAAACGCCAACAAGCGCCCCAATTTCATCATCACGAACCAGTTTGGCAAGCACCGGTTTTTCCGGCGTTGCCAGATACATCGCCGCTTTTAGATTGTCCAAAGGCCGCATCACCACATGTCGAATTGAGGCGGCGACACCTAAAAAGACAAGCAACATTGCGGCTGTTAAAACCACCGCAAAAATTGCTGTTTCCATCAGCAAAGCATGACGAAAAACCTCTGCATCGCGGTGAACGACAATTTTCCATGCGCCCGATAACGGCCCGATTGGCAAGGTGATCGGCGGGGCATTGGCGTCTTTGGTGCTGCTACATTGCGGCGCTGGCCATGATTGGATGATGACATCACTTTGGCGTAAATTGACACAGCGCACATACGGAAATGCGGCAAAGATTCGCAAAAACTGGCGCACGGTTCGGCGTTGATAATTTTGGCTGGCACGGATCACAAGCGGCGCCATCGTCTGCGCAGTATTGCTTAGTTCAACAGCTTGCCGGTCAGTCAAAACATTTTGCCGATAGCTATGGTAAAGTAAGGTTGCGACAGTACAAGCGGCAATGGCGGACAAAAGACATAAAATCAGAAGATGGGCAAACAGGCTTTTCAAAACATATTGGAACACCATTCCAGTCTATTCCAAACTGGCCAAAGCTTTTTTCACAAGGTCGCGCCGGTCAATTATGACATCAACGACCATCCAGCCTTCACGCCCTTCACGAACCAGAAAATCAACCAGCCGCCTTGTTCCATTTGCTGCCAGCATGTCAATACATAAGAAATAATCATCACCAACAGGGATGATCTTAGGATGGATAACGCCAGGATAGGCGGTAATCAAAACGCCGCTTTCCCGGTCGATATAGCGGAACCCGCCTTCATCATCAGACGCATTATCAATAAAGCGGATCATCGTTGCCTGTAACGCCGCCTTTAATGACGCATCAAGCGGGTCAGATTTGGCCATGGCTGTCATCATGCCGCTGAGAAGCCAAAAGCCGGCAACAACCATGTAAAGACATGA
>Ga0209137_1001726_pt1 | contig 20263 bp, 21 predicted proteins | sample SaaInl5LU_22_DNA_FD_184642 | JGI IMG/M metagenome (GOLD analysis project Ga0209137, IMG submission 184642) | Marine microbial communities from expanding oxygen minimum zones in the Saanich Inlet - ESP_105LU_22_DNA (SPAdes) (version 2) | ecosystem: Environmental > Aquatic > Marine > Intertidal...
GACATAAGACAGTGCACCGCCCAGCAGGCAGATCATCAATACCGGCTTGCGACCAATTCGATCCGACAAACGCCCCCAAAAGGGCGCAACAACACCGGCACAGATACTGTAAATAACAATGATGTAGGCCACGTCCTGCGCGTCGCCGCCGAGGCGGGGCGAAAGAAAGGGCAGGATGGGGATAACAATGCCAAAACCCACCAGATCCACAACGACCACAAAGAACAGCAGCCATTGCGGCGGTATGGCGGCGCGCAATAGGGCGAGTCGCTTCATGGTTGCATCCAGCGCTGGGTCTCGGGCAGATCAATACCAAACAAATCCAACACCCGACAGATACTCTGAGTCACCATCACGTCCACCGAATCGGGGCCCGTGTAGAACGCCGGTACCGGTGGCGCAATGACCGCACCCATTTCAGTTGCGGTCACCATATTGCGCAAATGCCCCAGATGCAGCGGTGTCTCACGCACCATCAGCACCAAGCGGCGGCGCTCTTTCAGTGCCACATCGGCGGCACGGGTCAATAAAGATGAGGTCACACCCGAGGTAATTTCACCCAAGGTGCGAATAGAGCAGGGCGCCATCAACATGCCCAAGCCACCAAAAGACCCGCTGGCAATCGACGCACCGACGTTGCGCACCGGATGGAATACGTCGGCCAGCTTGCGAATTTCGTCCACCGACATATCGAGTTCATAGTGGGCCGTGAGTTCTGCAGACTTAGACATGACCAGATGTGTTTCTATGGGTTGATCGGCGAGCAATTGCAGCGCGCGCACGCCGTAGATGACCCCGGAAGCACCGCTGATGCCAATAATTAAGCGTTCCATGAGTCACCTCGGCCAAAAAGCTAAGAGTAACAGGTCAGCGGCCTACGCAAAGCCACATCCCACTGACCTGCTTTGACACTACAGCGACAATCTCACGCCAATTGACACCGCGCGACCCGCTTCGGGGGCGACATCTCGGAGATAGGAGGTACTCAAGCGCACCTCTTCATCCAAAATGTTGTCAAGCATCGCGCGCACCGTCCACTCTGAACCGGCCAGATCAAGCCGCCAATCGGCCCCAGCAGTCCACAGGGTATAACCCTCGGTCGTAGGCTCGTTCTCGCCCGGATGATCTTGCGAAGACGCGACCGTGATCTTAGTGTAAAGCGCGACACGCTCGCTATCCCAGTCGAGTCCTAGCCCCACGCGCGCCGGCGGTAAGCGCGGCACGTCACCCCGATTATCCAATTCACCGCGGACGAAATCGGCGGTAGTGGTCAGTAACACATCGCCGCCGGCGAACTCGCCCAATCCCCAGCCGGCTTCCAGTTCAGCACCGTAAAAACGCGCGCCGCCTTCCAAATATTGACGAACTGGGGTCTCGTTCACGTCTAAACCCGTGTTGGCCAAATCAATATAGTTACTAAAGTCGTTCTGATAAACCGCGAGCCGGGCGTGGTGCGCACCGTAGCTCCAATCGAGGCCCAGCTCCCAATTAAGTGACTGCTCCGTCCCTAAATCAACATCGCCGAGCTCAATAGCGCCGGTTGCACCGTGGGTAACCCAGCTATCAGGGCCGCTATTACCAAAGTTCGAATACAGTTCCTCCACTGACGGTGCGCGTTCGGCGCGGGTGGCGGCAATACTGGCTGACCATTGATTCGACAAATCCCAGACGAGCCCCGCTGAGGCCGATACGGCCGTGAAGTCACGCTGGGGCGCGGCACCCGCCTGGGGCGAGAGTTCGTCGCGATCCAAACGCAAACCAAGCTCCACCGTCACCGGACCCGAATGCCAGTCCTCGAGCATAAATATACCGCGCCGCTGGATATCGGTTGCCGGCACAAAGGACTCCTCACCCAGCGCACTGAACTCGCCGTCGCTGGCGTGTAAACCGAGCGCGCCGTGAAAGCCTGCCCATTCGCGGTGGGTTAACTCGGCGCGTGCCTCAAGGCTGTCGCTCAAATAGCGCGTACCCACATCACCGGTGGGCTCTAATTCAACGTGCTCGTAGTCGGTCAGGGTGGTAAACACGCGCAGCACTTCAAATCCGGGCAGTGGCTCATGCAGATGCAAGGCTGCATCGTAGCGAGTTTGCGCCATATCCAGCCGAATCCCACCTTCCTCATGGTCTTCATCCGCGAGCGCTTCATCGTGGCCTTCGTCATGATGTTCGTGGGTGCCGGCGGGCAGCCCGTAGTTATTCTCTATACGTGCGACGGCCAGACCAACAAAGCTTTCACCAAAGTGATAGCTGCCACCCAAGGTGCCACTCCATGCATCCATGCCGGTGTTTTCTAGCGTGTTGCCCGCTTCCGAGCCAGTGCCATCGGGCACCCGTAAATCGCCGCCCTCACGGGTCATAAAATCCGCGTGCCAAGCAAAATCACCGCGGCCAAAATCAGCGCGCAGCACACCTATGTTGGCATCGCTTGCCCCTTCGTAACGGTATTCAGCCAGCACTTCTGTCTCACTTATACGCTGAGTCGGAATGCGTCCGTCGATTACGTTCACCACGCCACCGATCGCGCCACCCCCATACAACAGGGTAGCGGGGCCGCGCAGCACCTCGATGCTGTCGGCGAGCAGTGCTTCAACGGCTACCGCATGATCTGCACTTAGCGCTGACACATCGGCACTGCGCGTACCGTTCTGGAGCACCATGACGCGGGGGCCTTGCAAGCCACGAATCACTGGCTGGCCAACCCCAGGACCAAAGCTGGCATTGTTGATGCCCGGCAGGTTGCTCAAGGTATCGCCCAAGGTGGCGGTTGCCTGGCGCGACAGGGCGTCGCCGTCGAGTAGATCAATCGGGAATGCCGTATCGGTATTGGCCTTGTGAAGCGGCACAGTGACCAGTACGTGTTCAAGCTTTTTACGGCTGGCTGTGTCGGCAGCCGTATCGGTTGCGGCAAGCAAGCCACTGGCGCAAGCGCACAGCGCCACACCGCAGATAAATTCAGTTTTCATGCTGTATTCCTGTCAAATTAGAAAAAAATGTTCGCTCTAATTAGGAATAAGCAGGTGGGCCTCGCACGCGTGGTTGTTCAATCGCACCATAGCGCGATGCACATTCGCCAAAGCTAGCGCGAAGTGAAAACGTGGTGGGGATGGAAGGTGCGCCGAGGGAAGTAGCGAGTGGCGCATCCAGACCATTAACACAGAGATGGCAACTGGCGGATTCGCCGCTGAGATGCAAATGTTCGAATGCTGCAACCTGAAGGCTGAGCAGTGCGAGGACAATAAAAGGCAGTAACCGCTTTACAGCAGTACTGCGCTTTTGACTGTTTCGCGACAAAAACATCGGTTTAGTGCCCGCCCTCGGCTGCCATCATTGCCAGCATCTGCTGCATTTTTTCATGCACTTTATGCACCGCTTTAAGCGGCCGCACCATCACTTTGAATTCAACAATTTGGTCGCCTTCGCAGCGAATCATGTCGACACCATTGATCTTAACGTCGTCCATCACACATTCGAATTCCAGTATGGCATTGGGGCCATCAACGACCTCGCGCACATAGCGGAATTCATTGTTAAACACCTGCTGCGCGCTGGCGAGGTAAGCGTAACTAATGTCTCTACCTTGCTGCGGTGTATGGACCACCGGCGACCAAAATACACAGTCTTCATGCAATAGGTCGCGCATCCCCGCTGGGTCGCCACTGTGTAGAATTTCGTGCCATCGTTCTAATGCTTTCATTGCCGTCCTTTAACGCCGTCTTTGCCGTCACCCTGAGGATACCGCGCATCAAGCTCCATATTTGAAGGGCCCGAGCATAACAGTGCACCGCCGCGCCGTCAGCCCTACGGTGTTAGTGCAGGAACAGTGTACATTACCCACTGCGCAACGAAACCTACGGCCGAGGAGTCGCCCCTGTGATCGAGTTTATAACCCAGCATCTACCCGCACTCGGCACCGGCGCCGTCGGGGTGCTCATTTTGGTGTTACTTGCCAAGATCTCCCAGCGCATGCAAGGCAGTGATGACAGCGGCCTGATTCGACAATTATTTGGTTGGATCATTGGCCTAGTATTTTTGGTCGGGGTAATCGCAGCGCTGCCGATTAGTGACTCTGTGCGCGGACAGATACTCAGCCTACTCGGCGTTGTGATCACCGCCATCATCGCGCTGTCCTCCACGACCTTCGTCTCGAATGCCATGGCCGGGGTTTTGTTACAGAGCACCAAGCCCTTTCGCCCGGGCGACTTCATTCAGGTCAATGGCGTTTTTGGTCGCGTCACCCATCGCGCCCTCATCCACACCCGAATTCAAACCGAGACTCGGGACTTTGTCACGCTGCCCAATATGCTACTGGTCAATGCCCCGGTGACCGTACTGCATCGCGACGGCACCAGTATTCAAATTGATGTGTCACTCGGGTACGACGTACACCATCGTGAAGTGGAGGGTTTGCTCAAACAGGCAGCGATCGATGTCGGTCTTGATGGGCCCTATGTGTTAATCGTTGAGCTGCTCGACCACGCGATCATTTACCGCGTGTCGGGCTTTGTATCCGAATTACGCAACCCCATAGTGGAGCGCTCAAAGCTACGTGCCCAGGTATTGGATACCTTGCATGAGGCCAATATCGAGATTACATCGCCCCAAGTTGTTGCCCAGCGACAACAGCCCGGCGACACGCGCACAATGCCACCGCACATTCCGCTGGTCGAGGCTGCCACGGAGGATGACCCGCAAATAGACAAAGTATTCGATTTGGCGGAAGCCGCGGGCAATGCGGAGCTGCTCAAGCAAAACATTACAGACACGCGCGAGGCCATTGCCACACAGCAGAAATCCCTGAAAGCCACCCCGGAGCATCTGCGCAAAGCCGAGCAGCTCACCCTCGAACGGCTCAAGCAAAAATTAAAGTGGCTTGAATCAAAACAGGTTGCGGAGGGCAAAGACTAGGCGCTCCGCCGTTGGTAGTGCCAATAGCCTCAGTCGCGCGCAGCTGGGGTCCGCCGAGACTGCGGCCTACAGGGATAGCAAAATCTAGATGCCCGCTTCGCTTTCAAAATCCCGACTGGCGAGCTGGCGCAACTCATAGCCGCGCTGACCCTTCACCTGCTCAGCCGCGGTGACGCGACTTTTGAAACGCGACTGGCGATAGTACTTAACCAGTGCGGCGAAACGTCGCGGCTCGCGCTCACCCGCCAGCAGGGCGTCGATAAACGTAATATCAATACCCAGACGGTAAGCGATTCTAGAAGGGCGTATCCGATAGGCGTGAAACTCCGCGACCAGCTCAATTTGGCGGTCCTCGGGCAGCACGCAGTCGCGGGAATATCCCAGAGGCGGATTGGGGGTACGGGTATCAACATCACTCATAGGCGCATCAATAACAGATAGCACGGACGCTGCCAAATACTTTACGCCGCGCTAACCCGTACTGACTTCGTCAATTTGTCCCGTAGCCGCTAGATCGACTGAGTGCCATACTTACCCCGCAATTCGGAGGACCTATGACTCGCCACCTAGGAATTTGCTTCTTTGGACTATTCACACTGCAGTTATTTGCCATGACACCGACTGATGCACGCAACGAGACCGCCCATAGCGCGCCGATTCTCATTGCGCACCGGGGCGCCAGCGGCTACGTGCCCGAACACACACTGCTGGCTGTCACCGCTGCGCATGTCATGGGCGCCGATTTTATTGAGCAGGATATTGTGCTCAGTAAGGACGGCGTGCCTATGGTGCTCCATGACATTCATCTCGAGTCAACCACCAACGTCGCACAGTTATTTCCCGACGGTGCGAGAGAAGACGGGCGCTGGTATGCGATCGATTTCACGCTCGCGCAGCTAAAGTCTCTCAGTGTCGGTGAACGGCGGCAGGCAGATGGCACGGCCGTATTTGCAAAGCGATTCCCACAGACCAGTCTCGCGCTCCGCATCCCCACGCTTGCGGAAGAAATTCAGTTGATCCTTGGCCTCAACGTCAGTCGCAATCGAGATGCTGGCCTCTATATCGAATTTAAATCGCCGCGTTTTCATCATGCGGGCGGCTATGACATTGCGGCAGCGGTGCTGGGTGTCTTAAATGACTACGGCTTGAACCACGCCGATGCCAAAGTGTATCTGCAGTGCTTCGACGACGCGACTCTGAAGGCATTGCGTACCAACGGCAGTACGCCGCTGCCCCTGATTCAACTGATCGCCGACCCCAGTTGGGGTGAGGACAGCGCAGTTGATTACAACTGGCTTAGATCCCGTGAAGGTCTTGCAGCCATTGCCACCTACGCCGATGGCATTGGCCCGTGGATTGAGCAGCTATTTACCGCCCCTGACGGCAGTACAGATGATTTGGTCGCTAATGCCCATGCGGCAGGCTTAGTTGTTCACCCTTACACCCTGCGGGCGGACGATCTCGGCTTAGATGCCGCGAGTTTCGATGCACTGCAGCGTCGAGTTTTTATCGACGCTAAAGCCGACGGCGCGTTCAGCGATTTCAGCGACCTCACTCGACAATTTATCGATCAACATTTCAACAGCGACTCTGGAGATTCTACACCGTGAAAGCGCAACCCCCCGTTCACCGACGCACCAAAATAGTGGCGACAGTTGGGCCCGCCAGTGAGAGTGAGGATATGCTCGGCCGCTTGATTCAAGCGGGCGTCGATGTATTCCGCCTCAATTTTAGTCACGGTGATGCGGCAACCCACGCGAAGGTCGCGGCGCGAATTCGCAAGCAGGCGCGCCATGCGGGGCGCTATGTGGGTATTTTAGCCGACCTGCAAGGCCCCAAAATTCGTATACGGGGCTTCGCTGAAGGCGCCGTCGCGCTCACCGCGGGGGATCCCTTTCGGCTCGATCTCGATATCGCCCCCGAAGCGGGCGATGCCCGCGGCGTAGGCGTCGAATATGAACCCTTGCCGAAGAGCGTTGACGTAGACGACATTCTGTTACTCGATGACGGCAAGCTGCGTCTGCGCGTCGACGACGTGCACGAACGCGCGGTGGACTGCACCGTTGTCATCGGTGGCCGTTTGTCATCGCGTAAAGGCGTGAATAAGCTCGGCGGCGGGCTGGCAGCCCCCGCACTGACCAGCCGCGATCTCGAGCACATTAGCGGCATGAACGACGTTGCACCCGACTTCGTCGCGGTGTCCTTCGTGTCGCATCGCGGCGATATCGACCAAGCCCGCTCACTGCTTGCAGAAATCGGATTGCAACCGGCGATTATTGCCAAGATTGAGCGAGCGGAAGTGGTTGCCGACGCCGAACTACTCGGCTCTATTATCGAGGCGGCCGACGGCGTGATGGTGGCGCGAGGCGATCTCGGCGTCGAGGTAGGTGATGCCCAGCTCATCGGCATTCAGAAGGATCTTATCTCCCGCACACGCCAGATGGATCGAATGGTGATCACAGCGACCCAGATGATGGAATCTATGATCAGTAATTCGATGCCAACCCGCGCGGAAGTATTTGACGTTGCCAACGCCGTGCTCGATGGCACTGACGCGGTCATGCTGTCTGCCGAAACCGCCGTCGGCCAGTACCCACTGGAGGTTGTTAACGCGATGGCTGACGCCGCCCTTGGCGCAGAACGACACCCGGTCGCGCGGACTTCTCGCTTTCGGATCGATCGCCAGTTCCGCAACGCACAAGAGACCATAGCACTGTCGGCGATGTACGGCGCAAACCACTTCCCGGGCGTACGTGGCCTGGCCTGCTTCACCGAGACAGGCTCTACACCCACCCTCATGTCGCGGTTGAGCTCAGGGCTACCGATATTCGCGCTGAGCGGGCGTAGTCAGACACTGCAGCGGTTAGCACTGTGTCGCGGCGTGATTCCCCTGTACTTCGATGCGACAGCCTTCCCCAGCGAAGATGTGGAAGCGCGAGCACTGGAATTTTTGATCGACGGGGGCTTTGTCGCCCGCGGCGACTTCCTGATGATGACCTCGGGCACCCATGTTGGGCTGCCAGGGGGCACCAATTACCTTAGAATCTTGCCAGTTGAGTGAGGATGTCTAATAACCAATTGGCATTTAGTACTAAAAAAATAGCGTAAAAATTACCAAGCACAGCGCTGGCATAGTGCTACACTCTAGGCGTCGCGTCGCGGCACCGCTTTTTGAAGAACCACCAATGACCCAGGTCAACGGGGAGTATCGGATCAAGCGCAACACGCCCGAATAATTCGGGTGGCAATCCAGCAATACAGGTATATAGCAACATGGCACAAGTAACTGGCACCGTAAAATGGTTCAACGAAACCAAAGGCTACGGATTCATTGAGCAGGAAGGCGGTCCGGACGTATTCGTTCATTTCAGCGCCATTCAAGGCGATGGATTTAAGACCCTTACTGATGGACAGAAAGTACAGTTCACAGTAGCGACTGGACAGAAAGGTCCACAAGCTGAGAATGTGGTTCCTTCTTAAGGAATCAGAAATAAAAAAGGAGCCTAACGGCTCCTTTTTTTTGTCTCGATATTTCCGTCAATCTCCCTGCCAGATGCTGATGGCGTTCCAGGGAAAGCCAGCCAAGCGCCGCTTTTCAACACAGCGCTCAGCTTCGATACACGTGCGCTAAATATCAGCCGCTAGGGACTTCTGACGATCTTCCTCGCTCTGAATATACCTCAACCACTGTTGAGCATACTTTTCCGCGCGCTCGTCTTTCGCAGCAAGCCTAAAGGTCTTGCGAGCCTGGCTGTAATCACCTTTGTTGAAGTAGGCCATACCCAGCGCTAAACGCGCCTGGTCGGGACGCTTCACGCCTCCCTTTGACAATCCCTTCTCAATTGCTTCGATCGACTTGTCGAACTGGTCACCGTCGAGATACAAATTACCTAAGCGTGCGTACAGTTCGCCGTCTTCAGACTTCGCTGCCGCCTTTTCCATCATGGGTATCGACTTGGCAGTCTCTTGGGCTTGACGCCATGCGCTGCCGGCCAACTCGTAGTTCTTAGACTTCTCGTCGATGAGGCCAGCCTTAAAGCCCTCATCCATGACCTTGGCCGCTGGGTAAGGCACTTCAGCGTTCAGGTACAGATACGCCATGGTCACCAGGTCGGTGCCCTTGTCGAGCATACCTTGCACATATGCCGTCTCCATCATCGCGAGCTGCTTGGCGTCCTGCTTCTTCTCACCGTATAAGTGCGACGCCTGTACCCAGTATTGCTTTTTGGGGTAATAGAGCAGCAGCGTGTTTAGGGTGTCTAAAGCGTTGTCGACATCACCCTTGTCGAAATACAAGAAGCGGGCCAAGTTATACCACTGTTCTTTCGGTAGCTTGCCGTCGGTCTCGTACATATCAATCGCGATCTTGACGTTATCTAGCGCCTTATCGTATTGCTTGGTCTGGTAGTAGCCCTGGGACAACAAAATATACGCATTAGCGTTGGGCTTGTCGGTGAGATCAAACCATTCAAGCAGCGCGTCAATACCCTTCTGCCAGTCTTCCTGCACAAAGTACAGCTGCGCTACGGTGAATTTTGTGTTGATCTCCATAGCCAAGGGGATGTCTGGCTGCTGAATCACCAAATTGTAGTACTTGAGTGCGCCGCCAAAATCTTCGGCGGAGTAGCGCAAGAACGCATACAAGTTGTAGACGTTGGCCAGCTCATAGCTGTTGAGTGCCTTTTTGCCTTCGCCATCGATCATGGCATCCAGCAACTGACCCGCCAAAGTAAAATCTTTCGCTTCAGCCGCCTGCTGCGCTTCCGCGAGCTTTTCGTACACCTTGTTGCGTAAAGCCGGCGTGCGACGAGTCTCGCGGGTGTCTTTCTTTTTCTCTTCTTGTGCTACTGCACTAGACAACAGACCCACGCTGGGCAGCGCACGGTCTAAGGTGACACTGGCGGTCGCAACCGCCAGTGTCAGCGCTGAAGTTGTCAGAAAACGGGTCACCATCTGTACTACCTCCGCGGGCTAGATTTACTTTTCTAGCTCGTACGTAAACTTGTTTTGAACACCGGCCACTTCGATAGCGACACCATCGACTACACGTGGCTTGTACTTGAATTTCTCGGCCGCCTTAACTGACGCACTATCAAACATACCAGGAGGGTCACAATCAACTGCCTGTGGGTCCCGGATGGCGCCCGTTGTGGTCACAGTGTACTCAACGATGCAGTAACCGGTAATTCCGCGTGTTTGGGCACGACGTGGATAAATCGGTGCAACCTTAACTATCGGCAAGTATTCGCCATCACCGGAAGACATCCCAGAAGCGGTCAGATTGAGAGACACCTTAGCTTGCGGCGCGGTATTGACCACATTCATGTCCATATTGGTGTCAAACGAAATTGGCTCCAATTCGGGTGGTGGCTCTTCCGGGTCTTCAACCTTCTCGGGCTTCGCTTGCTTGAGATTGGTCTCAACGACTTTGTCAGGCACGACGATATCGGCAATTTTCCGCGCCTTGCTCTCAGTCTGCTCGAACTCAGTATCAATCAAGCTCTGCATGATGAAGAAAAGGCCAATCGCCACCGGCACAGCCAACGCGGCGCCGATGATCATTCGAATGTAACTACCCATAACGATTAAGCCTCATCGTCCGTAGAGATACAGGGCGGCGAAGTCAAAATCGGACGCACCGTATCAATCAGTTCTTCAACAGCAAAGGCAGGTGTCTCGCGATCAACCTGAATAACGAGATTCGCCTGTGGGGCTTCTTTCTTCGCCGCTTCAGCGACACGCAATACCCGGTCGGCCTTTACTTTGTTCTTGTTGTAATAAACATCACCGCGTTTATCGACAGCAAAAATAATGGTGCCGCGCTCACACGCCTCAGTCGTTGCAGCTTGGGGTTTAAAAATCTCAACCCCGGGCTCCTTCACAAATGACGAGGTCACAATGAAGAAAATCAACATAATAAACACGACGTCGAGCATCGGTGTCAGGTCAATTTGGCTGCCTTCTTCCTGCGACGAACGCGCATGGGTGGCTTGGTCTCGCATACTCATAACATCAGCCTCCCGCACTCGCCCAGCTAACCGTCCCGGCACCCGCTTCGCGAGCAGCGTCGGCAATATCTACTACCACACCCGTCTTAGCACCCTTTTCAACCTTGACGGTCACCGCAGCGGTAGGGTCCTCAGCAAGCATTCGTTGAATGTTGGCGCGCACAGCGCGGACATCAACACGGCGGTTGTCCATCCAAATCTGACCATCAGAAGCCACATTCACAACGATGCTAATAGAATCGTTCGGATCGGACTGTTGGTTGCTATCAGGGCGCGAAATCTCAATACCTGCCTCTTTGATGAATGACGCTACCACGATGAAAAAGATCAACATGATAAAAACGACGTCCAACATGGGGGTCAGGTCAATTTCTGCGCCTTCGTCTTCCTTTTGTTTCGCAATTCTGCGCATGGACTCTTAATCTCCCAGACGCCGGATCAATGATCCGACGTGAGTTGATCCTCCAGGAACTGCTGTTCCCGGCTGGCGACCCGCTGTAAATACGTATTGGCAAACAACCCGGAGAGCGCAGCAACCATGCCGGCCATCGTTGGAATTGTTGAACGTTCGACGCCGCCGGCCATGGACTTTGCATCGCCACCGCCGGTTACCGCCATCACGTTAAATACCTCGATCATCCCTGTCACCGTGCCCAGCAGACCCAACAGCGGGCACAGCGCGACACAGGTAGTGATGACATTCATATTGTCATTGATCAGCTCGCGGCTACTCGACAACAAACGCATCCGGATCTGCTTAGCATTCCAAGATTTGCGTTCACTGCGAGCTTCCCAGGCGGTGACAACATGTGACCGATCACCTTTCCACGCCACTGAAAAGTACCAGAGGCGTTCAAAGATCAACGTCCACATGAAAAACACCAGCGCCGCGATCAGCCAGAGGACGTTCCCGCCTTTATCCATAAAGGCGAGAATGATTTCATAAATATCCGGCATGACTCAGACCTCGTCTCAGGCTTACTTGTTGTGTTCGCGCTCGGCGTGCTCTGCAACGATACCCGTGGCTTGCTCGTTCAACACATGGATGATGCGTTGAGCGCGGCCGTTAACAACGGTGTGCAACAGAACAGTCGGGATCGCAACCAACAGACCCAAAACAGTGGTGATCAAAGCACCCGAAATACCACCGGCCATCGCTTTAGGATCGCCAGCACCGAAAATGGTGATTGCTTGGAAGGTCACAATCATACCGGTTACGGTACCCAAGAGACCCATCAGCGGCGCAACCGCGGCGATGATCTTAAGCAGTGTCAGGCCAGATTCCAGCGCCGGTGTCTCCTTGAGTACACCCTCAGCCATTTTCAGCTCAAGGGTTTCGGGATCCATATTGGGGCTGTCTTCGTGAAGCTTCAGCACGCGACCCAGCGGGTTGTTGGGGTTGGCTTTGTTCGCTTTAAGCTGCGAGCTCACTTTGCCACTGACGACGGTCAGCACAACAAGTCGGTAAATGGCCAGCAAGAAGCCGAACAGACCAACCGCAGTGATCGCGTAGCCGACGTAGCCACCTTGGTGCCAGCGCTCTTCCAACGTCGGGCTGTCGATAATCGCCGCCAAGAACGAACCACCGGTGGGGCCAGTAGGGTCGATACCGAACTGGTGCAGGCCGTCAGTCGCACTTGACAGTGCTGCGCCCTGGCCACCAAAGCCGCCGGTAGGCTGGCGAGGAAGCTCGCTCAACTTGCCGTTGTTGTATGAGAGATAGTTACCGTTGGTGTCGATGACGTTGAAGGCACCAACGCGGACAACATCACGGTTGCTGAGTTCACCTGAAGGGGTAGCGACTTCAGCGGAGAACTTGCTGACTTCACCCGATTCACGAATTTCGCGCAGCATTTCAAACCAAACGCGCTCAATTTCGGCAACGCTGGGCAATTGATCAGAACCGCTCATTTTCGCGATCAATTCCTTCAAGAACCCTTCACGACCAGGGTACTCAGACGAAACAATCGAAACTTCCATGTTAGAGGCCAGGTCACCAGAGGCTGCGGTCAAGTGACCGAACAGCTCAGACAGGGTGCCCAAACGCTCTTTTAATTGCTCTTGCTTCGCCGCAATCAACAGTTCGTTGTCTTCAAATCGCTTTTCAAGACGCGCAGAACGCTGCTCTTCGCGTGTGCGCTCACCTTCAGCACGCTTAAGCTCAGCGGCTTGATTCGCTTTGTCTTTAGCAAATCGCTGCTCGCGTGCTTTGTTGTCAGCACCCGCGCGTGAACGCCCTTCTTTAACAAGGCCGAGCAGCTGATCGAGGTTCTCAGCGGCGACTTCTTGTGGGGTTGGACCTGCAGGTTCTGCGGGTGCGGCGGCATCCTGTGCGACAGCGCTCAGTGAAGCGAACGCCCCAAACACGACCAGGGCAGTAGCTTTAACAAACTTAGCAGTCATCTTAGTTGGCCTCCGGTGCCGCAACGGGCATATTCAACAGTTCAATCGTGGCTTGTTTCTTAGCGATGCGAACGCCTTTGCGTACCGCAGCTGCGTATTCGCCGCTAGATAGTGTGTCCCAGCTTTGGGTGTCTTTGTTCCATGCGCCAGTCTCAGCACCGTCGGTGGTTTGGTAAACCAAAGACACGCGGCCAATGCGCAGGATGTCGACTTCGCGCTGCACACCATTGAGTTCGATGGTATCGCTGTAAGACTCAATGCCGCGGCCGTATTGCAGCTCAATGCTGTACAGCTCAAGTACCTGACGGAAGGCTTCAGCCGAAGTCACGTCAGAGCGGTCGAGGTTGCCGCGAACCTGTTCAACGTTGCCCATACGACGATCTAAATCGAAGGGCATGTCGAGCTGAACGAACTGCTCGAGGCCGTCGAGCATACGCGTCACGAGCGGTGGAATTTGTCGCTGAATAATGGCCGCTTCGGCGATCGACGTGTCGATGTCACCTAAACGCTTATTCTGGTTGGCGATCTGACGCTCCAAACGGGCATTGTAGACCTTCAAACCGTCGACTTGCTTCATCACGGTTTTGTAGTCAGACAACAGGTCGCGAGTTTCGTCGGCAAGCCGGTCAATCTTCGCCTGTGAGGCTTTGGCGTCAGCAGTACGCTGCTTGCCCACCTCAAGGATGGCGTCGAGTGATTCGGCACTAACCGACGCTGCGACACCCAGGGCGCCGCCGGCGACGCAGGCCGCGAGCAGAACAGATTTAAATCGATGCGTAGTCATGGGGTCGGTACTTCCTCTCGTGGACAAAAGGCTTCAGCCAAAGACCGCTTTGGGTCGATGTTGGCCATAATTAGTTGGTTAATTGGTGCAGAGACGCATTGCTTTATAACTTATAAAAATAATCGTGCAAGTGTTGATATGTAAACTCTAACTGATGGGCACCTGCGAACGCAAATAGCCATTGGCCTTTAGATGAAAAAATCTCGGCTTTTCGGCCTTGAAATTTCAGTGTTTTTACGGCTTGCCGTACTCGATGACCGTAAAGTCGTGACTGTTGCGCTCCCCAGCGGCAACGGGCTCGCGGTGCAATTCGCGCCAATCACGCAGTTGTTCGAGGTCAAAATGGGCGTCGCCTTGCACGGTTCCGTGAACTTGCGTCAGAATAACTCGATCGGCGTGCGGCATGGCCAAACGGTAAATTTCGGCACCGCCGACCACCATTACCGCGTCGGCACCATCTAATAGCGCCTGCTGCTCGGCGCGCTCAATAGCCGCCGCTAAGCTTTGCACCACCACAACGCCCGGGGCAGTCCACGTCGGGTCTCGGGTAATCACGATATTGGTTCGACCGGGCAGTGGCCGCCCGACGCTATCGAATGTCTTACGACCCATAATAATCGGCCGACCCAAAGTCACCCGCTTAAAGTGCTGCAAGTCGTCGGGCAAGTCCCAGGGCAGCGCGTCACCGCGACCGATCACACCGTTATCGGCGGCGGCCAGCACCATCACAACGGGTAGGTGATCAGGCACGCTCATATGGCCACCGGCGCAGAAATGCCTGCTTGTGGGTTGTAATCCAGCAGCTCAAAGTCTTCGAATCGATAGTCGTAGATGGACTCGGGGCGGCGCAAAATACGCAGCTGCGGCGGCGCACTCGGTGTCCGTGCCAACTGCGTGGCCACCTGCGTTTGATGATTGCTGTAAATATGCGCGTCGCCCAGGGTGACAACGACCTCGCCGACGCGCAAATCGCTCTGCTGCGCCAACATATGTGTCAGCAGGGCAACCGATGCAATGTTGAACGGCAAGCCGAGGAATACATCGCTCGAGCGGATGTAGAGCTGGGCGGACAGTTCGCCGTTGGCCACATAAAATTGATACAGCAAATGGCAGGGCGGCAAGGCCATTTTGCCCGCGCGCACGTTGTCCTGGGGCGACAGGGCTTCATCCGGGAGGTACTCGACATTCCACGCGTGAAACAAAATACGACGGCTTTCGGGGCGATTGCGCAACGAATCCAATACGTAATCAATCTGATTAATGCTGCCGCCGTCCTTCGTTGGCCAAGCGTGCCATTGCGCCCCGTAGAGAGGCCCCAGATCACCACTCTCAGTCGCCCACTCATCCCAGATACTGACACCGTTTTCCTTTAGCCAGCGCGTGTTGGTGTCGCCAGAAAGGAACCAAATTAATTCATTGGCAACGCTTTTAAAATGCACCCGCTTCGTGGTCAGCAGCGGGAAGCCGGCGCGCAAGTCAAAGCGCATTTGGCGACCAAATACCGAGCGGGTACCGGTGCCCGTGCGATCACCACGGTCAGAGCCGTTTTCTTGAATATCGCTGAGCAGATCCAAATAGGCGCGCATGTCGTCCTCGTCAATAATCGGGTTCGAAGTAAATTTAGGCGCCGTCGACCTCGGTGCGACGGTAAGCCCACAGCAGCAGGTATGCTCCCAGCAACATCATTGGGAAACACAGTAATTGGCCTCGCGTTAGCCAACCAAAGGCTTCAAAGCCAATATGCGCATCGGGCTGGCGAAAAAACTCAGCGCAAAAGCGCAGGCAACCGTACCCTAGCAAAAATAAGCCGGCGACGGACCAAGTTGGGCGCGGTTTTCGGCTAAAGGCATAGACAATAAAGAAGAGCAGCAAGCCCTCAAGCGCAAATTGATACAGCTGCGAAGGGTGGCGCGGCAAGGCCAATGGGTCGTTTGGAAAGACCATCGCCCAAGGCACATCCGCCGGCCTACCCCAAAGCTCCTGGCCGATAAAGTTACCCAGCCGACCCAGCGCCAAACCCACCGGCGCGAGCGGCGCCACGAAATCGGCCAAACGCCCAAATTGAACGTCATGCTTGCGACAGAAAAGCGCCAGCGCACCAATAACCCCCAGTAGCCCGCCGTGGAACGCCATGCCGCCCTCCCACACTCGAAATAACCAAGTGGGGTCGTCGAGCAATCGCTCAACGCCGTAAAACAGCGCGTAACCAAGGCGCCCGCCGATCACCACGCCCATTGCCGCGTAAAAAATCAGGTCGTCGACCTGCTGCCGCAAAATGGGCGAGTCGGCCCGCGTACTGCGCCGCACCGCCAGCCACCAAGCGAAAAACAAGCCCGCGAGGTAGGTGAGCCCATACCAGTGGACCTTAATGGGGCCCAATGCCAATGCAACTGGGTCAATCTGTGGATACGCAATCATGGCGGCTAACTCGCTCCCTGACGAACGTAGCGGTCGAGGTCGTAGCCCTCGAATAATCGGCTGACACTGCGCATTACTTCTTCGCTCGAACGCGCGGCACAAACCTCGGCTAAATGCGCTTGCGCCGCCGCATACGTTACCGTCCGCAAAACCTGCTTGATACGCGGCACACTGGTGGCGTTCATCGACAGCTGGTCAAAACCGAGCGCCAGCAACAACGGTGCGGCACGGGTGTCGCCGGCCAGCTCGCCACAAATACTCACGGTTTTACCGCGACTGTGGGCCGCCTCGACGATGCTGCCCAAAGCGGCAATGACCGCGGGGTGCAGGGGCTGATACAGGTCGGCAACCCGCGCATTGTTGCGATCAACCGCCAATAAATATTGGGTCAAATCATTCGAGCCGACCGACATAAAATCCGCTTCCTCGGCTAGGTTAGCGGCGATATACACCGCCGCCGGCACCTCAATCATTACCCCTATCGGCGGCAATGCTTCGCTATACCCCTCCATCAATACTTCGTCGTGGCAGCGCAGAATCAAAGCGCGCGCCTCGGTAAATTCCGCCATGGTTGTGATCATCGGCAGCATAATGCGCAAATTTCCCAAGCCTTCATTCGCTTTGAGCATCGCGCGAACCTGCGCCAACATAATTTCTGGATGATCCAGTGTGACCCGAATCCCCCGCCAGCCTAAAACCGGGTTGTCCTCTTGAATAGGAAAATAGGGCAGGGGCTTATCGCCGCCAATATCCAGGGTGCGCATGGTCACCGGCGCGGGCGCGAAGGCCGCCAATTGCTCGCGATACAGGAGACGCTGCTCTTCTTCACTGGGAAATCGGTCGCGCAGCAAAAATCCAACCTCTGTCCGATACAAGCCGACACCCTCGGCACCGTGCTCCAAGCCGCGCTGTAAGTCGGCAACGACACCGGTGTTAACCCACAACGGAATACGACGACCATCGGGGGTTTCGCAGGGCTCATCGCGAAATTGCGACAGCGCTTCAGACAGCGCGGTGTCTTCAGCGGCCAACTGCTCAAAACGACGCCGCACCGTCTCATGGGGATTGATATAAATAGCGCCGTTATAACCGTCGACCGCCAGGTCTTGATCGGCCATTCGACTAAAGGGCAGATCAGCAGCACCCATCACCGCGGGAATGCCCATCGCACGCGCCAAAATGGCCGCATGGCAATTCGCAGATCCGCGCAACGACACCACGCCCATCAAACGATCACGGGGTATCTCACCAAGTACCGAGGCGGTGAGCTCTTCTGCAACCAAAATGGCGTTGGCGGGAAACTCGCGACGCTGTCGCTCATCGTCCTGTAAATAGGTCAGCACCCGCGTACCCAAATCGCGCACGTCCACCGCGCGCTCACGCAGATACGAGTGCTCCATGCGCTCGAAGTGCCTGATATGCTTGAGCATGACTTGGCTCAGCGCCCCTTGCGCCCATTCGCCGGCCTTAATCAGGGCCGCCACCTCGCCGCCTAAGGTGGAGTCGTCGAGAATACCTAAATACACGCCAAATAATGCGTGATCTTCAGGGCTCAGCTCTTCACGTAAGTTTTCAGCCACCAACTCGATATCGTCGCGAACTCGTGCAAGCGCCGCACGAAATTCGCGGAGTTGGCCTTTTCTGTCGTCAACCTGACGCGTTGGAATAGCCTGCAAGTCGGCAGTGGGCGAAATGAGAACCGCGGTGCCCAAACCGATACCGGGCGACGCCGCAACACCGGAAATACGCATCACTGTGGCGTCGTGAACACCCGCGGTTGTGGCCCGATTCACCGCGCCGGTAACTTCAGCGTGGGCGATAACACCGGCTAATTGCGCCGAAACGGTAATTAAAAACGACTCCTCCGAGTCACTGAAACGGCGCGAATCGCGCTGCTGTACAACCAAGACACCGAGCACTTCTCGCTGGTGAATGATCGGGGCGCCCAGGAAGGCATTAAAAGGTTCTTCCCCCAGGCCCGGCACCAATTGAAAGCTCGGATGCGCCATAGCGGCATCAAGGTTGAGTGGTTCGCCACGGGAGGCCACCCGACCGACGAGCCCCTCATCAAAGCCCAGGCCAAACTGCCCAACCTTCGACGCATTCAAGCCCTCAGTAGCGCGAAAAATCAGCCGGTCACTGGCTTTGTCGCGCAAGTAAATAGTGCACACGTCGGTCTGCATCGCAGCGCGTACCTGATGCACAATTAAATTCAGCGCATCCTCGAGGTTGTCCGCGTCGTTGACCGATTGAACAATTTTGCGCAGGACATCAAGCACGGGGGGCACCCTCTACAGGTTTCCGATGCCGCGCCTTGCCGCCGCGTCGCGGCTTGCGCTTACGCGGTGCCAAGGCGGGCAGCAGCTCGCTCAGCGCGCTGCGATAAACCTCGCGCTTAAAGTCAATGACACCGCTAATCGGGTACCAATAGTTGACCCACCGCCAATGATCAAACTCGGGGTGATCGTGCGCATCAAGGCGAATCGCTGACTCAGGGGCATTGAGCTGCAGCAAAAACCATTTTTGCTTTTGGCCAATGCACACCGGCCGCTCGTGGCGACGAATGTAACGCGATGGCAGGCGATACTTGAGCCATCCGCGGGTTCGCGCCAGAATTTTTACGTGCTCAGGTGCCAGCCCAACTTCTTCGTCGAGTTCGCGAAACATGGCTTGTTCGGGTGACTCTCCACCGTGGACGCCACCCTGGGGGAACTGCCAGGAATCGCGGCCGCCAATTCGGCGACCCCACATGAGCTGCCCAGCTGCATTAGCGATAACAATCCCGACATTCGGACGATAGCCCTCAGCGTCGATGACGCGCTCGCTGTCGGCGTTGTTATTATCAGTTGAGATACCCACTCGGTCTGTCCTTGTCCGGTCGCCTTGTCAGGCGGGTTTGTTCATCGGCCTAATGCACCGTATTCTTCCACACATCGCCTGCCCGTGTTAGCACGTATTACAGGCCCCATCTATTTGCGCCTCAAATGACTATGACTCTTGCTATTTTTGACCTCGACAACACCTTAATCGCCGGTGACTCCGATCATCGCTGGGGAGAATATCTCTGCGAGCGGGGATTGGTAGATCCGGCACTGCACAAACAAGAAAACGATCGCTTTTACGCGGATTATAAACGCGGCAGCCTAGATGTTGACGCCTATTTGCGGTTCGCACTGGGACCGATTGCCGGCATGACAGAAGCGCAAGTAACCGTATTGCAACAGGCCTTTGTACGCGACTGCATTGAATCGCTATTACTCGAAAAGGCCTTTGCACTGCTTGAAGAACACCGCAAACAGGGCCATACCCTGCTGATCATCACCGCGACCAATACGGTTGTCACGCGCCCGATTGCAACAAGGCTGGGTGTTGAGCACCTGATTGGCAGTGACGCCGAAATTATAGCGGGGTGCTTTACAGGCAATCCCTGTGGGCTGCCCGCATACCGCGAGGGCAAGATCACCCGCTTAGCCGACTGGCTTAAAAACCGCACGGAAGTTCTAGCGGGCGCTTGGTTTTACAGTGACTCACACAACGATTTACCGCTGCTGTCACAGGTTGATCATCCGGTGGTGGTGGACCCAGACCCCACCTTGGCTGCGCATGCGGCCGATCGAGGATGGCCGGTGCTATCACTCAGAGATTAGGCCTCAGGGATTGCAGTTGCTGCTGGCGCGCCGGCCTGGCGGGACTCGAGTATCTGCGTAAGCGGCCCACCTCAAACAAGACGGGCCTGATCGCGCTT
>Ga0209137_1001734_pt1 | contig 20231 bp, 4 predicted proteins | sample SaaInl5LU_22_DNA_FD_184642 | JGI IMG/M metagenome (GOLD analysis project Ga0209137, IMG submission 184642) | Marine microbial communities from expanding oxygen minimum zones in the Saanich Inlet - ESP_105LU_22_DNA (SPAdes) (version 2) | ecosystem: Environmental > Aquatic > Marine > Intertidal...
AGTATCGAGCGCAGAGTATCGATACCGCCCGTATCAATAATCGTATCGAGATCGTCGCTGATTACATAGGTATCGTTCCCCAGACCACCCTCGAGCGTATCAGCACCAAGACCGCCAGCCAGAATATTGTTTCCGGAGTTTCCGACAATGTGGTTATCAAGCGAGTTACCGCCCGCGGTAAAATCACCACCCCCTGCAAGTTCGAGATTCTCGATATTTGATGCCAGGGTGTAGCTTGATGAGGCTATAACCTTATCAATGCCGGCATCAGCGAGTTCAACGACCCTATCAGAGCGAGAACTAACGTAGTAGGTGTCATCCCCGGCTCCGCCAGCCATCAGGTCGATACCCTCTCCACCGTCTAGCGTATCGTCGCCGCCTTCACCCAGCAGAGTATCCCTGCCCGCTAGACCCATAAGGGTATTGGACTCGTCATTGCCTGCTAACAAGTTCGCAAGTTCATTACCCGTAAGATCAATAGCAGCACCTGCCGCAGCAGTCAGATTCTCTACGTTATCGGGAGCCGTCAGGCTAATGGAGGTAACCACCAAGTCATTACCGCCAGCTCCGCCGGCGATAGCTTCAAGTACGACATCGCCAGTATTGTCTACCAAGTAGGTGTCATCACCCGGACCACCCGCCATGAAGTCATTTCCTAATCCACCATCTAGGTAGTCTATCCCAGCCGAGCCATCCAGATAGTCGGTGCCGCTGCCGCCGAATAGTTGGTCATTACCCAACCCACCCAACAGACGGTCGTTACCCGCATTACCTACGATGGTATCGTTGCCACCGTTACCGTACAGAGCGTCAGCATCGATACTACCGTAGAGCTCATCCGCACCAGCAGTACCGGTAGTGCTTGTAGCGTCACCAGAAATTTCGAGTGCAAGGCTGAAGTTGGTCGCGGCACCCTCCGGGTCAACCGCTTGAATAGTCAACGAGCCTACCGGACCGTTAACATTCTCAGTGAGGGTGTAGCTCAGGTTCGCCAACTGATCGAATGTCAGCACCTGATCAATTTGCAACGCAACATTATTCAGAGTCACTGTACCCAAGGTTGGAAGACCAATCACCGTTACGTACTCAAGTACCGATTCCGCATCTGTCGGCGTCGCTAAATCGAGCGGCACAGTGACAGATGATTGATCGGCAGAGTAGTTAACCACTAGCTTACTCGTCTCAGGTTCAAACGCTGGCGCGTCGTTCTCGGCTGTGACAAAGAGATGCACTGAGCTATCAGCAATAACACCATCTTCATCCGTCGCGCGATAACGCACATAACCAGCATCACCATTAGCGTCTGCCGTCGTACGGTACACCAACTCCGTCAACTCATCTGCAGTGAGTGTTGCACCAACTGAGAGCGCATTACCCAGTTTGTCGATCAGAGAGCCGAAGGTTGGTATTCCTGTGATCTCAATGCTGACGTCAGTCCCCTCAGGGTCAAACGGCAACGTGATACCCAGTGCAACATCACCCTCGTCTTCGCGCAGAACCACTTCGGACGGGCTCTCAAGTACTGGTGCCTGGTTGTCGCCAAACTGGAGCGTTAGAATGTCTGACGCGGTCTCCCCGAACTCATCAACCGCTTCAACCTTCAGTTTAAGTTGACCGATAAAGTCTTCTGGCGGAACACCTACAAACTTACCTTGGACCGGGTCAAAGGTGAGCCAATCAGGGATTTCTCCGCCCGCTGCGTCAGTTACATTTAGTAGAAGATCGACTAGTGAAGTCTGGTTACTGCTGTCAGGATCACTGAACGCGTTCTCTGGAAGCGCAAAGTCGATACCCATACCCGACTCCAGATAAACTGGCGTGTCGAAGAATGTCGTATTGGCAACCGGCGCGCTGTTACCCACAGTGGAGCTCAGGTTCACCTCTGCATCGGCAAATACAAGCCGCTCGACGCCAGTGAGCGTATTCACACCCTCATTGCCACCTGTCGATAAGTTGTCGGTGACGGTCAGAACCTCAGTGTCTGGATTCCAAGCCAGTGTGAATTCAGCACGATTGCCGGCAAACACAACTACGTCGGCACCGCGTCCGGCATTGATAGTATCGTTGCCTAAGCCCGCCTCAATCGTATCGTTACCATCGTAAGTATCGATAATGTTGTTCTCGGTATTACCAACGACACGATCATCGCCGGATCCAGTGTACGCATTTTCAATCGTCGTCCAGTCAGCGATCGTATGCCCCACGCCATTAGCCGCAATAATGCCTTGCGTTAAATCGATGTAAGTATCAAAACGCACTGGCGACGCGTTAATTGCATCGATACCGTATTCATCTTCAAGCACGCGGCTAGAGGCAGCAGTGAAGCCCTCATCGGTGAATACATAGATATCATTACCCTGAGTTTGCTCACCGTATAGACGTAGCGACAAACTGTGCAGCGTACCGACTTGCTCAGCACGAGTATCTTCGATCTCTACTGTCCAAGTACCCGAGGCAGACTCACCCCAGAACTGAACGCTTGAGAAGTCCCATAGCAGATGCTGAGGCACACCACTTGCATCACCTGAGAGACCAAATGGCAGCTCTGCATTCACAGTTGGGCGGTTCATCAATGTTGATTGCGTGCCGTCCGGTGAGGTCAGTGTGATAATCAGATCACCCATACGGGCATGGCGAATATCGATGCCGAGCTCAACGTGCTCAACGCTCAACGATGAATCTATCTCGAAGGTGGCAGTGTATTTCTCACCGGTACCGTCAGGAATGGTATCCACCAATCCGAACGTGCGTGCAGAGGCAGTCGCTTCGTTGATGGCGGTGTTCTGCTTAGTCCAGGTACGAGCCAACTGCACAGCAGAGTAGGCATCAACCAGACCAAAGCCGGCCTTGTCGTTGAATGACAAGCCACCTAGGTTAAAGTCAGATGCGCCGTTAACCTTCCAGTCTTGCACATCAGGATGCCAAGCGCTGTAGGCCAAGATCTTCTGAACATCGCGGTAGCCCAGGTTTGCATTAGCTTCCAGCATCAGAGCAACTACACCTGATACCAGTGGAGCGGCCGCTGAGGTACCGTTAAAGTCCGGCGAAAATGCACTGCCTGCTTCCACGCCCCAGCCCGGTTTAACGCGATCTGTTGTGACCATGCTTTCGCCATAGGTGCTGATCAGAACAGATGCACCTGGCGTTGAGAAGCCAGAGGCAGTGTTATCCGGTGCGGCCGAACCAACCGCGATCACTTCACGCGCGTTTTGGAAGTTGTGGTAATTGGTATTGTCACCTGAGCCTGCACTGTTGCCAGCGGAGAAGACAAACACCGTCCCCAGACCATCACGGCCCAACTCAACACCCTTGCGCAATCCCATCCATGCAAAGGTCAATTCAGTACTATTGAAGTTATCGCCGAATGGATCGATGGCACCCCAAGAGTTGTTACTCACGTCAAATTGATATTGTAGGTTCAGTGCTTCGGTGATCTGCCCCCAGGTCCATTTAACACGAGTAGACACAAGGTCAACATCATAAGCTGAACCTACTAGGCCCGTTTCGTTGTTAGCAACCGCACCAATAATACCCGCCACAAGGGTACCGTGGTTATCGGGAGAACCGATCAAATAGGGGTATTTTGGCGAGCCATCTCGAGTATCAAACTGAGTATCGTAAGCCAGTGCGAAATCGAGGTTATCGATCAAATCTGGATGGGTAACGTCGATACCATCGTCGACCACGCCAACCTTAACACCTGCACCCGTGAATTGGTTGTTGAGCTCGGAAATAAAGCTTGAGTCCAGGTACCACTGGGTAGCACGCAGCGGATCCGCAACGCCTGAGTACAACTCGCGCACACGCAGTGTGTACGTGCCTGTCGACGTCGAGTTTGAGCCCACATCGAGGTAGTAATCACCCGTTGAGCCAGCTGTAAACTGGATATGAGAATCCAGTCCGGCACCCGTATCATCGTCCATTACCAGTTGATTACCGGCCGAATCCAGCAAGCGCAGGGTAGAGTCACCAAGCGTACCAGCGCCATCGCCATCACCTAGTACATCAAAGACATAGACCTTGCCTTCAGTCAGCGTTACGCGGACCCAGTCATGGTCACCCGCGTAATTGATTTCGCCGGAGACCGGCTGGCCAGGACCAACAACAACGGCACTCTGAGTATCGGCACTGATATCGTCTTCAAGGCCTTCTGTAGTCCCGCGCAGGCGAGTATCAACCACGTAGGTACCTGTGTTGCCCGGCAGATCTGGTGGAGATACTTCCAGGTAGTAGAGGCCATCTTCAAATACCGATACTGCCATCTCTGAACGGCCAGTCAGTTCATCAAATGATGCCGCAGTCACCAGCTGTCCAGAGCTATTGAGCAGGCGAAGGCTCGATTCACCGAGGGAACCCAAGCCATCGAAGTAGCTCTTAACGGAGAAGTCGTAGATGTTTCCAGTTGTCAGGCTAACGGCAAATAGATCCTTGTCGCCTGCCTCGTCGATCTTGCCCGATAGGGTTTCGTTGATCGCAAAGATCGTATCGTTAGCCGTATCGTAATCAGCGACCAAATTCGGACGGTCATCGGCCTGATCTAAGCCCAGATCCACGACACGCAGTTGGTACTGACCAGTGCTGGTTGCATATTCAGGAGAGAGATTGATCTCCAGCGTGCCGCTGCTAGGTGCAGTAAACTCGCCCTCTTCGAAAGAGCTTGGTGCCTGCGCCTGCATGATCGGTTCGATATTGCGCTCATCAAAGATCAACTCACCGATCGAGATGTTGGCATTAGCAACACCTCCAACCACACCGCTGAAAGTAATTTCAGCCAGCGGCGCATCATCTGCGGGGACAAACTGATCAGGGAAGAAGAACGCCCCGAGGGTGATCTCACCAGCGGTATCAAGGTTAGACGCCCCAAAGGCGCCCGTTGCGAAACTCGCTCTATCCACTGCGGTAAGAACAGACGCATTGTAGCTAAATTGAAGATCAAACGCCTCTAGTCCTGCCGCGAAATCAGGTGCGACGGACGTATTTACGAACAGCTGCAGCGTATGAGTGCCATCGCCGTTGTCTACCCAATTCTGGGTCAAGGCATCGATCTGCTGTACACCGGAACCATCAGGCTTCCAGGTCATTAGCAACTTGGCAGAGTCGAGAGGCGCGGTGCTACCGTCGCGCACAGCAACTGTCTCTATTCGGTAGCTGTGGCCCTCTTGCAGGCTAACCGTGTAGGTATCGGTATCCCCAGACAAGCCAATTTTGCCCAACACTTCAGTCTGAGTGATGGTGCCATCGCTGGTAAATGTCAGCGAAACAGGGCCAGCACTATCCTCGTCTGAGGAGTCACCCTCAACCAGAGTGGCAATGTAGGCACCTTTGGCGCCAGCACCATCGATGACACGTGCGTAGTAGGTACCATCAGCGGCTGCTTTAAATGTGGCTGCCGCAAGACCATTGTCTGTCTCTAGGCCATCACCGATTGCAACGGTAGTACCCTGTGCGTTTACCACCTCAACCAGAGGGCGGCTCAGTGCCGAACCATCATCCAGTTCGACCTGGAATGAGAGCACCTGACCCTCAGTTGCGGTGAAGGTGAACCAATCCTCATCAAAGTCTGTCGCCAGACCTACCGAGTCGTAGGCGCGCACGCCAAACTCACCGTCGTTGTACTGAATACCACCCAGGATCTGCTGATTAAGCGTGATAGCGGTCGCATCGTTCTGGGTGTTGCTGTGATCATCCGGTGCACGCGTGATCAGGGTGTAACTACCTGTGTCTTCTTGGCCATTTGCAGCCTTAACAACCAGGTAGAATCTGCCAGACGCAACTGGAGTGTGCTGGATAGCAGGCTCATTCGAGATCAGCATATCGTCAACAGACTTCACTAAAGTGCCGTCGGCAGCGCGCAGTTCAAGAACGGGATCATCCAGGGTACCCATACCACTGGTGCTCGCTTTGGCACGGAAGACGTAGGACTCCCCGGCAGCCAGATCGATGGCAAACCAGTCCTGATCGTTAGAGGTCAGCAACTGGCCATTGAAGCTATCACCCGGAGTGAGCACTTCAGTTGTGCTGATATCGTTTGCTACATCGTCCGCAGGTATGTTGCGCTCAGCCACGTCCAGAGTGTAGGTACCGCGACCATTGTCACGGTGTGCCGACGCTTCGATGTAGTAAGTACCGGCTGCACTCGGCGCAAAGTAGAGCTTAGCGTCGTTACCTGCGCCCGAGTTATTATTGAAGTCGACCAGTTTACCGGCGCTGTTAAATATGCGTACGGTTGGATCCGTAAGCGTACCGCCGTTACCGGCCAAGCCTTTCAGATCAATCTGATAAACCTTGCCAGCTTCAAAGCTGATGGCAAAGGTATCTTTATCCCCGGGGATACCGATCTTTCCGGTAGCGCTGACTGCATTGGTTACATCTAGCGTCAATGCAGTCGCAGCGACATCCAAGGTATCGGCATGATCATCAGGTGGAGCAAGCGAAACATCTAGCGCATAGGCACCGATGTCATACTTGAATGCGCTGCGCGCCTCAAGGTAGTACTTACCAGCCGCATCAGGCGTAAAGTAGGCCACAGCATTAAGCGAACCGTCGCTATCGTCCACGCGTTCGATAATGTTGCCAAACTCATCGCGAATGTAGAGCAACGGGTCAGTCAGCGGATCTAACTGCACGCCATCCGCGATATCACCGGCGAGCGTAATGACATAGGTGGTGTTTGCGCTTAGACCAACCGCAAACCAGTCACTATCGCCAATGTAAGAGACAAGCCCCTGCGCAGTCTCGCCGACTGTCGCAATACCGACCGTGTTAACGTCGTTAGCGAAATCATCCGCCAGCGTTGAGCCGCGCAGGATGTAGGTACCTTTATAAGCGTTACCAGAGGCACCCGCATCCAAGAAGTACCAGCCTGAATCAGACGCTGAGTAATAGAGCTGAGCATCACTACCCGTACCGCTGTTGTCATCCTGCACAAGCAGACGACCAGTCGCGGAGCGCAGTGACAGCTGAGGGTCAGCGAGCGTATTACTGTCAAGGTTAAAGTCGTATGTCAGGCCCTTATCCAGCCAGATCTTGAACCAGTCATGGTCGGACAGCTGGTTAATTTCACTCTCCACAGTAAAGCGGTTGGTGGCATTCCACTCAATACGCTCAGTCGTAGAGACGTTACCCGCGATGGTGTCCAGACTCTCCTGCACCAGCGTCCAAGAACCTTTGTTGATACCTGCCACATCCGTAACAGCAAGGTAGTAGGTACCTGTATCGACTGGACGGAAAACAATCGAATCATCGGTACCTACGGCACCGTCCCCAATACCGAGCCCTGACTCTATCAAGCGGCCCTGTGAATCACGCAGTTCAAGTTTTGGATCGGCCAGAGTACCGCCGTTGGAAGAGATGCCCTGTAGAGTAAACTCGTACTTGGTGCCGCCGATAAGTTCGGTGCGGATCCAGTCCGCATCGCCGAGGTCACCGATGTAACCGCGAATGATGCCATCCTGCGGATCCATCTCACCGAGGGTATCGATACTTCCGGCATAGTCATCTAAGTACTTGATGGTAAAGGCGTAGTCTTCGATATCGGATGAGTTGCTTCGCGCATAGAAAATGACTTCGCCGCCTTCGTATGGCGTGTATACACCATTAACATTTAGAACGGGCAACCACTTATCTTGGGCGTCCATCCAATCGTACCAACCTGAGTTAGTCCAACCGTAAACCAAAGATTCGAAGTAAATTTGTTCACGTGTTTCGGCGTCGTAAAAATAGTAGTTGATTCCAGCACCACTCGGCTGGCTATCCTCAATATAGATCGGGGAGTTGGGCTGGAACGTCATGCGGTAAACGTCTTGATCGTTCGCGTAGTCCCAAGAGCCCGATACTCGTTTGCCATACTCAACAGGAGAGAGTGCACTCTGAGCAGCAGTTACATCTCCGCCAGTTCCATCACTCAGGAATTGATACGGCTCGTTTGGAGCATCGTCAAGAACGACTAAGGTGTCCGCGAATTGGGCGTTTAGGACACCGCTTAGCGTATCGGTACCGTCTTCGAGAGTACCACGTGCATGTTGAATCGTTAACGATGAGCCGTTGCGAACAAAATCGTAATCGGAGTAGTTGCCAGTAAATACCGCGGTTCCGATATTGGAGATTGAGTCATCTCCACCACCGCCTTGGAACTTGCCATTGATGCCGTCACCAGAATAGCTATCGGCGGAGCTTGTGCCTTCGATCGTGTCGCCAACTTTGGTGTAAACCGAGCCACTACCGTCCAGACTCCAGTCAGCAAATTGCGTCGCTGTTAACACAATTCGGCTTGTACCGTGGTAAACGTTCTCGACATTTGTGAGCGTTACACCCGTTAGATCTATGAAGCCAGCTTGGCTGACATCCAGCGTATCACTCCCGTCGCCTCCATCGATCGTTGCGGAGAGGGCGCCGTAGCGCGTGTAATAGAGAACATCATCACCTGCACCAAGCGATGCGCTGAAGGAAGCATCGTAATGAACTACAATCCGATCCAGTTCCGACGAGCCGGTCAGGGTATCCAAATCACCAAAGATGTCTATTCGCGAGTTAGAATTGGTATCACTGTCAACGAGATTAGTACTGAGGTCTATATTGCTATGATCACCATACATATAGACTTGACGAAAATCGTATTCGCTTGAGGCGAAATTACTGGCATTAAAATCACCATCACCCTCCAACGTAAGATAGAGCTCTGCTGAAGTAACAGAATTAATGGATTCGAGCGCGTTCCATTGATCAGTCTGAACTGTCAGGTAATTCCGATTGTCGTTACCAGTGATTTCGAGGTTTTCGACATTACTGACTGCACCTGAAAGAAATGTATATCTGCCGCCATAGTAGTTGTTGAAGTCGACTATTAAGGTGTCTGTGCCATCACCACCATCAGCAATATCCCCAGATATCTGCTGATAGTGCTGCGAGAACGCACGGCCACCCAGCACCAGCTGATCATCACCTGCGCCACCGACTAAGGTATCTGTACCCTTACCCCCAACAAGCGTATCGGCACCCTCACCACCCGAGAGATAATCCGCGCCTCGACCACCATAAATCAGGTCGGCTTGTGAACCACCGCTAATATTATCATCCGCAGCCGAACCCAAAATCCCGCTGTTATTTACAATCTCCGAATCGGTATCCGGCAGAAGAATTCGAGCACCGTTGGTCAGAAGGAGGTTTGCGGGCATTACAAAAGTGCTTGAGTCACCGGTCAGTTGCACAGTAACGCCTTTAAGTTGACTGATACCGGTCAACTGCGCAGCGTTCATGGTGATCGTACCCGTGCCTTGAATTACCTCGATGCCCGAGATAGTCGCAGCCGTTAGCGACTGCCCGTCAGCAACTAATAGGGTGTCTACGCCGTCACCACCCGATAGGCGATCCGAGACTACAGCCTTCCCACGCACATCCAAGCGGTCATCACCCGTGCCGCCCGACAGATCATCAATTCCCGTACCCGCAACCAAGATATCGGCGCCAGCACCACCGCTCAGGGTATCTGCACCCGCACCCCCTGACAGGATGTCAGCGGCGTCAGATCCGATGAAGGTGTTTTTGCTTGCATCGCCTTGCAGGCCGACAAAACCGGCCGGTAGATCCGCAACATACTTGGTACCGCCGCCATCTACTTTGAGAATGAGACCAGCGGAGCCGGTTATATTGCCATTGAACTGATCGTACTGCGCCTGGGTCAGTGCCAAGCTAGTTGAGTCTGCTTGCAAGCGCTCAATACTGGTAAGTGATGCATTAGAGAGGTCTACAGCGCCACCGTAAATGCGCAAAGTATCGGTACCGAGTCCACCATCGACCGTGTCGGTCACTTCATTGCGATCGCGAACAATGATCTCGTCATTGCCGTCGCCAGCGCTGATATTCATCGCACCGGCAGCAAACTCTATAGTGTCCGCTGTCGATGTACCGGTGATGTTGTAGGCGAGGGCATCGTCGATTGTCCAGGAGGCATCTGTTGCTGCGGACAAGTGAGCAAGGTCAAGAGTCCCGCCGCCTACAACACCGAGCTTTTGCAAACCCACTATTGCAGTAAACTGACTGAGCTGAGCAGTTGAAACGACAATTTTTTCGGGAGACTTCCAGAAGTATGACGGCTCATAGCCAGTAACGTTCAGACTCTCCACACCACTGATCGATGCACGGGACAAATCGACGGTGTACGCATCGACCTCTCCCTGGTTATGCCAAGTATTACCACCCCACGCATGATACCAGTTGTAATGCTGGCCGTTATTAGGGATGTATGAGCCAAAGGGAATGGTGTAGCCAAAAGATAGGTATAACGAGTCTGCACCATCCCCACCATCGATCTCTGCCTCGATGAAGTAGGTTTGACTGGTAACATCGACGTCACTAAAGAAACGGCTCCACTGTTCATTGTGCTGGGTATTCCAAACAATGATATCATCGCCATCACCCGCGCTTACCGTATCGATACCAAGACCGGTGCCAGTTTTCTCGTCGGACAACAGGCGAATCACGTTATCGCCATCATTACCAATAAGTGTGTCGGACTGGTTTGTGCCCTGCAAGTTAAAGCTGCCGGCAAAGCCACTCAGATCGAGTGTACCGCCATTGGTAAGACCGCCATCGAGCTTGATCGTAAGATTAGAGAGAGTTGTGAAGCCCAGGCCGGTCAGTTCGGCGGCCGTGTACTCTAAATACCCGCCTTCGGAGGCCAGCTCTTCAACGCCTGAAATAGTCAACCCTGAGAGGTCGGTACCGTTCGAAACACGCAGGGTATCAAAGCCATCTCCGCCGATAACGGTTGCGTTAGGCGTAGTGGTGCCCCGGACATCGATGGTATCGTTACCCAACCCGCCCACCAAACTGTTAGCACCCTCGAAATCACGCAGCGTGTCGTCACCCGCGCCACCATCTAGGGTGTCCGCGCCGGCTCCACCGACAACCTCTTCGCCAGAGTCTGCACCGGTAAACTGGTCATCGCCACCGCGAAGATCGATGTAATTTGCCAAGCCGTCGCCAGTAAGTTGCTCTGCTTGCTCAGTACCAAACAGTACGCGGTCGAGAGTGATTTCGTACCCCGCGAGGTCTCCGAAGTCTGAAGCATTATTGACTGCATATCCGAATACACGGACATCGGCTCGTTGAGCCATGGCAAGAAAATCGGAGCCACTTCCCCAGTACTGAGGAGCAATAAACCAGCTTTGCTCAAGCCCTGGGTAAAAACTGGTATTGAAGCTTGACTGATTACTTTCGGAAATCAGGTTTTTGAAAGTTAAAACATCACTCGAACCAATCGCATAGAGAGAGATGTAGAGGTCGCCAGACCAGTATGAAACGCTATCTGGATTCACAGCCTTAACTGAGAGTCGGAGTGCGGAGTCCGTACTGATATCAGAAGTGAATTTTTGCTGAAAATAGTCAATATCAACGTCGCGCCAATCGTCGGTAAGCGGCAGAGTTCCCTCCATAACCCCACCAATAGCTACAACGTCAGGCCCAGTTTGAATCTGAGTATTTGACTCCTCGTCAAGTACAACCGTTTGATCGGCAAATTCAAGAATCTGGATGTTGGTTAGCTCATCAATCGAATCACGGCCATCAACACTGTCGCTGATACGCAACGATAGATTGCTGCCCTGCCACTCAACCGTGTAATCGGACAAATTACCGCTAAATACTGCAACGTTGGCCGAGCCAGAACCGCCATCGATAATATCGCGACCCGCGCCACCGGTGATGCTGTCGTTGCCCTCACCGCCAGACAGATAATCCGAACGATCAGAGCCGATCAGCGTGTCGTCGCCAATTCCTCCGACGAGATGTTCATAGTTATTACCCGCAGTGAGAGTTTCGGCGGCGTCAGTCCCCTCCAGCACCCGGCGGAAAATGAAACCGTAACCTTTTGAAGACATTGGAGAACCGCTCGAAAGCTCTGTACTTCTCCAATAAAAATCTTGCTCCTTCGTCTGATTGAAAGTTATGTCAATTGAACGATTATTGTAGATATAGAGGTTCTGGCCGGTAGTGTTGGGGATTTTATAATAGTTCTCTGGTGACGAAAGGTAACCGCTACTTGACCCTGATGAACCTGATACCACTACTCGCTGACCGCTAACAGTATCCAGCTTGAAGTAGTCCAAATCCCCAAAGAAATTCGCGCGTCCGGTTACCCAAGCACCGTACTGAACTTTGAAGTTGCTATCGGCCACGCCGTTCGAGTAATCATCCAATTGGAAGCTCGATTCCAGCGTACCGTCCGGACGGCGGTACTCTATGAACTGAATATTGCGAAGCGTATCCACACCTTCATTAGTGCCATCAATCGCATCCGCAGGATCGGTAATGGTGTCGGTGAGGATAATATCGCCGGATGAGTTAGCGACCCAATAGAACGCATCGGCGCTGCCGGTTACTACATAGGTATTGAAGCCTGAGCCACCGTCAACGGTATCGTTACCCTCACCACCGTCGAGCGTATCGTCTCCTGCACCACCGTAGATGATGTCCTGTCCTGCAGACGTCGATACAACATCGTCTCCGCCCTCAGCAAAAACATGGTCAACACCCGAGGTCCCGGTAAAGGTATCTGCTCCAGATGTACCCTCATATGCATCCACCACATCAAGCGTCACCGCTTGCTGCGTAGTCGTAACCCCATCCGTTGCAACAACCGTAAAGCTTAACGCAGCTAAGGTTTCATAATCCGTGGCACCTGAGTAGGTCACCTCACCCGTGGTCGAGTTGATACTGACGCCGGGCGTGGCTCCGGCAGCAAGTGAGTAGGTTATCGTCCCCGACGAACTGTCATCATAGCTCGCGCTCGCCGTATACAAAATCTGACCAGCTTGAATGCGTTCTTGGATATCAAGTTGCGCTGCAGAATCAAAAACGATAGCCATAAAGTACTCCGGATGACAGGCTCAGGAACCCCGTCTATAAATTTAGACCAAATTGTTTTATATCCTAGGTTTGTTTCAAGAACAACGAATTTCCCAGCAAATGGTCAGCTCAGTATGAGAAATTTTCAACGGGAGGATTCAGTTGTGATGTCTAGTACCAACTAATTTGACTAAATATTCCGAGTTGACGCCCTAAACTACCTATATACATATTGAAAACACTAATTTCGAAGGTGGCCTGATCCCCCAGAGGCAACCGCCATCCTAGCGATACACCTGCACCCGGTGTGATAGTTTGCTGGGAATAACGAATATCGAGTAAGGCTGACTCTATATTCAGCGATTGCCGGCTATACCGTGTAAACAGCTTTGCTGAGGTAAACAAACCACCGACTGGTGCAATCGTATCCTCAAATATAACACCAGCGCCCAGGTCTACATGCCATTCGTTGAAGGTGGCTCTAGCTGGATCAACAAATACGCCGATTCCATCAGGGAACCCATAACGCGCTGTAGAAGTGCCAAAACCTATTGAACCGACTACCCTTAGGTCTGGGCTAACTTCGACCAGAGACTGCTCTAAGCCTACTTCAATCCCAGCACGGGACGATAGCGTTTGAATACTCCCGCCGTCGCTCTCGCCGAGGGATAGTAGATCATCTTCGACCGGTTCAGACACAGATGAACCTGATAGGGAAGCGCTGGAGCCTGAACCGACAAACTGTGCGATTGTGCTACGAGCAACTTTAATTTCGTCTTCAGCAATAAAGCGAGTGAGGCTGGCAGAATAACTATATGAGGACTCCGCCCAGGCAAACTTTGACATTACGACTGGTAGCAATAAGATCAGACTTAACCTTGAGATATAAAGCACAAGAGATTCCGCGGGGTAATTAGATGTCTACTGTAAACGCTTTTTTTAGCACTCGCTATTTCGCCGGTTCGGATACTTGGTTACGCACATTCGATAGCTCCACAATTGTCTACCCCGAGGTTGTGCCTCTATACGAAGCGGAGCTGGACGCTTTTACTCAAGGCACTAGCCTCGCCGGAATTGCAGCGTCCGCCGAACCGGTCTCAGTAAGCTCTACCTCTGTAGTGTGGGGTAACTCTAATGACGGAATGCGGATAGATTGGCGCTTGCAAAACGTCAGTAGCCTCGATGATCTAGAAACCGCGATTACCTCCGGAACTGAAAATGGCAGGATCCAATCAATTCGGATATTTGACGCAGGCAGGGAGATCGCCGGTGCCTACTTCCGCACAGACGGGTACAGTTTCATTTCTGGCAATCTGAGTTTGAATGTTGTGGGTGCTCTGCCAACAGGACTTTCAGATATATTCGAATTACTGGATGCTTTGAATAGCATGAGTCTACTATTGATTGGTGAGACTACAACAGACAGTTTTACACCGATTGATCGTGATGCGCTCGTCGCGACTTTAAGCAAATATGATATCGATAGTATCTCGTTAAAAGATGGCAACAGCACTCTATTCAGTGTTGTAAATGCCGCCTCAAGCTCAACATTACAGCTCGCCGACTTCACTCTTACCGTTACGGGTTCGTTTCCCAGCTCTTCATTTGCAGAGAACTTCGAATTTCTGGAAGCGGCACTTAAGGCTCAAGATTTTTTATCTTCGGGTATAAATAGCTACTCACCCAACGGGCTTACTGACAGTGAGAGAGATGACATTATTCAGACGTTGAACGGCGTCTCTTACGATGAATATACACTGACCTATCAAGACGAAACGCTCTTTAACTTCACACTCTCCGCAACGGGTTATCGACTCGAGGTCCTCGGGGCAGTTTTTGAGATTGAGGGCTCATTCAATCTCAATTCTCTCGGCGATCTCATGAGCATAGCTCGCGCCTACCAAGAGGCGGAGTTCACTGGCGATTCGTCAATACTCACGTCGGCCATCCAAACATACGCACCTGAATTGACTCTGATTCGCCTAACCGACCACACAGGATCCAAACTCCTGGAACTTTCGGGAACTGTCGACTTGAGTCAGACTGAAAATCTCGCACTAAACACTGTCTCTGTACTTGGCACAAACAACAGCGACTTTCTTAACTTGGGCCGAGTGATCGGTGGCAGTAGAGCTCAGAGCATTGAAATCTCTTTGGAGAGTGGAGCGGACGTTCAATTCGTCGATTTCTCCGACATTCAATACGCACTCGAGAATCTTGGGGCGCTCGTCTACGACGGTGCCGAGGGCCGATATGAGCTGTACAATCCGCTGGAAACCTTTGATACCAAGCTAAGTATCAACGCAGGCGAAGGCCGGGATGAGCTACGCTTATTCGATTATTGGGGACCCAAAGCCCTGAGTCAGAACTTAGTAATCGACTTTGCGTCAGGCCAGTTAACAGCGCATCTGCCTTCAAACGTTTCGGCACTGGACACCATCTCTGCTGAAATCAGTGGATTTGAGACGCTGACGCTTGATATTCACGCTGCAGACCAACAGATTGAGATACAAGGCGCGAACGGCTCCGAATCCTACAAACTCAATCAGCTCACAACAAACTATTGGTCGACTATCACCCGCGATATCGACATAAATGGAGGCGATGGTTGGGACACTCTAGACCTAGCCACGCAGAAGGGTACATCAAGCTGGTACTGGGATGGAGTGCAGTACTCCTCCTTCAATGATACCGCCTACACGATGGCACAATTCCAGTCGGAGTTTGAGTACCTTGGAGTGAACGAGTCTGGGGCAGCAGAACTCTTTTCGAGCACCTATGGCGACGTCACCCTCAAACTCAGCAATGTTGAGTACATACAATTCAGCGATACAACGACACACATTGACAGTCTCTTTGGGCAGGAGCTATCAAACACGGTATACCACTGGGCGGAACACAGCGTAATGGACGAGGCTATGATCTCGGCAGAAGGAAAAGTGACACGCATGCTAACTGATGACGATACCGGACGTGCAATATCGGCTTCAGATGCCTTAGCAGCGCTCAAGATTGCCGTTGGACTAAACCCAAATAGCGAAGGGCTAGGGGTTTCCCCGTATCAAATGTTAGCAGCCGACGTGAATCGGGACGGTCGAGTCTCGGCTGCGGACGCCCTCTCAATTCTGAAAATGGCTGTCGGATTAGACGGGGCTCCAAATCGTGACTGGATACTCTGCGACGAGCGCGCGGAGCTATGGAACATTGAAACCGATGAGATGCTATTCTCACGCAACTCAGTTGACTGGAGTCTAGTGGATAACGAGCATGCGAAGACGGACGCTGCAATAAACTTAGTTGGCGTACTGGCAGGCGATGTAAATGGTTCTTGGAGTAGTTCGGGGCTGGGCTCGGTTCTGGATGCGGCTTACTTTGAGGATCTTGCCCTCAGCACTGCAGTTGCTACGGAACAGTGGTGGGTCTAAACAACCCACCACTGCTCTACTGGCCCAGCACCCTTAAAAGTATTGCCGCTAAAATACTCGTCTGCGAGCGTATCCAAAGTATCGCTTCCCTGCCAACTGCCATTGACGTCGCCCTTGAGTACGGCTACCAGTTTTGTGGCACCACCTGCTGAATCCGTTGCGTTTTGTATTGCATCCCAATCAATCGATGTTCGCGTGACCAGCGCCTTCTCATTATCCGTGTCCCACAGTGGCGCATCTTCGGCAACCAACATCCAAGCACGTTCATATGCATCATCTAGGTTAACTGCCATCTTCAACACATTGAGCGCATCAGCCGCAGAGACTCGACCATCTTGATTCACATCGGCCGCGAGTAGCTGGAAAGGCGATAAATATCCAGGTTCTCCGGTAACTGCGTCGGGTCTGTTCGGGTTCAGACCCACCGCTAGTTTTAGGGCAGCCAAAGCATCTGACGCACTGATTACACGACCGAGTTCGAGATCGGTAAGAGGAACGTTTATCGCTCCATCTTGCGTTTTAGTCACCGTATCGAATAACTGGTGGGTGTTCCACACGTACACCGAGGGCACTTCAGGTAGGTCATTAATATTCAATGTAACGGCTTGCTCAGCGCTGAAGCCAGCACCGTCAGTGGCCACGACAGTAAAGGTTAATGCGCTATTCGTTTCGTGGTCGGGATCGATCAGCAGCGTGACTTCTCCCGTCGACGCATCGATCGAAAATAGGTCGGCATTATCTGAATTGTCACTCTTGAGCGAGTAGATAATGCCAGATGAGATATCACCCGAATCATCTGCCAGTGCGGTATAAATAATCTGATCAGCACCCGTCTCCTCGTCGACATAAGCAGTTGCGGCATCTGCAAGGAAAGTCGGAGCCGCTTCATCCAAATTCACAACATTCAGTGTAATCTGCTGCTCACTACTCCAACCTGCCACATCGGTTACCACTAGAGTAAAGCGGTATTCTGATTTTGCTTCATAATCGGGATCATTCGATAGGACGACCTCACCTGATGCTGCATCAATGCTCAACAAGGATGAATCATCAGAGTCACTCGACTTCAATGAGAACGAGAAGCCGCCGGAGATATCCCCATCATCGGATGCAACGGCTGTATAGATAAGCGTACTTCCACCGACATTTTCATTAACGTCGACAGATGTCGATGATGTAAATGTCGGCGCCGCTTCGTCTAAGTTATTAATCGACAGCGAAACGCTCCTCTCAGACGCATTACCTGCGGCATCCGTTGCCACAACCGTGAAACTGTAAGTTGATTTTGTCTCGTAGTCTGGGCTTTCTCTAAGAGTGACCGCGCCGGAGCTCGAATCAATAGCAACCAGAGCACCATCGTCCGCGTTTTCAGGTTTAATTGAAAACGTAACCCCGCCTGAAATATCAGCGTCATCAGTAGCAGTTGCCGTGTAAACAACTTGGCTGGATTGACTATTTTCATCGAGCGCGGTTGCCGTTGCTCCTGAAGTGATCGTCGGTGCTACTTCATCCAGGTTATTCACACTTAAAGTAATCAGCTGTTCTGCAGTCAATCCATCACTATCGGTTACAACAACTGTTAAGGTATAGCTTGTTTTGGTTTCATAATCAGGTACACCCGTGAGTGTTACAACACCAGTAGAGCTATCAATTTCGAAACTACCGGCATCATCCGTCAGGTCGGGCTTGATGCTAAAGGATAGACCGCTGAGATCATCTGATGCAGTTGCTGTGTAAACAGCGCTTCCAGCCGCAACTCCCTCATCAACAGAACCCGAAGAATCAGATGAAATACTAGGAGGCACCAGCAACTCAAGAACGAGAGGTTCTGAAAACTGTTCAAACGTCTCATTCCAATTTGCGTCCCAAAGCTCCACAGAAAGGTTGGAAACGCTTACAGTTGCCGCATCAGTTGTGAAACCCAAAGTCACAAGTTGAGTATTTGATTCACCCGGACTAAAGGGCTCTATACCGTAACCGCCGAACTCAACACGTCCTGAAGTCAGGTTACCAATGTTTACAAGAGCAGCGTTACTTATGGCCACTTCGCTAACGCTGGCGGAATCATAATCAAAGGTTAGCTGATACGAAGTTATCCCATCGCCCATCTGCGACTTGAACGCATCGGATAAACGAAAATGAACAAGGTAGCTACTACCGCTTCGTTCGACTACAAGATCAAATAACTCTTCAAACGACATTTAAGACTCCGATGCAAGATATGCATAGGAAGCAAAATATCAGAAACTTTTAAAATATCTAATAAAAATAATTCAGGAGACTTGATAGAAGCGCGGTCGCCGGTTAGCTGATCGGCCAAAATTGAACGGCCGCATTCGCGGCCGTCTTTTGAGACGTTAAAGATATGTCGGTTAGACCACCCACCATTGCTCCGCCGGAGCGACACCGGCGGCTTCAAGGTCAGTAAAGTAGCTATCAGGTAGGACTTCCAACCCAGTATCTGCAGGCGCTGGCCAAGAGCCGTTTACATCCCCTTTGAGTAGCGCGACTAGATTTTGAGTGCCACTGTGGTCTGAAATGTTAAATTCCTCCCAGTCGATTCTCGAGCGCCCTACAGCACTTCCGTCGTTATTCACAAACGTCTCTAGCTCACTTACGAACTTCCACTCACGATCGGGAGCGCCCTCCAATCCAACCGCCATCTTCAAAATTGAGAGGGCGTCAGCAGCACTCACGCGACCATCTTCGTTGACATCGGCAGATAAGTACTGGTACGGGCTAACCGAGACATCTCCACTATTAGGATTGATCCCCACTGCTAATTTGAGCGCCGCAAGAGCATCTGATGCACTAATTACTCGACCCAAATCCGCTGTATAGAGATCTCGAGTAGCCTCCAACAACACGTAGCTATCTGAGGGCTCTTGAAAGAACTCACCATGTGCGTCTGATATTTGATCAGTGATAACGCCAGAAATTGAGAAATCATCGTGATAAGTCAGATCACTACCAACTCCTGTAACACCCGAGGAAAAACCGAATGAGAAGGACTCACTCTCTATCGGCATTATTTCTAGGGTTCCCAACTTAATCTCCCCAGACAGTGATGACGAGAATGAAAAGCTGGATAAATCAATACTCTGGTCCGTGACTGACAGCTGGGTCTGCCAAACCTCAGCTAACTGAGAACTGATTTGGAAGTTGAGAAGATCTGCCTCCAGAACCTCAAGTGAAAGATCAATGTTATCGATAGCTGAGTCAAAGGCATCAAAAATGAGATCAAATTTCAAAGCACCTGACTCAGTCAATTCATTCATACTTAAGGTGAAACTACTGTCTGGGGCATCGGGTGTGAGCAGCAGCGCATCAATGGCGACGTCTGGCAGTAGTTGATGACTACTCCAATGGTATACGTGAGCATTGGTTTCCGTAGCTCCGACCTCAACAGTTTGATCGGAAAACTCAATAAATTCGACGTCTGATAAGTAGGTAACATCTGTACTTTCTCTGACGCTGGACAGGGTGTAAGTACCATCTGCGGTCTGACTAAGTACGAAAGCGCCTGAATTACCGTCGACCTGCAGCGTGTCGACTCCGTCTCCACCAACAAACGTATCACGCCCGGCACTACCAACCAGTGTGTCGTTGCCCTCCATTCCCAACAGCCGTTCGTTTCCATCGCTGCCTATGAATAGGTCGTCAAACTTTGTTCCTCGCGCCTGCTCCATGCTAGTGAAAGAGTCGGCATCACCAAAGCCATCGGTTGCTTCACCCGTGCTGAAATTGATTGCAACGCCGTTATCACCACCAGTTTCATATTGATCATCATAGTAATTTAGGAAGTCGTACTGGCTCTCTCCCCCGATGAGGGTGTCATTCCCAGCTAAGCCAGCGAAACCTGTTTGTGAGGTAACACCGCCTTGCATCAGATCGTCATCAGCAGACCCTTGGAAGAATCGGGAATAAGAGAACGTATCGGATAACAGACTTCCAAATCGGCTG
>Ga0209137_1001741_pt1 | contig 20175 bp, 14 predicted proteins | sample SaaInl5LU_22_DNA_FD_184642 | JGI IMG/M metagenome (GOLD analysis project Ga0209137, IMG submission 184642) | Marine microbial communities from expanding oxygen minimum zones in the Saanich Inlet - ESP_105LU_22_DNA (SPAdes) (version 2) | ecosystem: Environmental > Aquatic > Marine > Intertidal...
TATTATATCGACCTCAAGACATAGTTACGGAAATTACCTTGCTAAACATGGAGTTCCATTAGAGAGGATTGCAGAGATGATGGGACACAAAGACAAACTAAGATTTACAACATATCATTACATTGGAAGTTTGGATAAGAAGATTTTATTTGAAACGAATTCCTGTTTAGAAGAGTTTTAACCCTGAAATGTTTGCAAGAATGTTTGCAAGAATTAATTAAAACAAGGGTTTTATATATGAAAACGTATTGTTTATAAGGGTTACAGAAGATGTCTCAAAAACATTTTTTAATACTCATAATCAGGTGGTCCTTGGTTCGAGCCCAAGTGGGACCACAAAAACCATCCTATTTAAGGATGGTTTTTTTGTGAATTAGGTTAATTTTAAATAACTGATATTAAGCAGTTAATTAATTATTAATTTCCTTTTTAGCTTCTATTATTCATAAATTTCCACTTCATACTTAAGACAAGTCAACGGTTATGCATTTTTAGATTTTTGTCAATATTGTCCAATATTTGTTCTTTTTATCATATTTATTTGCAAATTGAAAACATATGTGTATGATGTTAATTTTTAAATTAAGTCATATTTTGTGATTATCTTATACTCGTTGTACATCTTAAATTGTTTTGTAGGAATTACAATTTACTGTTATATAACAGTTTGCACAACTTTTTCTAGATGCACAATGTGTTGGTTTAATTAATCTTAAAGTAATTATGATAAAAAAAGGTTGGAAACAAGGATAGTACAGGATATTTAAACTTAATTTGTTTTTTATTTTCACATTTTAAAAAAATAAGAAATCAATAAAATAATGAGCAAAACAATTGTTTTAACAGGAGCAGGAGGTGTGCTTTGTAGCACACTAGCCAAAGCATTAGCTAAAGAGGGGAATAAAATTGCAGTATTAGATTTACGTAAAGAGGCAGCAAGTAAAGTTGCCCAAGAAATTATTGATGAAGGTGGAGAAGCAATTGGTGTTGCAGCCAATGTCTTAGAAAAAGAATCACTAGAAAAAGCAAAACAAACAATAAATAATGCTTTTGGTAAAGTGGATATTTTAGTAAATGGAGCAGGAGGCAATCATCCTTTAGGCACTACTTCTAATCCGTTTTTAGAAACAGAAGATTTATTAAATAAAACAGAAGGATTTAAAACTTTTTTTGATTTAGACCCAAAAGGAATCGAATTTACATTTAACTTAAACTTTCTAGGAACGTTAATACCAACACAGATTTTTGGTAAAGATATGGTAGGTAGAGAAGGATGTTCTGTACTAAATATTTCTTCTATGAATGCCTTTACACCGTTAACAAAAATACCTGCTTACAGTGGTGCAAAAGCAGCTGTTTCTAATTTTACGCAATGGTTGGCAGTACATTTTTCTAAAGTAGGTATTCGCGTAAACGCTTTGGCTCCAGGTTTTTTCTTAACCGATCAAAACAGAACTTTATTAACCAATGAAGATGGAAGTTTAACACAAAGAGGTCAACAAATTATAGATCAAACTCCTATGAGTAGATATGGAGAACCAGAAGATTTAATAGGTACAACTTTATGGTTATGTGGAGAGGGTTCTAAATTTGTAACAGGAGTTGTAGTACCCATAGATGGTGGTTTCGCAGCATATAGTGGAGTTTAAGAATTGCTAATTTTTAAAGATAAAATAAAAAATGATTCAAAATTTAGAACAAACATGGCGTTGGTATGGACCCAATGATCCAGTTTCTTTATCAGATATAAAACAATCAGGAGCAACAGGAATTGTTTCTGCATTGCACCACATTCCAAATGGAGAAGTTTGGACAGTTGAAGAAATTACCAAAAGAAAAAAAACCATAGAAAATGTTGGTTTAAATTGGTCTGTGGTAGAATCTGTACCCATTCACGAAAATATTAAAACCAAATCTGGCGATTATCAAAAATATATAGAAAACTACAAACAAACACTTTTAAATTTAGGTGTTTGTGGTATTGATATCGTTTGTTATAACTTTATGCCAGTTTTAGATTGGACACGTACCAATTTAGATTACGAAGTATCTGATCAATCTACAGCATTGCGTTTTGAAGCGGCTGCTTTTGCTGCTTTCGAATTGTATTTGTTAAAAAGACCTGGTGCAGAAAACGAATATTCTGTGGCGCAAAAACAAAAAGCGGCTGAGTTTATCAAAAGTTCATCAAAAGAAGAACAAACCAGATTAATTAGGAATATTATTGCTGGTTTACCAGGTGCTGAAGAAGGATATTCTTTGGAGGAATTCAATCAGATTTTAGCTACTTACAAAAATATTGGTTCTAAAGAATTAAAAGCAAATTTATTTTCTTTCTTGTCAGAAATTATTCCAGCTGCAGAACAAGCAGGTGTATTAATGTGCATTCATCCTGATGACCCTCCATTTCCAATTTTAGGCTTACCAAGAGTAGTTTCTACAGAACAGGATATCGAAGATATTTACAACGCAGTACAATCTCCAAACAATGGTTTAACCTTTTGTACAGGTTCTTTTGGTGTAAGAGCAGATAATGATTTAGCAGGAATGGTAGAACGTTTAGGAGATAGAATTCATTTTATTCATTTACGTGCTACAAAACGTGATGCAGAAGGAAATTTTCATGAAGCAGATCATCTAGAAGGCGATGTAGATATGTATGCTGTACTAAAAGCGTTAATTTTAGAGCAACAAAAAAGAATTGCAGCAGGAAGACAAGATGTAAGAATGCCTTTTAGACCCGATCATGGTCATAAAATGTTAGACGATTTAAAAAAGAAAACAAATCCTGGATATTCAGGGATTGGACGTTTACGTGGTTTGGCTGAATTAAGAGGCTTAGAACTAGGGATTAGACGTTCATTATAAAATCGATTAGATTTTAATGCTGAACTTGATTCAGTATCTAATCAATCAAGTTACAATAAAAAAATAAAAAAAAACGATGGCAACAACTTTCGAAACAAGATATGCTTCAAGTCCGCAGGCAGTAAAAAAATACGACACACAAGAATTAAGAGATGAATTTTTAGTTCCAGATTTAATGCAACCAGGAAGTATTAAATGGGTATATACGCATTATGATAGATATATGGCTGGTGGAGCAGTACCAACATTAGAAGCATTAATTTTAGAAACCATAGATCCTTTAAAAGCTGAATACTTTTTAGAAAGAAGAGAAGTTGGTGTTATCAATGCAGGAGGAAAAGGAACTATTATTGCTGATGGTGAAGAATTTAAAATGTTACATAAAGATGCATTGTATCTTGGTAAAGGGGTTAAAGAGGTTGTTTTTAAAAGTGATGATGCTAACAACCCTGCAAAATTCTATATGAATTCTGCACCTGCGCATACAGCTTATCCAACAAAACAAGTTACAAAAGCAGAAGCAAACAAAATAGAATTAGGTAGTTTGGAAACTGCAAATCATAGAACTGTAAACCAAATGATTATTGGCGGAATTGTAACAACTTGCCAATTACAAATGGGAATGACAGAATTAAAAACAGGTTCTGTTTGGAACACCATGCCAGCTCACGTGCACGATAGAAGAATGGAAATCTATTACTATATGGATATTATGGATGAACAAGCTGTTTGTCATTTTATGGGAGAACCACAAGAAACACGTCATATTTGGATGCAAAATCACGAAGCAGTAATTTCTCCACCTTGGTCTATTCACTCTGGTTCTGGTACGTCAAACTACACATTTATTTGGGGTATGGCTGGTGAAAACCTAGATTATAATGATATGGATGTTACAAAAATTACAGATTTAAGATAACAATATGTCTCAAACATTATTTGATATTACAGGTAAAGTAGCCTTGGTAACAGGTTCTACACATGGTTTAGGAATGTCTATGGCTATGGGATTAGGAAAAGCAGGAGCTACTATTGTAGTGAATGGAAATTCATCACAAGAAAAAATAGACAAAGCAGTTGAATTGTATAAAGCAGCAGGAATTAATGCTGTGGGTTACAAGTTTAATGTTGCAGATGAAGCTCAGGTAATTGAAAACATCAAAAAAATTGAAACTGAAGTAGGTAATATCGATATTTTAGTCAACAACGCAGGAATCATCAAAAGAACACCATTGTCAGAAATGGAAGTTGAAGATTTTAAACAAGTTATTGATATCGATTTGGTAAGTCCTTTTATTGTTTCTAAACACGTTATCAAAGGAATGATGGAACGCAAAGCAGGAAAAATCATCAACATTTGTTCTATGATGAGCGAATTAGGTAGAAATACAGTTGGGGCTTACGCAGCCGCTAAAGGCGGTTTGGTAATGCTAACTAAAAATATGGCTACAGAGTGGGCACGTTTTGGTGTACAAGTAAACGGAATTGGACCTGGGTATTTTGCAACTTCACAAACGGCTCCAATTCGAGTTGATGGACATCCTTTTAATGATTTTATCGTGAACAGAACTCCAGCTAAAAAATGGGGAGATCCTAATGATTTGGCAGGAGCAGCAGTGTTTTTATCCTCTAAAGCAAGTGATTTTGTAAATGGACATATTTTATATGTAGATGGAGGAATCTTAGCAACTATTGGGAAACCTTCTAACGAAGAATAAATATTAAAAATTCAGACCTTTCAGGTTTCTAAAACCTGAAAGGTTTAAACAATCAATCTAAATGAAAAAAATAGTTCTCTTTTTTCTTACGGTTTCTCTTTTTGTCAATTGTGATAAAAAAGCTGAAATCGTTTCAACAGTAACAGTAAAAAATACTTTAAATATTGATAGAGATTTTGAAACTGTTGAAGTAGATATATCTGAAGTAGCAGCAGAAAAACAAGCTGATGTAGTAGTTTTAGATGCTGATAACAAAGTTGTTACTTCTCAAATTGTAGATGCAGATTTAGATGGTAAAAATGATGTGATTTTATTTCAACCATCAATTAAAGCAAACGCTACAAAAACATATACGTTATCAATTTCTGATAAAAAACAAGACTCAGTAATTAATTACTGCTATTCACGTTTTGTACCAGAAAGAACAGATGATTATACTTGGGAAAACAATAGAGTTGCTTTTAGAACTTTTGGTCCAGTAGCCCAAAAAATGGTAGAAGATGGTGTAAAAGGAGGAACCTTGTCTAGCGGAATAGATGCTTGGTTAAAACGTGTTGAATATCCAATTATCAACACTTGGTACAAAAGAAACGATGTTAAAAAAGGAGCCTATCATAAAGATCATGGAGAAGGTTTAGATAATTTTCATGTTGGTGTAAGTAGAGGTATTGGAGGTACTGCTGTAAAAGTAGATACTTCTTTTTATTTCTCGAGAAACTTTACTTCTTATAAAACGATAGCAACAGGTCCGTTAAGAACCAGTTTTGTGTTAACCTATGCTACTTGGGATGCTAATGGTAAACAAATAGATGAAACCAAACACATCTCTTTAGATTATGGTCAAAACTTAACACGTTTTGAGATTGATGTAAAAGGAACAGAAATCATTTCATCAGGAATTACATTACACGATAAAAAAGGGGTTACCAATCATAATGATGCTAACTTTTGGGTAAGTCATTGGGAAACCTTAGATGATTCTGAAGTAGGAACAGGAATTGTAACTACAAAACCCTATTTTTTTGATTCTGAGAAATATGTAACTTCTAGAAAAGACGAAAGCAATCATTTTTTACATTTAAACGTAATTGATAACAAAGTTGTTTTTTATAGTGGTTTTGGATGGAAAAAAAGTAAACAGTTTGTAACTCAACAAGAATGGGAAAATTATTTGTCAGATTTCTCAAAAAAAATAAATACTCCATTAATAGTAACCAAAAACTAATCACCCTTAAACAATGAAGAAGCAACACTTTTTTCAATCCATATTTGTTTTAACTATTTTGTTATTCTTTTTGGGTTGTCAATCAAACACTTCAGTATCAACTTTACGCTTAGGACATTCTTTGGACACGCAACATCCAGTGCATAAGGCAATGGTTATTTTTGGTGAAGAGTTAGAAAAACAGTCACAAGGAAAACTCAAAGTAACCATTTATCCAAGTGGTCAATTAGGTGGCGAAAGAGAATGTTTGGAATTATTGCAAATTGGTAGTTTAGATATTACTAAAGTTTCTGCAGCAGTTTTAGAAAACTTTATACCAGAATATAAAGTATTTAGTGTGCCTTATATGTTTAGAGATAAAACACATACATTTAGCGTTTTTGATAGTGAAATTGGTGAAAGTTTATTGTTAAAGGGAGAAAAATTTAGACTTCGTGGATTAACATTTTATGATGCTGGAAGTAGAAGTTTTTATATGAAAGAAGCACCTATAAAGTCTCCTGCAGATTTAAAAGGAAAAAAAATTAGAGTACAAAAAAGTAATATGGCTGTGGCTATGGTGAATGATTTAGGAGGTTCTCCAACACCCATTTCTTGGGGAGAATTATATACAGCATTACAACAAGGAGTTGTTGATGGCGCAGAAAACAATCCGCCAAGCTTTTATACCTCAAAACATTATGAGGTTTGTAAGTATTATTCTTTAGATGAACATACAGCTGTACCTGATGTTTTATTAATAGGTACATATACTTGGAGCCGTTTAAATAATCAACAGAAAGATTGGGTAAGAAAAGCGGTTAAAGTAAGTACTATTGCACAAAGAAAATTATGGGCAGATTCAGAAAAAGCATCTTTAGAAGCAGTAAAAAAAGCAGGTGTACAAGTTGTTTATCCTGATAAAAAACCTTTTGAAGAACAAACCAAAGGAATTTTAAAAATGTTTGATGGAAATGAGGAGATGAAGTCTTTAATAACTTCGATTAAAAATCAACAATAATGAGAGCAAAAATAGATAGCGTTTTAGAAAAATTAGTACTTTTTATTTTAGTATTAATGCTTGCTAGTGTCGTTTGGCAAGTCTTTTCGAGATTTGTGTTAAGAGCACCAAGTACCATTACTGATGAAATTTCTAGTTTCTCATTAATTTGGGTGGGTTTGTTAGGAGCAGCCTATGCAGCAGGTAAAAATTTGCATTTGGCAATTGATTTAATTCCAGAAGATGTTGTTAAAAAAAGACAAGGGTTGTTTAACGGAATTGTATTTATATCGATAGCAGTTTTTGCATTAACGGTAATGATTATTGGTGGATTTAGATTGGTGCAATTAAGTTTTCAATTTGGCCAAACATCAGCAACCCTAGAAATTCCTTTAGGATTTATTTATATGGTAGTTCCAATTTCTGGAGTTTTAATTTGCTACTATAGTATCGATACATTAATCAATTTAAGAAAATTAAATAAAGCATAATTATGAATTTAGTAGAAGTCCTTATTTTAGTTATTAGCTTTTTGGTTTTCTTATCATTAAGAGTACCTATAGCGTTTGCAATTGGTTTAGCTGCTTTATTTACCTTATTAAGTGCTATGCCGTTTTTACCATCGGTAACTACATTGGCGCAAAGAATGGCAACCTCTTTAGATAGTTTTACACTCTCTGCAATCCCGTTTTTTATCTTAGCAGGTCAAATTATGAACAGAGGAGGAATTGCAGTTCGGCTTATCAATTTTGCCAAAGCCATAGTTGGACCACTTCCTGGTGGATTGGCTTTTGTAAACATTATTTCTTGTATGTTATTTGGCGCAATTTCTGGTTCTGCAGTAGCTGCAGCATCAGCCATTGGTGGGTTTATGAATCCGATGATGGAAAAAGATGGGTATGACAAATCGTTTAGTGCAGCAGTAAATATTACGAGTGCAACAACAGGTTTAATTATTCCGCCTAGTAACGTACTTATTGTATATTCTTTAGCAAGTGGAGGGGTTTCTATTGCAGCATTATTTATTGCTGGTTATGTACCAGGATTATTAATTGGTTTTGCTTTAATGATAGTTGCTTTAGTGTATTCAATTATCAAAAAATACCCTACAGATAAATTAGTAGGGTTTAAAGAGTTTTTTAAAAGATTTATAGACGCTTTTCCTAGTTTAATGTTATTGGTAGTGGTAATTGGCGGAATTGTAGCTGGGATTTTTACAGCTACAGAAGCATCAGCAATTGCGGTAATCTATACCTTAGTTTTAGGTTTTGTTTACAAAGAAATTACAGCGAAAGATATTTCACCAATTTTGTTAGAAACCATTAAAACATCGGCAATTGTATTGTTGTTGGTTTCTACATCTATTGCTATGTCTTGGGTAATGAGTTACGAGAATATTCCACAAGAAATCAGTAACACACTTTTATCAATAAGTGATAACCCTATTGTAATTCTAATCATCATTAATTTGATATTATTATTTGTTGGGGTATTTATGGATATGACGCCTGCAGTTTTAATCTTTACACCCATCTTTTTACCAATTGTCACAGAATTAGGGATGGATCCAATTCACTTTGGAATTATAATGATTATGAACTTATGTATTGGTTTATGTACGCCACCTGTAGGTTCTGTGCTCTTTGTAGGATGTAGTGTGGCCGATTTAAAAATACAGCAAGTTATAAAGCCATTATTGCCATTATTTTTAGTAATGATAGGTGTGTTGCTCTTAATTACGTATTTCCCAGATTTAACATTGTGGTTACCAAGACAATTTGATTTATTGTAAGAATATAGTGTAATTTTGTGCTCTTATATCAATTGAAGATTACAATAATCAATGACACAAAATAAAGCGATTTTATATATGGTTTTTAGTGCAATAGCATTTGCGCTAATGGGTTCTGTTGTAAAATATTTAAGTACATTTAATGTGTATCAAGTTGTGTTTTTTAGATCTGTAGGAACTTTATTGTTTACAATTCCTTTAGTTTTAAAACAGAAAGTTCCTTTTTTGGGAAACAATAAAAAATGGTTATTCATAAGAGGTGTTACAGGTGTAATTTCTTTAACCTGCTTTTTTCAATCTTTAAATTATTTATTTATTGGCACTGCAGTTTCTTTACGTTATACAGCACCTATATTTGCAGCTATTTTTGCACTTTTATTTTTAAAAGAAAAAATTAAACCAATACAATGGTTCTTGTTTTTTATCGCTTTTTTAGGAGTTTTAATCATCAAAGGTTTTGGTGCAGATGTAGCAACTTTAGGTTTGCTTTTTGTGTTATTTTCTGCTATTTTTTTAGGGATAATTTTTGTTGTAATTCGTAAAATAGGGAATACCGAACATCCATTAGTGATCATAAACTATTTTATGATTATGGCTTTTGTTTTTGGTGGGTTACTATCTATAAAATATTGGATTCAGCCTAACTTAATAGAATGGATTCTTTTTATAAGTACAGGTGTTTTTGGTTATTTTGGTCAGTTGTATATGACCAAAGCCTTTCAAGCAGAAGAAACCAATCTAGTTGCTCCCATAAAATATTTGGAGGTAATTATTACCATAATTATCGGAACATTTTGGTTTGGAGATATCTATAATGGTTGGACAATCTTAGGAATTGTATTGATTCTTTCTGGGTTGATTTACAATATCTACATCAAAAGAAAAACAACCTAAATTTCTATCGATTTTAGCTTGTAAATTTATCCAATATTTTCATTACTTCAACGCCATCTTTAACTGTACAAGGATTTTTTGCATTTCCTAAAAAGTAATTTACCGTTTGCTCGATTAAGGGTTGTTGTACGTGTGCAGGATTTTCGAATGAAAAAACTTCTTCCTTATCAGTAGTATTTAAAAACACTTCTTCTCCGTAAAAAGAGAAGGTAATTGTACCATTTTCACCGTAAATTCTACATTCGTCTTTTACATCTTTTTCAGAAGCTATAAAATTCCAAATTCCTCTAAATTGTACCCCGTTTTCAAATGCAATAATTCCGTTTACAATATCTGCTACTTTATTGTTTTGGGTTGAGGTTGAAAATCCTTCCGCTTTTTCGATTTTACCAAAATAATGATACATCAAATCTATTTGATGAGGGCCAATATCGTGAAAATAGCCACCACCTGAGGTTTCTGGTTTTAAACGCCAATTGTCATCCGTTTTAGCAATAACATTATTTGTTGTTGATTGTAAAATGGTAATATCCGCAAACAATACTTTCCCTATACAGTTTGCGTCTAGTAATTCTTTTACTTTTTGAAAGGCAGGTAAATTTCTTCTGTAATGTGCAACTACTATTTTATCATTTTCATTTACCAATGCTTTCAGCTCTAAGGCTTCATCAGTATTTATGGTCATAGGTTTTTCTAAATACACAAATTTGCCAGCTGCTAAACATTTTTTCGCAATTTCTAAATGTGTAGAGGGTGGAGTTGCAATATACAGCGCATTTATTTCTGGATGATTGATAATAGCATCAACAGAATTATAAAAAAAAGGCACATTGTGTCTTTCAGCAAAATCTTTCGCTTTTTCGCCATTTCTTCGCATTACAGCAACCAATTCGGAGTTTGCTACCTTTTGAAAAGCAGGACCACTTTTTACTTCTGCAACATCACCACAACCAATAATTCCCCATTTTATAGAAGTATTCATATAAATTTATTTAAAGTTAAAATAGTTTTTTGCATTATGATAACAAATATCACTTACAATTTTACCTAAAAAAGCTTCATCAGCTGGTAACTCTCCATTTTCAACATCAGTTCCAATTACATTACATAAAATACGTCTAAAGTATTCGTGCCTTGGAAAAGATAAAAAGCTTCTCGAATCTGTTAACATTCCAACAAAACAAGACAATAAACCTAAATTAGATAAGGTATTTATTTGTTTTTCCATGCCATCTTTTTGGTCTAAAAACCACCAAGCAGCACCATATTGCATTTTTCCTTTTATGGTACCATCATTAAAATTTCCAACCATAGTTGCAAAAACTTCGCTATCTGCTGGATTTAAATTGTACACAATTGTTTTTGCCAATTGATTTGTGCTATCTAATTTATTTAAGACACCACTTAAAGCACGAGCTTGAGAAAAATCACCTATAGAATCAAAACCAGTATCTGGACCCAGTTCATCCAGTAATCTTTTGTTATTATTTCTGATTGCTCCTAAATGAAACTGTTGTGTCCAACCAATTGTATGATACATTTTACACAATTCTACAACTGTTTTAAATTTAAAAAAAGCAACTTCGGAATCACTTAAAGCCTCATTACTTTTTACCTTATCAAATAATGTATTAACATCATAAATATCTTCATCAAAGAAATACAATTGCTCAAAACCATGATCAGATAATCTACCTCCATTGTCATTAAAGAACTGAATCCTACTTTCTAAAGCGCTTAGTAAATTATCGTAATTATGAATGCTAATATTGGATACTTTTTCAAGTTTAGTTAAATATTCATTATACGTTTTGGTGTTTTCAACAGCAAAAGAATTATCGGGTCTAAAAGTAGGGAATACCTGAACTTTTGAAGCATCTTTTTGAATAGCAATATGATGTTCTAAAGAATCCGCAGGATCATCAGTAGTACATAAACTTTCTACATTTTGCATTTTTAGCAAACCATTTGCAGAATGCGATTTTTGTTGTAAATTTTTTGAAGTCTTCTCGTAAATTTCATCAGCATTTTCTGGAGTTAAAATGTCATCAATATCAAAATAGGCTTTTAGCTCTAATGCTGTCCAATGAAACAAAGGGTTTTTTATGGTATAAGGTACAACTTCTGCCCATTTTAAAAACTTTTCTTTATCTGTTGCATTACCAGTAATATATTTTTCATCAATACCAAAAGTACGCATTGCACGCCATTTGTAATGATCTCCATACAACCAAACTTGAGTTATATTTTCAAATTGAGTATCTTCCGCAATCTGCTTTGGCGAAAGATGATTGTGGTAATCTATAATAGGTAAAGATGTTGCATAATTATGATATAGTTTTTTTGCAAAATCATTCGTAAGTAAAAAATCTTGTGTTAGAAATGAGTTCATTTTAAGCGATTTATCAAGTAGTTTTTTTAGCAAAGATAATATCTATCTTCATTTTGTCCTATCAAGAGTTTTAATAAATATTGAATATAAATAAATAAATTTCAGCACAGTGCAGGACACTATAAAACATCATACTTATTATTATTGTAAAGAATAAGAAAGTATCATATTTAGATTTCTTATTTTAGATTAATCAAATTATTTTTTTATAACAAAAACTGAAAGATGAAACAAACTTTAAAAAAACGAAATCCATCATTAGGGATTATGCTTATGCTATTTCTATTGTTTTCGGGTTTTACAACTTTTAATTTGAATGCTCAAGAAAAAGTAACAGGAACGGTTTTAGATAATACAGGCAACCCTGTTCCGGGTGCAAGTGTTATACAAAAAGGAACTAAAAATGGTGCTAGTACAGATTTTGATGGAAATTTTGCTATAACGTTAAGAAGTGGCTCAAAATCTTTAGTAATATCTTCAATTGGGCTTAAAACGCAAGAAGTATCTGTAGTAGGTAAAACATCTATTAATGTAGTACTACAAGAAGACACACAGACTCTAGATGAGATTGTCGTTATTGGTTTTAGGGAAGTAGAACGAGAAAAACTCCTTGGAGCTGTAACAACAGTTAAAGCACAATCAATAGAACAGGCTACACCTACACAGGCTTTTGATGCTGTACAAGGTAAATTAGCTGGGGTAAACATTTTAAGTAATAATGGTCCTGGTCAAGGTTTTGATGTTTCTATTCGTGGTCTCAATTCTTTTGCCGCAGGGAGCCCTTTATTTGTTGTAGATGGTCAACAAGTGCGTAATATAGATAATATAGACCCATCAGACATTGCTTCTTTTGAGGTGGTAAAAGATGCCGCTTCGGCAGCAATTTATGGTGTAGAAGGTGCCGCTGGTGTTGTATTAATTACAACAAAATCTGGTAAGTCTGGTAAATTAAACGTACAGGTTACCCAAATTACTGGAATTAATAGTTTAGTTGGAGATTTATCGGTTGCTAACACCGCTGAACGTTTTTTACTAGAAAAAAAGCGATCAGGTAATTTAGATAATTTACCACGTTTTGAAAGAGACTCGTTAAGTTTACTTAGAAGAAACGACTATGATTTACAAGATCTACTTACAAGACCAGCGCTTAGAACACAAACAAATGTAGCTTTAAGCGGCGGTACCGATAAAATGAAATATTATTGGAATACAGGTTATATAAGAGATGAAGGTGTTGTTATTAATAGTGCTTACAAAAGAATAAATTCACTTTTTAAATTGGATATTAATGTATCTGATAAGTTTAAATTAGGTACTAGAAACTCGATATCTGGAGAGGATAAAGAAGGATTAACAGAAGGTGGTGTTTTTACTCATTTGGTAGAACGTTTGGCATATTTACCACTGTATAACCCAGATGGTACATTTACGCCTACCATTGGCGGCCGTAAAAATCCATTGGCTTTTGCTAACTTACAGGTAAGAGACGACCGTAATTTTAGAATGCAAACGTTTAATTATGGTGAATTAGAAATTTTACCAAAACTTAAAATAAGATCTACTTTAGGTATAAATTGGAGATATAGAAAACGTGATGATTTTGACACTAAACTTATTGCTAATAGACCTCAAACAGGTACTGATCAAGCAAGGGTTCGTCAAGATTTAACCTATAGAATTCAGCAAGACAACATCCTAACTTATAAAAACAATTGGGATAAACATAATCTTAGTGTAATTGCAGGTACGCAATTATTAAAAAACGTTGCAGAAAACACCGATTTTAGATCTAGAATTCTTAATAATGGATATATTGAAACATTGATTAACGCATCTCCAGGTACCATAACAGCAGATGGTGGTAGAGAACGATATTCTACATTCGGTCTATTTACAGGTTTTGATTATGATTATGATAATAAATATTTAGTAGGTGCTACTATCCGTCGTGATGGATCATCAAGATTTGGAGACGAAAACAAATATGGTTATTTCCCATCTGTTAATGCAGGTTGGAGAATTAGTAGAGAAAATTTCTTAAAAGAGAGTGAGCTAATAGACAACCTTTTATTAAGAGCTAGTTGGGGTACTGTTGGTAACCAATCTAACATTCCTAATTATGATTACTTATCAGCCTATGATCCAGGTTTTGCTTATGATGGTGTTTCAGGAATTGCAGCTACACGTTTAGGAAATTCTCAACTAGGTTGGGAAGAAACAGAATCTATTAACTTAGGTTTAGATTTAGATATGTTTAAAAGAAGATTATCTCTTAATGTAGACTTTTGGGAAAAGAAAACTAGAGATGTTTTAGCAACTACACCATTACCAGAAGAATCTGGGTTTACAGGAATTCTTAGAAACGTTGGTGCAATTGAAAATAGAGGAGTTGATGTAAATATTTCGGGTACAATAATAAAATCAGAAGATTTTACTTGGGATGCTAATTTTAATATTGGTTATCTAGAAAACAATGTTACTAAATTAAGTGGAGGAACAGAATTTTATCCAGGTGGAAGATATTTAGTAAGAGAAGGCGAAGCCATAGGTAATATTTTTGGTTATAATAACTTAGGAGTTTTTCAATACAATGAGTCTAATGCCTATGCAGATGATGGAACGCGTTTAACAGCAAATTTTGATGATAGTGGTACTTTTGTAAATTACACCTTAGGTGGATCTGAATATACGGGTACAATTAATAGATTAAAAGTAAACGGAAGAACACTACAAGGTGGAGATATTATGTGGGAAGACCTCGATGGGAATTTTAATATAACTGCTACTGATAGAAAAAAATTAGGTAATGGATTAGCAACCACATCAGGTGGTTTTTCTAACGATATTAGGTATAAGAATTTTAGCGTTAGTTTCTTATTTAATTTTGTTTTAAATCACGATATTTACAACAGATGGGATGAAGATAGAAATGACTTAGCTGCGGGTGCAGAAAGTCCAGGGCCAGAACGTATTTATGGCGCGTGGTTTGAGCCAGGAGATCAAACCATTTACCCTAGATTAGACAGAGTACCACAAAACCGTTTAAAACCTAACAGCTTTTTTGTAACAGACGGAAGCTTTATAAAGTGGCGTTACTTACGTTTTAACTACGATTTTCCAACTGAAATGTTAAATAATATTGGCTTTTTAGAGAAAGTATCTTTAAATTTAGCTGTAAATAATGTATTAACTTGGACAAATTACAATGGATACAACCCTGAGTTAGGAAACAGAGGTAGTGCCTTAACACCTAATCAAGATCAGTTAAGATACCCTAATGATAGAGAGATTATTTTAGGTTTAAAAGTAAATTTTTAAAAATATAAGTTATGTTAAAAATAAAAAATTATAAAATAGCATGTGTATTATCACTTTTAGTGAGTGTAATATCATGTGATAGTTTATTAGATGAACAGCCAATTACAGAAATTGGAGAAGAATCTTTTTTTGCTAACAATGCAGATTTGGAAGCAGCAGTAATCTCTGGATATGATGGTATGCAGTCTTTTTACAGAGACCAATATTTTTATTGGGGAGAGTTTAGAGCAGATAATCATGTGCCAACAGGGGCAAGTGCAAATAATGATGAAGTTGCAAATAATGTAATTTCTGATGGAAACGGCGCTACTAGATGGACCGATTTATACAGAACTGTTAGTCGTGCTAATGATGTGATAAAAAACGCAACCAGTATTACAGGGTTTAACGAAAACTTTTTAGCAGAAGCCTATGCACAAAGAGCAAAATGTTATTTTGATGCAATTAGAGTTTGGGGAAATGTTCCTTTGTTTACCGAACCTATTGAGCTTTTAGATGATGCAACAATACCTGCAACGGATGCAACTACAATAATTAACGATGTAATTATACCAGATATGATTACAGCACAAGATCTTATGCAGAATCCATCAAATGATTTTAGATTTTCTAAATCAAGTATTTATGCACTTCAGGCAGAAGTTTATATGTATTTAAAAATGTACCCAGAAGCTAAAACAGCTCTTGAAAATTTATTTAATTTAGGAACACATAGTTTAGTAAACACACCTATTGATTGGAGAAAATTGTTTTATAATAGTGATGTAGATGCTGTAACGGATGAGGAGTTATCCGGAAAAATACAAGAGGGATCAGAATTAATTATGTCTATACGATATAGTATTGAAGAAGATGCGGGTTCTGGAAACCCAAATAGATCAGGTATTTCACAGTTATTTCGTGGTGGTATTCCGCAATATTTAATGTCAGAGGAAATAGAGAATAAGTGGATTGAGAAGTTTCCAACAGATTCTACAGAATGGGTAACCAAATACCCAACCACTAACCCAGCTACTACAAGAACAGTTTTCGTAGATGATGGTATGGGAGGTGTTGTTGAAGAAGAACATTTTAATTATGGAGATTGGAGATATTTTTATTCTCGTCAAAACGGATACAATGGTTTATCAATCCCAATTGGAGAAGCAAAGACTGGTAAATGGGGAGATACTGTATATCCATCAAATGAAGATGTAACAGATGTGGTAGTATATCGTTTTGCAGATATGGTTTTATTATATGCAGAAGTTCTACATCATCTAAACCCTACAGATGCAGTTGCGCCTATGGGTGTATTAAATCAATTACGTACCGCTAGACAATTACCACAAGTTGATGCCGCTAAATTTGGAGCCACTCCAGAAGAACGTCTTGATTTTATATTAGATGAGCGTCAGTTCGAGTTATATGGAGAAGCAAAAAGATGGTGGGATTTAGTTAGAAACAACAAGGCAATTGATGTAATGTCTCCTATAATACAAACAAGAGGTATTACGGATCCATTAACAGAAGATAGATTAATGTGGCCTATCCATAATGATCACCTTTTGGAAAATCCATTATTAAATCAAAATGTAGGTTATTAAATTAAAAAAATAATACGATGAAAACATTTATTAAAATAAAAATAGCAGTAGTAAGTATTAGTATGCTATTCATTTCTTGTGATTTAGAACTTCAAGACACTTTTGAGTTTGAGAGTGGAGCTAATTTTTCTGATCCTTATGAAAATACTACAGCGTGGGGGTTTATTCAATCGCTAACTACCCCTGTTACCGAAGACGATAATTATAATGGTGAGCACTTTAATTATATGGAAGCAGCCATAAGAAAAGCAGGTATGGTTGATGTATATAATCAAACAGCAGACAAAAATAGAACTTATTTGTTGTTAAACAACAATGCTTTTGTTGGAAATGGAGACGTAATTTCAATTGTAACAGGTTCTGCAGCTACACGTGAAACTGTTTTAGATACAAACGGAGATCCTGTACTTGATGTAGATGGTAACGAGGTAACTGTACTTTTAACACCTGATGAAGTTTTTGAAAGAGTAGATACTCCAGAAAAGTTAGAAAAGCTACAAACTTTACTAAAATACCATATCACTTTAGATTATGTACAACAAGTACCTACTTTAGCAGTATCGTTAAGTTGGTACACTTTCCAGACAATGATTCCTGGGCCAGATGGTGTAATTGCATACAGAAGAGATGACGATTGGGATATAGGAATAAACATTAATGGTTCTCCAATGCCAAGATCGGCAACTACAGGTGGTTGGAATGAGAATGTAAGAAACCATAATTATGTCTTTAATAATGGTGTTGGTCATATTATAGCAGACCCTGTTAGAAACCAACCTTATTAAACTACTATTTTTAAAGTTAAAAAAAATGGTAACCCTTCATTGTTAATGAAGGGTTATTTTTTTATCTTTATTTTAAAAAAAATTAAGAAAATTTATTTTTCAGGATAGGACAGGATACAATTCAGTAACTTTAGATTTAATTTTATGAGCTTATAAGGCTTTATAAAAACGAAGCTTAAAAACAAATAATACTTTAACAATTAAAATATGTTTAAAAACAGTTTTTTATTAGCACTACTTTGTGCTTTTAATGGTTTACTCTCAGTAAATGCCCAACAAAAAACAGATTCAGATAAACCAAATATCATTTTTATTTTAACAGATGATCAACGTTTTGATGCTATTGGTTATGCAGGTAATAAATTTGTACAAACTCCAGAAATGGATAAATTGGCAGAATCAGGTACCTATTTTAATTCTGCTATTGTAACCACACCAATTTGTGCAGCAAGTAGAACAAGTATTTTAACAGGTTTGTATGAAAGAGCACATAATTTTAACTTTCAAACAGGGAATGTTAGAGACGAATATATGGATGAATCTTATCCAAGATTGTTAAAAGATAACGGATATTATACGGGTTTCTATGGTAAATATGGAACAAGATATAATCATTTAGACAAACAATTTGATGAGTACGAATCTTATGATAGAAATAATCGTTTTAAAGATAGAAGAGGATATTATTATAAAACTTTAGGTAAAGATACTGTACATTTAACAAGATATACAGGTCAAAAAGCATTAGACTTTTTAGATAAAAATGCTAATGGAGATAAACCTTTTTGTTTGTCTTTAAGTTTTAGCGCTCCTCACGCACATGATGGTGCTCCAAAACAATATTTCTGGCAAGAACCTTTAGATGCTATGTTAGAAGGTACTACAATTCCTGATCCAGAATTAGCAGACGATAAGTATTTCTTGGCACAACCAAAAATTGTAAGAGACGGTTTTAATAGATTGCGTTGGACTTGGAGATATGATACTCCAGAGAAATATCAACACAGTTTAAAAGGTTATTATAGAATGATTTCTGGAATCGATTTAGAAATCAAAAAAATACGCACCAAACTAAAAGAAACAGGTCAAGATAAAAACACAGTAATCATTTTAATGGGTGATAATGGTTACTTTTTAGGAGAGCGTCAGTTTGCAGGAAAATGGTTAATGTATGATAACTCTATAAGAGTACCTTTAATTGTTTTTGACCCTAGAGAAAACAATCATCAAGATATTGATGATATGGTATTAAATATTGATGTAACTAAAACTATTGCAGATTTAGCGGGTGTAAAAGCACCAGAATCTTGGCAAGGTAAAAGTTTAATGCCAATTGTTAGAAAAGAGAAAAAATCTATTGAAAGAGATACTATTTTAATCGAACATATTTGGGATTTTGACAACATTCCTCCAAGTGAAGGTGTTCGTACAAAAAAATGGAAATATTTTAGATATGTAAATGATAAAACAATTGAAGAACTTTACAATTTAGAAAAAGATCCACAAGAAATTAAAAACTTGGTTGGTAAAAGAAAATATAGAAAAGTTTTAGCAAATTTAAGAGCTAAAACAGATGAATTAATCAAAAAGAATGGAAATCACTTTAGAGCAGCTCCAACAGATTTAACAGTTGAGTTAATAAGAGCACCAGAAACTGAGGTAGAAATTTTCGATTTAAAACCAGAATTTGGTTGGACAGTTCCACTAGGTGCAAAATACCAAGGAGCTTATCAAATTTTAGTGGCTTCTAGCAAAGAAATTATCGACGCCAATAATGGCGATATTTGGGATAGCAAAAGAGTAGCATCCTCAAAATCTACAGATGTAGAATTTGAAGGAAATGCGCTAGAAATTGGTAAAACCTATTTTTGGAAAGTTAGAATTTGGGACGAAGCCAACAGATTAGTAGATTATTCTGAAGTTCAAAAATTTACAACCGGTAAAAGTGATAGTTATATCATATCCACAGAAAATAAATACATTACTACAAAAGTAAAACCTAAAAAGTTTGAAAAAAGGGGTGATTTTTATTTTATAGACTTTGGTAAAGCTGCTTTTGCAACCATGAATTTTAATTATGTAGCAAAATCACCACACACAATAACTGTTAGAGTGGGTGAAATGTTAAATGATAAAGGTAATGTAAACAGAGTTGTACCAAAAAGAAGTAACATTCGTTACCAAGAATTAAAGGTTGATGTAAAACCTGGTAAAACTCAATATCAGATAAAAGTACAATCAGATGAAAGAAATACAAGAGCCAACAAAGCAGTTCCTTTGCCAGATGGTTTTCCTACTTTAGTTCCTTTTAGATATGCAGAAATAGAAGGATTTGAAGGAGAATTAAAAGCAGAAGATTTTACACAATTGGCTTTTCATACCTATTGGGATGAACAGGCAAGTAGTTTTAAGAGTAATAATGATGTTTTAAATCAAGTTTGGGATTTATCAAAATACTCTATAAAAGCAACTACATTTAATGGATTGTATGTAGATGGAGACAGAGAACGTATTCCCTATGAAGCAGATGCGTACTTAAATCAATTAAGTCATTATACAACAGACAGAGAATATGCAATGGCAAGAAGAACCATTGAGTATTTTATGAAAAATCCAAC
>Ga0209137_1001744_pt1 | contig 20162 bp, 22 predicted proteins | sample SaaInl5LU_22_DNA_FD_184642 | JGI IMG/M metagenome (GOLD analysis project Ga0209137, IMG submission 184642) | Marine microbial communities from expanding oxygen minimum zones in the Saanich Inlet - ESP_105LU_22_DNA (SPAdes) (version 2) | ecosystem: Environmental > Aquatic > Marine > Intertidal...
CTTCGGCTTGAGCTTGCTCTGGCTCTTGTAATACAGGCACCGTATCATCACTCGGGGTATCAATAGTTATCTGGTCTGACATTGGGTTGGAGCTTGCGCTGTCGCTGTCTGATGTCATGGCCGCTTCTAGGTTGGCAATCCCGGGGTTTAACGCGTCTTGAATTGTTTCTGTTGACACAAGCTCGTCGCTCGCCTCGGGTACCGTTTCGTATGCCGTCTCAGAATTTGTTCTCGTGTTGTTGGGAGCTAATGCCTCCGTTCTGCGGGTGTTATCCGTTTCCGATGCCAATATGCGCGCCATGTCCTCGTTCCATTGCGGGCTCGACGATGACGCCTCTTTTATAGGGTCTGATTCGGTTAATTCATCAAGGGCGGGGACTGAACGTGATGGCAACTCGGTGCCATTCTCTGGCGTCGCTGTTAATGAGGTGGGCGTTTCAATACGTTGCATGCCTGATTTTTGCACGCCTAACGCTTCAGAAGCCGATGGCTGAGCAGTCGTACCTTGCGTAGCTTTGGTACTGAAGGTGCGAGCTGAAATCTGTATTTTGGGCTCCGACTTTTGGGTGTGCTCCCATGGTGCGAACAGCGCCGCCAAAATTAGGATAACGCCCGTAGTGCCTATGGCCCAAATTAATCGACGTGAGGGCGTTTTGGCTCTCGATTCAACGGTTGCTGTGTTTGGTTCAGGCTTACTCCTCGCTGTCTGGCTCGTGTTAAGCGGTTCTGTAGAGGGCATTACCTGCGCATCGTCAATTACGTGCGACTGTTTGATCGCCCCGAGTAATGCGCTTAGGTCTGCGTCAAAATCGTTATCAGTACCAGCAGTCGGCTGCCTGTCACCATTCGATGAACTTGGTTTATTGTTCTGCAAGAGTTCTAGGTGTGCATCCAGCGCGTCAAGTTCATCTGCAAGGTCATCTTTAGGTAATTCGTTGCGACGATGGTAGTTCATGGCCGCGGCCATCTGAATGGTTTCACTTTGATAATTGTATTGTTCGCCCATTTCGAGCAAGGCTTCCAGGTACTCAGGCGTAGGCGTTGTTAAAACCCAGCGATAGACTTGGCCATCGAGTTTATCTAAGACGCTATCGATAACGTCGAGCTGTGATTCCGACACAAAAGCCAGCATGCGAATATTGGCGCCAGGGAAATTCTTTAATAGGCGGCCCAATACGGACCATTCGTGATCGCTCATATTAGATGTGTCGATCATTGCCATCACGTGACGGATATCATTGTTATCACTTGACCGTGCTGACTCGACCGTTGATGACGACAAAATTTTATTGAATCTGTTTAATACATCATCTGCACCTATCGGTGCGCGAGTGTCGAGTATGATGTTGTTGCGAATGGCAATTCGGGTAATAAAGTAGCGGTAATAGCGCTCTGCTAGGGCTTTATCGTCGGTGACAATCACAACGTGTCGGTCATTCTCGCACAGTGCATTCAGTGCACCCTCAAAGCGAATTTTGTCGGTTGGTTTGTAGAATAGCTGACCCTCACTGGCATAGTCGGTTAGGCTGTAGCCGTCACTTAAAAAATCACTCATCTACTGGATCCTGCACTTCGAGATTACCATCGCTATCGAATTTCAGATCATCTGGGACATCCACTTTGGGCGCAGCGTGAACCAGTCCATCGGCGTTCACGCTGTTTAAATTGAAGATGTAAGCAATAACCTGAGCTACGGCATAATAAAGTGATTCGGGCACAGATTCATTGATTTCAGTGGTAAAAAATAACGCTCGCGCGAGTGGCGGTGCAGTGAACAAGGGTATACCTTCGGATTTCGCTTTATCGCGGATGGTCGCTGCAATGTGGTCTGCCCCTTTAGCCAGTATTCTAGGGGCATCGTCGGTGACAGGATTATAGGCCAGAGCCACCGCAAAATGTTCGGGGTTGGTGATAATCACATCAGCATCGGCGACGGCGTCTATCATACGGTTCATCGCCATTTCGCGCTGCCTCTGTCGAACCTGAGCTCGGACTTCAGGGCGACCCTCGGTTTCTTTCATTTCGTCTTTGATTTCTTGCTTAGTCATTTTCATGCGCTTTTTAAACTCGTTCATTTGGTAGGGCACATCGATAGCCACGACGACCAAAAGCGACAGAGTTACGAACAAAAAACCCAGTCCAATCAAACTTCCCGCATGCGCCAATGCGGTGCGAAGATCCATTAAACTGCTGGCCATGAGGTCTTCTAGACTCGAGCTTATGACCAAATACGATATACCACCGACCAGTAAAAATTTGCTCAGAGCTTTGGTCAGTTCGACCAGGGCTTTAAGGCCAAAAATACGTTTCAATCCAGATAAGGGATTTAATTTGCTGGCTTTTGGTGTCAAGGCTTTGCCCGAGAACAAGTAACCTCCCAACAAACCCGCGGCCAAAATAGCGATAATCACAGTAAGAATAAAAATTGGAAGAACGGCAGCGAACCCAGCTAGCGCCTGTTCGGCAAAGGCACTGGTTAATAATTGGTCATTGAAAATAACGTTGCGATCAAACTCAAAGCCCGCGGCAAAGTTTTCACTAAGTCGATCAAAAAAGTAGGGGCCCGCCAGCAGTAAGGTGGTGGCTATGCCGATCATCATGGCGGCAATCGACAGCTCTTGACTGCGCGCCACTTGTCCTTCTTCGCGCGCTTTTTGCAGACGTCGCGCGGTGGGCTCCTCGGTACGGTCTTCCGCTTGAGATTCGTTCTCAGCCATCAGCTTATACCGCCCAGGGTACGCATTTGGTTGAGCGCTTCAAACCACAGCCATTGAATTCGGTAGCCAATATTCGACATTGAAATAATCAGCAAGACCAAGCCGGCAATAATCATGGCAGGGAAGCCAACGGCAAAAATATTCAGCGCGGGCGCGGCTCGAGTGATAACACCAATGCCCACATTAACAAACAGTAGCGTCAGCAACACCGGTAGCGCAATCAGCAGAGCGCCGCTAAACAATAAGGCTGACCATTCGATAACGCCCGAGGCTAGGTTGCGGGCATCAAGCGCCACACCAATAGGGAGTGAGTAGAAGGTTTCGGTAATCAGTGACAGCATAATGATGTGCCCCCCTAAGCCCAGGAAGATCAGAGTCGAGCAAACAATCAAAAATTGCGCCAACAGAGGCACGTTCCCAAGAGTGGGGTCTACCATATTAGCCATACCAAGCCCCATAGTGGCCGAGATACTTTGTCCAGCCACCGCCAGTGATGAATTAATCACCTGCAACACTAAACCTAACAGGACACCCAGAAAGATCTCTTTAATCAAGGTTAAAAACCCAGTGGCGCTGATAGGATCTATAGGCTCAAGGTTCAGTAAAGGGTAGACCAATACGGTCAAAGCACAGGCAATTAAAATACGCAGTCGGACGCTGACTGCTTGAAGCGAGAAAAAGGGTGCTGCAAGCAAAAACGCGGATAAGCGAATAAAAGGCCAGAGAGCGGTATAGAACAGGGTGACGATGTCTTTAACTAAAACATCCATTATAAAAATAGGCCGGGTATGCGCTCGAATACACCATGGAAAAAATCAACCATGACGGTGATTTGCCAATTGCCGAAAAGCGCTAAGGCGAGCACCATGAAGGCAAGTTTTGGAATGAAGCTTAGGGTCATTTCTTGAATTGATGTGGCCGCCTGTAAAATACCGATCAGTAGCCCCACGGCCAGAGCCATTCCAAGTAGAGGCGCGGCGACCAACACCGCAACCCACAGCGCCTCGCGCCCTAAATCAACCACTAACGCAGTATCCATTGGGTTCTCCTATGTCGCGAAGCTCGACGCTAAACTACCCATAATAAGAGTCCAGCCATCGACCAAAACAAACAACATCAGCTTAAAGGGCATCGAAATCATCATGGGAGACAGCATCATCATCCCCATCGACATTAGCACGCTGGCAACCACCAAATCGATCACGATGAATGGGATGTAAATCAAAAACCCTATGGTGAAAGCACTTTTCAACTCAGATGTGACAAACGAGGGCACCAGGACCGTAAAAGGAATATCGGCACTGGAATCAAAGGTGCCCGCTCGGGCAATCTCAGCAAACATTGCAATGTCTTCTTGGCGGGTCTGATTCAACATAAACACTCGCAACGGCTCTTGCATGTTGGTGACCGCAGTTTCGAAATCAATGCTGCCTTCAAAATAGGGTGCTAAGCCGGTGGTGTAAATGTCGGTAAAGACCGGCATCATAATGAATATCGTCAGGAATAAGGCAATCCCTAACAGCACCTGGTTAGGAGGGGTTTGCGATGTGCCCAACGCTTGGCGTAGCAAAGAGAGCACAATAATAATTCGGGTGAACGAGGTCATCATCAGCAGCAATGACGGCAGCAATGTCAGTGCTGTCATTAACATCAGAAGCTGCAGCGTTAGGCTGTATTCGGTGCCGCCAGCGGCGGATTGCGTGGCCGTAATGAGCGGTACTCCTGACTGAGCTAGGGCGGGCATGCTGAGCGAGCACGCCAGTGTCAGGGCGACTCGCATAAACCGTTTCATTTAGACTCCTTGTTCCAGCGAGCCATCAGGCCTTGAACTGAGATTGGTGCAGCCGAATCCTTGAATGTGGGGGGTATCTCGGGTAACACCTCGGCAGACCATTCGCCTAATGCGTCCATACTGTTGGGTGATATTCCTACCATCACAATGCGGTCACCCACTTTGATCAGGCTAATCTTTTGTCTTGGGGAAATCATCAGCGTGTCGATGGTGTGCAGCAGCTGGCTGTTTTGCTGTCGCTGCAAAAAACGTTTTAGTGCCCAAAGGGTCAACGCCAGCAAGCTCAGAACAAATACGATTTCCCCGGCTATGGATAGAAGATTAAGTTCTGGCAAATTGCTGTTCATAGGTTACAAATTTTTGACTCGATCGGCGGCCGGCACTACGCGAGTTAGGCGAATGCCGTAGCGCTCGTTCACCAAAACGATTTCGCCCTGTGCAACAACGGTGTTATTGACTAGAAGGTCCAGTGGCTCGCCAGCCGCGCGGTCGAGCTCGATAACGCTACCTTGGGTTAAGTGCATCAGATCTCGAATTTTCAAACTAGAGCGTCCTACCTCAACACTGAGTGTGACGGGAATGTTTTGTAAGACGTCGGCGTCCAAGGTTGATTTAGATTCTGTTGCCTCTGCAACCTTACTGTCGTCACTCATTATTTTCTCCTGAGAGCATTATCGCCAGATAACGCGTGCTTAATTTTGACCGCAGCTTGACCATCGCTAGCGCCCATCTCTGCTGCGAATAATGGAATATCTGCTATTTCCACCATGGCGGACTTTGGCCGTTTAAACCAGAGGGTGTCGCCTTCTTTCAATTGATTGAACTCTTTTAGCGTGATTTGAATGTCGCTGAGTGTTGCACGTACTTCCAGTGGCACATGGTCTACCGAATCGGTGAGATCGGCGAGCCATTTACGGTGCATTTCTTCCTCTCCATCGCCGGCAACAATGCGCTGCTGAAGAGATTCACGGATCGGCTTTAGCGACTCAAGTGGATAGACCAAGTGTATCGTGCTCTCGGTTTCCGCGACTTGAATTTTCAGGGGAGTGACCAGCACTAAATCTTTGCTATCAGTGATTTGAGCGAACTCGGGCTGCACCTCAGAGCCCACCACCTCGCACTGCAATTGCACAACCGGAGACCAAGCTTCTCGGAGGCACTCCGACAGGACATCTAACATTTTTTTGATGATGCGTTGTTCCGTCGCTGTAAAAAGTCGTCCTTCGGGTAGTTGTTTGAAAACTCTGCCGGGCCCCCCAAAAAACTGATCTAAAGCCGCAAAAATAATGTCAGGTTCAATGACGACTAGGCTCAAGCCGCGCAGCGGAGCGAAGCGCATAATGTTGATCGACACTGGCGCTTGCAATGGGGTAATGAACTCGATGTAAGGCATAAGTATCGACGGGCTAGTGCTTAGGGTCGCGTCTGAACGCAGTGCTTTTTGGAGCCCTTGGCGCAACTGCCGAACCATGCGTTCCATCAGCAAATCGATGGCCTTAATGTTAATCGTGGTGGTGCTCAGCCCGGTGGCAAGGTCGTACGGGCTCACTGTGGCCTCCGTATTCAAACCGCCATCGGTCACAATCGAGCCATCGCTTACGCCTTGCGCTAGGGCATCAAGTTCTTCTTGTGACAGTAGTGGTTCGCTCATAGTGGCTCCATTAATGGCTTTATTGCACAACCAGCTCGGTGAACAGCACTTCCTCTACTCCGCCATGCCCTGTCATGCGTTTTAATGTGCCGTTAATGGCATCTTTCAGTTTGTCGGCGAGCTTGTCTCGAAAATCCGGGCTGTCTATATCGGCTTCCGTCACTTTTCGCATTACGTCGAGCATTTCTGAGCGCAGGGCAAAATCATGCTTTTGAACATTCGGCAACACGGTATCGGTATTACGCGTCATAATTGCGATTTTCGCCTGAACAATTTTGCGTGAATTTGCAACGTTGGTTAGCAGTGGCCGTTCAAACTCGTGATAGAGCGGCTCGGCGTTGGTGTCGATCAGGTCTGCCACAGCATTATTGCCCCCCTCAAGTTGTGAAAGGGCGTCCTCTGCCGAAATGGCCGGATCGTCGTTAAAGGCGCCCGTTGCCATTAAAGTACCGCCCACCGCTGCCGCGATTACGATGATGGCGGCAACGCCAATCATGGCCAGTTTAATGGCCGAGTTGGGGGATTTTTCGACTTGTTCGTCAGCCATAATCAACACCTGTTAGCATGTGGCGTAATAATGACAGACAAAATGCTACACGAGAAGGTCGAAACCCTCCTTATCTGCCAATGACTTGAGATCTTCACTGTCAAGCCCCGTGCTCTGTTCTGCCACTGCGTCATTCTGTCTACCGAAGGGCATGTGAGGTGTCGGTTTTTCGCCACCTTGCCCTGCATTCCCATTGTTAACCTCTAGGTTAGCAACTTGCGTGCCAGTTTGCTGGAGCCATTCGCGAAGCCTGGGCAGGCCCTCTTGCAACAGCTCGCGAGTCAGAGCATTGTGGGCTTGGAAGTGCCCTTCTAATTGCCCGTTCACGAAGTCGATCTGCACATCAATGCGGCCGAGACTTCTAGGATGTAGCTCAAGCTCTGCACGCCAATGTCCTTTTTGCACATTTTGAATTAGACGCTGGCCCAGTTGGTCGGCAAATTTTTGACTCAAGGCCTGCGCATCTTGTTCCGTTTTGACTAAACGAGCGGCTTGAAGCTCGGGACTCGCTCTTAGCGCACGCGACTCTGACTGCAGTAACGTGCTGGGTGCTTCTAACGACGACTCGGCGGTGTCGCTGTCGAGTTGCTTTAGCTTTTGCCACTGTTGCAAAGTCGCGCTCGCTTCAATCATCACCAGTTTGATCGGTACTTGCTTGCCGCTTGCATCGGGTAGCTTAGATCTCTGCCCCGGACTTGAGGTAATAGCAGCCTTGATGTGCTTCCCTGTTTCTAAGGCTTGTTTGCCCAGGGTTTGGGTCGAGACTAATGGAATCTCGGTGTTAAGGGGAGTAGTAACCCTAAGGGCGCTCGCTGTTGCAATGGAGGGCATGACATTCAAAGCGATCGTGCTCGTATTTAAGCTCTTGTCGGTGGGCTCGGCTCTAACAGCGCTTGTAAATTTAGAGTCTACTGACTGCAGCGTTTGTGAGGCGGTATCTATCTCGAGGTTTTTGCTGAACGTGCCTGCCTCAGGCGCTTGCTGTATCGATGAGTTTGCTTGTGTGAAGGTTAAGTCAACCGGTGGGGCACCTGCGTCTTGCGTGTTAGCGATAATGGATTGTTGTGGTGTGCCCTTAAGTGCGAGTGATGTGCCTTGTGGATCGGCTGAAAGCGACGCTGTCGCAGTAATGACTGGACGGTTCGTTTTGTCAGCACCCTCTACTGATGCTTTGTGTTGGTTAAGTTTCGGATTGATAGATCCCACAAGCGTAATCACTGGCTCGTGTGACTCTGTCACGGACGTGTTGTGCGTCTGCGACTCTTTGTTAAATGCCGATATCTCGTTAATAAGATCTGTTTGATTGATACGGGTTTTTGAGTTTTGTGGGTTAGAGGCCCCAACGGCAAGCTGTGAGGCCGAGCCCTTGCCTGAATTTGATGCTATTCGGTTTGAATCAGTCGTCAGCAAGCGGACCTCGATAGTATCGAGTTGCGGCTCCTCGTTCGGCAAAGTGTTGCCGTTATCGGCACGTTTTTGCCCCTGATAGATGGCGGCTAGATTGTCGCTAAAAGCGCTTTTTTCGGTCTTTCGGGCGTTCGGTGCGAGCGCGGATTCGCTGCTTTTAGTCGGCGGAGAGTCAAGGTTTATCCAGCGTACAGCGGTGTTTGATAAATCCATTGTGCTATTACCTAATAAAACGTATCGTGCCAAAAGCGGTTATCGTTTGGTGTGTGTGTTCATGGTTGTGTGTCCATGGTTGTGTGTTATCAAGCAAGGCTTGTGCCATTCGCAATTTTTTGGCGGATGTACTGACTTACGCTGCTGGCTTCACTGATTTTTTGTTCCTGTTCTAGTTCGTATTGCTGCAGCCGTTGCTGCAGTTTGTTATTCAATACCTCGAATTTTATGCGATCGTGCTCTGTGCTGATTAATGTTGCTTGAGCGGCATTCACCGCTTTATTCAATGTTTCGAGATACGTTTGGCTCTTGCATTGTAGCTCGTGAATTCGGCCCAGAAATTCTCGGATCTGACGTGCTTGCTGTGGTGAATGAGCCGTCTGTCCAAGCTGCACTAACCGCGCCCTGTAATCGTTATGAAGTTCAGCTAACTGTTCTATGCGCGACAGTTGCTCAGTGTGTTTGCCTTGTAATTGCAGAAGGCTTTCTCGCTGCTTGTCGCGAGTATCGCGAGCGACTTGCTCTAATTTGCTCCAGCGCTTTGCGTTCATTCAATGTCATCCAGTAACCGATCAAGCTGATCTTGCGAGTCTGCTAGGTCCACCTTTTGCAAGTAATCCTGTTGCAGGAACGCGCGTATCTCAGGCATTAAATCGACCGCAGCATCCAAAGCTTTATTGCTTCCAGTTTGGTAGGCACCTATGTCGATTAAGTCTTTCGCCTGCTGGTACTCTGACCACAGCGTTCGCAATTTGGCGGCACTGTGACGCTGAGCATCGGGTACCAGCTGGTGCATTAAGCGGGATAAAGAACCCAAGGGATCAATAGCTGGATAGTGAGCCGCATCGGCTAGCTCTCGAGATAGCATGAGTTGTCCATCAAGCGACGCACGAGCAATGTCGACAATGGGATCGGCACGATCGTCCCCCTCGGCCAATACGGTATAAAACGCTGTGATTGAGCCAGACCCAACTCGCCCGTTACCTGCACGTTCGATAAGTTGGGGCAACAAGCTAAAAACTGAGGGCGGATAACCTTTGGTGGTGGGGGGTTCTCCAATCGCTAATCCTATTTCGCGTTGCGCGTGGGCAACCCGAGTGAGACTGTCGCACAATAACAGCACTTGGTGGCCCTGGTCGCGGAAATGTTCGGCAATCACATGAACTCGCTCGGCGGCCTTGCGGCGCATAACGGGTGAGCTATTTGCCGAAGCAATAACGACAATAGACTTTCTGAGCCCCTCAGGCCCCAGTATTTCACTCACAAATTCTTGGGCTTCGCGACCGCGCTCGCCAATTAAGCCAATGACAACGACATCGGCATTGGTATTGCGGGTTAGCATACCCAGCAACATACTTTTTCCAACACCGGAACCCGCAATTAAGCCCATGCGTTGCCCTTGTCCAACGGTGAAGCAGGCATTGATGGCTCTGATGCCGGTATCCAAGGTCTCGCGAATAGGGGCCTTTTTTAGAGCGGGAACCGGACTGCCACTCATAGGTAATGTCGTGGTCGTGCGAATTTTTGGCAGGTCATCCAGAGGGTTTCCGAGTGCATCGGTAACACGGCCCAGAAGTTCGGGTCCGACCGCCACGCGCTCTGATAAGCCTGTTCGCTGAATGCGTGCCCCGGGTTCTATACCCTGTAGATCTGACACCGGCATTAAAAAAAGGGTTGAGCGCTGAAATCCAACGACCTCGGCGATGACTGCCACATGATGGGGTGTTTGGATTTCGCACAAAGCGCCAATGGGTGCGCGCATGCCCGAGGCTTCAATGGTCATGCCGACAATACGCGTTACCCGCCCTTGCACCGCAATGGGCGGTTCTTCGAGGGTGGGCAACAATTGATTGGCGTGCGTGGCAAAAGACATTAGGGCCAATTCTCATCAAAGGTCGTTGTCGGTTGCGGGCCTGATGCTGGATCTATTGGGTCTGGTAATTTTGTGGCGGCCGTGGTTGTGTCTTGAAGCGAGTCCAAGGGGGGCAGAGGTGCTATTTGAGGTAGCTGCAATTGTTGCTGTAAATCTCGTAGACGATTCTCGAATAAATTCTCGATCGCGATCTCCCCCCAGCTTGCCCGAACGCTGCCGCTCAGCAGCTCTGCATTGGCGCGCCACTGAATGTTGCCCTCAGCATTAAGCTGCGAGTCCAATAGCTCTAAATCTTCTGGGTTTAGCTCGATACACACGCCGTGATTGGGGTCCGCTTCCAGGGCCTCTAGCGTAAATGATACTAACTGGTCGATGCATTTCTCGCCATATTTTAGCTCGCCCTGAACCAAGAGCTCGGCCAAGCGCAGGCTGAGTGATTTCAACGGTTGATATAGCGACGTCGGTTCTTCAACTTGGGTGCTTAACACCTGAATCAGCGCTTCAAAACGCTGTTTTCGATCGGCCATCTCGGCTTCATATTGCGCTTGTGCGTCTTGTTGTCCCTTGGCATAAGCCTCTGCTTGCGCCATTTGTACAGCGTGTTCGTGTTCCTGAACGGTGATAACCGGTTCGGTCTCTATTGCCCTGTCTATTGACGTATTTAGGCCGTTAGCCGACTCAGAAAAAATCGCGTCGGCGGCGCCTCGATTCAAGGTCGAAGCTGAGTAACCCCCGGCATCGAATATTGGATCGCGTTGAAAAGCACTTTTAAACAAAGTCATCGCCTACGCCTACCAGCATGATCTCGCCAGAATCCGACAGTTTGCGAGTTATTCTCATGATACTGCGCTGGGCGTCTTCAACGTCGCTCAAACGCATGGGTCCTTTCGCTTCCATATCATCGACAAAGATCGCTCGTGCACGCTGCGACATGTTGTTAAGAAACTTGTCTTTGACATCGTCGTCGGCGCCACGCAATGCAACCATTAGCATATCTTGGTCAATATTACGCAATACGGTCTCTACCGAGCGGTTATCCAGTGCAGACAGCTTGTCGAAGGTGAGCATGCTATCGGAAATTTGAGTTGCCATACCTTCGTCACGGTACGATAGGCCCTCCATGATTTTAGCTTCTAAGTCGACCTTTACATAGTTCAAGATACTGGCCGCCGCTTTTATGCCGTCAACGCTTGAGCTCGCTGCTGTTATTCCACCTTTCAGCTGTTGCTGCATAATGCCTTCGAGCTCTTCCATTGCCGAGGGTTGCACGGTTTCGAGGCTGGCAACCCGTTGAATAATATCGATCCGGTTGTCCTCGGGTAATAGGCTTAATACTTCGGCTGCAACATCGTGATCCAGTACCGACAAGATAATAGCGATGACTTGGGGGTGCTCTGGTTCGATCATCTCAGCAATCGATTTGGCGTCCATCCATTTAAGAATCTCTAGCCCTTTGTTGGATGAGCCGGGAATAATTCGCCCTAAAATCGTCGACGCTTTGTCTGGCCCCAAGGCCCGTTTGAATACATTTTGAACGTAGTCGGTGGTTCCAACTCCAATATTGGTGCGTTGTTTTATGGCTCCAATAAATTCATCTAGTACCGCATTTACCGTGTCTTGCGATAGATCGGCGACTTTCACCATAGCGCTCCCCAAAGACTGCACCTCTTTGGGTGACAGGAAGGGGACGACATCGGCCGCCTGTTGTTCGCCTAGCAACAGCATGATGACAGCGGCGCGTTCTGCTCCAGACATTTTCTCATGCGGTGCTTTGGGCTTCGTTGCAACCGCTGCTTCGCCGGCTTCCTCTGTTTTCTCTTTTTCTTTTGTTTTGGCCATATTGGTTCCCCACTTAAGCGGGTTTAATCATTGATTTTAGAACATTAGCGACGCGACCTGAGTCCTCTGACACTAACAGTTTTACCAAAGCGACCTTTTCGTCGTAGGTATTCGCCGTGTTAATTAATTGTTCGGCCAATTGTGCGCGCTGGCTTGCACCGCCTTGTGAGTAATCGTTTGCCAAAGCCTGTAATTGTTCATTCGAGATCGAGGGTTGTACATCTGCTGTGCTGCCCTTGCTACCGGCACTGAATGAGTTGATGGCTGGGCGCACTGCGAACAGCAACAGAGCGATAAACGCAAGACCCATGACTAAGGTTTGACCAATGCTAACGATATCACCGTTCTCCCACCAAGAGGTTTCAATCTCTGGGACAGTCAACTCTTCAAAGGGCGCAGCCATTACCTTAACTTGGTCTCCACGGCTACTGTCGAAAGCAATAATACCCTCGACTAAGCTGGTCAATCGGGCAATCTCGGCGTCTATTTGTGTCGCAGTTGCCGCTTGCCCGCTACCCGCCGCTAGTCGCTCGGACAAAGCTTTTTCGTTCAAGACAATGGCGACAGAGACTTTTTCAACGCCACCCATCGCTTGTTTGATGTGTTGCACCGTGCGGTCGAGTTCGAAGTTGCGCGTGGTGTGCGACGACTTGGGTTCAGATGTTGTGTTCTGATTTGTATTGGTCGTTGACGTGCCGCCCGTGGCAGCGCCCGTGGGAGGCGATACAATATTGCTGGCAGCGCCCGGTACACCGCCAGCCGAAGCTGCCGCGTTCTGGTTATCGATCGAAATGACTTCCGAGCGAGTGGCGCCGCCGCGTCCTTGATCGTCGTATTGCTCTAGAGTGGATTCAGTTTGCGTGAAGTCCAAATCCACCGAGACGACCGCTTGGATGTTTCCGACACCAATAATTGGCGTGAGTAGGTTGTCGATTCGAGCGCGAAAAATTTCTTCTACCCGCTGTTGATAAGCGAGCTGTCCCGCTGTGATACCCAGTGCGGTATCGGCGTCGCTGCTGTCGGTAAGTAAGTTGCCCATCTGATCGATGACAGCAACGTCATTAGCAGCCAAGTAGGGCACACTGGATGACACCAGGTGAATGATGGCCTGTACTTGAGCATCGGCAAGTCTGCGTCCCGGCTGCGGGGTCACTACTACCGACGCTTTGGCAGGGGTTCTGTCGCGCACGAATACCGATTGTTTTGGCGCTGCGATATGAACACGCGCTGCTTGCACGCTATTGATTTGGCCAATAGATCGAGCCAGTTCTTGCTCGATCGCATTCATGTACTTGACCTGCTCCATGAACTGACTGGTGGTCATGGTACTTTCTTGTGATAGGTTCGCGAAGCCACCTTGGCTCGCTGAGGCTGGTAGGCCTTGAGAAGCGAGAAGTAAGCGGGCTTCATGATACTGGTCGCCCGGAACGTTCAGTTCGCCCGAACCTGAGTTAATTACTGGGTCAAAATTTGCCTGCTTTAGAGCCTCGAAAGAGGCATGGCGATCGGTTTCGCTCATGCCTGGGTATAAGGTTCTTAAGTTTTGCCCTTGAATCCATGAGAACAGCAACGCAAATACGAAAATCGAGGCGATCACAAGAATCGCAGGGATACTTCGCTTTACTGCGGGCTGATTGAGTAGGCTTAAAGGTGCGGATTGATTAGGGGGTGCCGCCATACTTTTAGCCAATGCGGTACGAGGAGTTGCACCCACCACTGCGCCAGTTTGCCCTGTGTTCGGTGCTGCCGCAGAGGTCGCGGGCAGATTACCTGTTGCTGTTGCCGTAGCTTCCATAATATGTCCCTAGTGCGGTTATACCGGCATGTTCATGATGTCTTCGTAAGCCTTCATCACCTTGTTGCGAATTTGCAAGGTGGCTTCGAAGGCCAGCGAGGACTTTTGCATACTGATCACGACGTCGGTGAGAGGTACATCCTGACCAGCGTCGTAGGCATTACGTTGCGCTGCTGCCGTTTGCTGCAAGGTGTTGACCTCTTTAATACCGTTTGCCACGGCATCGGCAAAGTTTACGCCTGCAGTCTGGGCTGTGCTGCCGACTTGCTGGGTTTGACTCGAATATTGGCGAATCTGCTGCAGCAGGGCTTCTGCGTTCATTCCAATTGGATTTATCATATGATGTCCTCACGCGCTCGCGGCTAGGCGAGGTTCGTTCTCGCGCAGTTTCTGAAGTTTGTGACGCAAGGTCCTAGGGCTAATACCCAGTTGTTTGGCGGCTTCTTCACGGGTTGACGCTTTCTGAATGGTGTCCATGATGGCAGCGTATTCAGACTGTTTTACCAGATCACTCAATCCGCTAGTGGCCGTCGTTGCGGCAGCAACCTGAGGTGTTGTTTCAAACATCGAATACGGTGAACTCAGCTCGTCGAATTCAATATCGTCTGCGGTAATACTGTCACTGTCAGACAATATTTGGGCGCGCAGAATAACATTTTCGAGTTCGCGGATATTGCCAGGCCAGCTGTGGGCTTTAAGCTTCGCTTTGGCACAGGCTTCTAGTTGTTGAGCTGAACTTTGAAATTCAGTCGTTGCTAACAAATGCTCAGCCAGCGCCAAGATGTCCTCGGGGCGTTGAGCTAGCGAGGGTATTCGAATTTGGAAGGCACTTAAGCGATAGTAAAGATCTTCGCGAAACAACCCTTGCTCGATACGCTCCTTCAGGGTTTGATTGGTGGCCGCTACCACACGAATGTCTAAGCGAATTTCGGTATCTCCGCCCAGGCGCGTAATACGTTTTTCTTGGAGCGCGCGTAGCAGTTTGGCTTGCAGGTGGATAGGGAGTTCGGCAATTTCGTCTAGGAATAGTGTGCCGCCGTGGGCTTGCTCAAAATAGCCCGCCTGGTCACGAGCTGCACCCGTGAAGGCGCCTTTTTCGTGGCCAAACAACATATCTTCGATTAAATGCTCAGGCAGTGCTGCACAATTTACTGCGATGAAGGGCCCCCGACAGCGATTTGACGAAGCGTGAATAACCCGCGCAATCACCTCTTTGCCACAGCCAGTCGGTCCAGTTAGCAGCGCTGTTACGCCTGCTTTGCCAACCTTTTCACTCAAATTCAGCAGTTTTTTGCTTCTAGGATCTCGGAATATTACGGATTTTTGTGCGGGTTTTAGAAATTCAGCGACTTCGTCGTTACGGTGCGTGAGCAGCGTCTGTATCCAAAAATCGGAGTCTAGTTCGCCGCTGTCAATAACATCAGTAGCACCAAGTTTGAATCCTTGGCTGGCTAGGTGCAGGCCCGTTGAAGGAATTCGGAGCAAGATGGGCTGCATTAAGCTGTTGGTGAAGATGTCGTCTAGGTACTCCTCGCGAGCCGTAATCGGTACGTGCACAACAACAACGCCATCTGAGTGTTGACCGAGCCATCGCAGAGTTGCGCTACCCCCCCAATCGGGCAGCGTGAAAAGTTCGACACCTCGTTCGCTTAGAGCACTGCGCAACGCCAAACTTTGTTGTTGGTTGGGGTCAATCCAGAGTACCTGCTGTGTCATGCTTATCGCCGTTTATCATTGAATATGCATCATGATAAGCAAATGCCATGCCATTTTTAAAAAACCAATATTTTCAATGGGTTGTAGGTTTCTGTTTGGCTTGTGTCGGGTTTTTGCCGCTGGCAATCTTTTGCCACTGGCAATAAGTGTCAATAATTCGGCAAAGGTTTGCCTATGCGGATTGAGTCGAACTCGTGAGCTCGTATTTGTTGATTTTTTCGATCAAAGTGGTGCGACGTATACTGAGCAATCTGGCCGTTTGCGATACGTTGTGGGCCGTTCGCTGCAGGGCCTCGTAAATGATATTTCGCTCGATTTGCGCGATATGGTCTTTGAGTACTAAGCCTTCATCGGGTAGGGTGGGAATACCCTGAGCCATACGCACAATCCCTTCAATGTTGGGCAGGTTTAAAGCGTCACAATCCTGATCGTCGTCCTGGTAAACCTCAGCGGGATCTATTTGAGGGTAGTCTTTAGCTACACTTGCCACGGTATCTAGCATTTTGTGCGGCAGCATAGTGTCGGGTACTCTGCGTAAGTCGATCTCTTGGCCCGCGTAAAGTGCCGTGAAACGATGGGCGAGATTTTGGAGTTCTCGGATATTACCCGGCCATTCGTATTGGGTTAAAACTGCCTGCGAGAAACTGGTCAAGCGGATCGGAGCATCGCCGTTGCGTTTTTCTATTTCAGCGAATCGAGCAAACAGCTCGGCAATATCGTCTTTGCGCTCGGCCAGCGATGGAAGGTGTAAAGGAATAACGTTTAAGCGGTAGTAAAGATCTTCCCGGAAATCACCAGAGGCCACCGCTTTCTCAAGGTCTTTATGTGTTGCCGCGATGACTCTGACATCGACGTCGATCGCCTGCTGGCTGCCAATGGGATCGACCTTGCGTTCTTGCAACACACGAAGCAGCTTCACCTGCAAGTCCATTGGCATATCACCAATTTCATCAAGAAACAGGGTGCCCTTGTGAGCCATTTCAAAGCGGCCTTTGTGGTCTCCAATGGCGCCAGAAAAAGCGCCTTTGCGATGACCAAAAAGCTCTGATTCGAGCAATTCTCGGGGTATTGCAGCGCAATTGATGGGAATGAAGCGGTGCGTTGAACGAGGTGATAATTCGTGCAGCGCTTTTGCGACTAGCTCTTTTCCCGCCCCTGACGGACCGCGCACAAGAACCGTTGCGTCACTAGGAGCAACTTGTTCGATTAAGCCTTTAACAGCCAAAATGGCTGGGCTACTGCCAATAATTGCGCTCAGCATGAATGTCCGTAAATACACTAGGAGCGCCGAAACGCTCTTTATTTTTGATTACTGATAGTAACGGACACTTAAGGTGTAGGCAATTTTTTAAATTGACTTAAAAAAATGCTAACTATTAGGCGTTAGCCATTTGCTGTTCACGTAAGACGTCGGGGACCTGGGCCCACGCGCTTTGAATTTCCATTAATAAACTTTTCACTTCGGTGATAATGGCTTTGTCATTATCTACGTTCGCTTTAAATAAGCGCCGCATGGCGTAAGCGTAAAGATCTGCCAAGTTACGCGCAATTTCTCCGCCTTTGTCATGATCTAAGGAACCTTGCAAGCCCACCAAAATTCGGCATGCACGGCTAATACTGTCGCATTTGGCGCGAATATTGTTGTGTTCAAGCTGATGCTCGGCTGCCACTAAAGAGCTGATGAGGCCGTCGAATAGTAAGCTGATTAATTGATGTTTGTTGGCGGATGCAACAGACGATTCTAAATCGACTTGTTTGTACATAGAGGCGGCGCGTTGTGCGGCAGACATAGTCACTCCTTGTCGTGGTAAATTGCGTCTGAGCTATTAATCGACCGTAAATTGTAAACCTTGAGCGCCTTTTTTAATCTGTACAGGTTGCCAGATACTCTCGGCAGAGTTGCAATAGCCGCTCGGCTTCTGCTGATTGTTGAAGCGACATAGCGACCCCTGTGTACTGGGTAATTTCCAGTGCGTCTTCGACCCCATTGGCGTAGGCCAGTGATCCCCATACATGAGCATGAATGAGATTCGGCGTGCCGCCCTGCTTGGTCTGTAGTAGGTGAGCCGCCATGAGCTGTGCGTAGGGATGATTCTTCTGTGCCGCCTGCTTAAAGTAGGTGCGTGCCCGGCTAGGGTCCTTGGTCGCCCCTTCGCCGGTAAGCGCCATAACGCCCAATTGATACATGGACTCTGCCAAGCCCAGCTTGGAAGCTTCTTCGAAGTAAACGGTGGCCCGCGTATAGTCAATATCGACGCCTTTGCCTTCAAAGTAAATCAGGCCAAGATTGTGCTTGGCAATAGTTAATCCGTGGCCCGACGCCGATTCGAAGAGGCGGAGAGCTTCTTCGGTATCCTGTGGTACGCCAAGGCCATCTTGGTATAGCGTTGCGAGCGCGTTCTCCGCTTCTGGGTAGCCTTGTTGGGCTAGTTCCCGCCATGAGCGAGCAGCAGTGCTGTAATGGCCGCGATCGAAAGCGGCATAACCTGGGTTCATTGGGTCGGCTTGGGCCTGCACGGTCGCGTAGGGGAGTGCGAAAGCCGCGGCGCTAATCAGAAGCGGGTATATAGCCTTCAATTTGATCATAGTCTTCGCCTGCAAAGAATTTATCCATTTCCGTTTGAAGATATTTTCGGGTCGCCGGATCCATTAAATTCAGATGCTTCTCGTTGATCAAGCGCGTCTGGTGGTCTTGCCACTCAAGCCAAGCTTGTTTTGACACGTTCTCAAGAAGTGTTTGTCCCTTGGGGCCCGGAAAGGGTGCCCGATCTAGGGCTTCAAGCTCCTGTTTGTGTTTTTGGCAAAATACAGTTTTGGTCATGACGTTCTTCGTGTTTGCAGTTGTTGTAGAAGGTTAAGCACTGGAGCAGCTAATCCTTTAGACATCGCTTCTTCAATGGAGAACCAAGCTCCCCCACTTTCTCTGATTTCTGGGTTTGGTTGCATCATTGTAAAGATTATGGGTTCAATGTCTAAATGAAAGTGACTGAATGTGTGCCGAAAAATCGGTAAAGCTTCTGTTTTTGTGGCGCATTCGTTCAGTTCTGGGAAGGCATGATCCCCTTTCAGTTCGGGGAAACACCAAAGCCCACCCCAGATGCCTTGATTTGGCCGACGAATTAAATACAGTTCGTTTGCGGCATTTAGCAAGATCGCAAAGGCCGTTTGACGGGAGGGTTTAGTGGTTTTGGGTTTCTTGCTCGGATAGTGTTGCCACGTATTTTCAATGCGGCCGACGCAATCGTCAGATACAGGACACAATAAACACGACGGCGAGTTCCGCGTGCAGATGGTGGCGCCCAAGTCCATCATGGCTTGGTTGTAAAACTTACACCCTTCGCTTGGGGTAAATTGGTCGGCTATTGCCCACAGAGCATTGTGAACTTTAGTTGCACCAGGCCAACCCTCTACCGCTTGATGCCGGGCGAGGACACGCTTTACGTTGCCATCTAATATCGTGGCTCGATGATTAAGCGCTAAGCTTACAATGGCGCCTGCAGTCGAGCGGCCAATGCCTGGTAGGGCTTCAAGTTCCTCTACCGTTGTTGGCATCACGCCACCGTAGTACTGACACACCTGTTGTGCTGTTTTATGCAAATTGCGCGCCCGTGCGTAGTACCCTAATCCGGTCCAGTGCGCGAGTACGTCATCTAGCGGAGCGGCAGCCAAGCGTTCTACGGTAGGAAAGCTGCTCATGAAACGATCAAAATAGGGTATGACCGTAGCCACCTGCGTTTGTTGCAGCATGATCTCTGAAACCCAAACTTTATAAGGGCTTACGTCTTGCTGCCAGGGCAAATGTTTGCGTCCATGGTCTGCAAACCACTGCAGGACACGCTCAGCAAAGTCTTGGTTGTTCGTTGATTTAGGCAATCCCGTTAGGTCCTTTTGCATTGGAGTGTATTAAGCGGGTGGTTTCTCATATAATGCGCCCCTTTAGGCGTTCAAGTACAAGAGGACATGACATGAGCCAACGTAGCGCTAGCGTAACGCGCAACACGCTGGAAACACAAATCACCGCGAGCGTGAATTTGGATGGCACCGGTGTGGCCGTATTTGAGACCGGCATACCGTTTCTGGAGCACATGCTGGATCAAATCGCACGTCATGGTTTGATTGATTTAAACGTCAAAGCGAAAGGTGATTTGCACATCGATGACCACCACACGGTCGAAGATATTGGTATTACGCTGGGGCAAGCCTTTGCCAAGGCTGTCGGCGATAAAAAAGGTATGACACGCTATGGCCATGCCTACGTGCCCCTAGACGAGGCGCTCTCTCGGGTGGTTATCGATTTTAGTGGCCGACCAGGGTTAGTGTTTGACGTGGCCTTTACTCGCGCGTCAGTCGGTGGCTTCGACGTGGATTTGTTCTCTGAGTTTTTTCACGGCTTTGTGAATCACGCTCAAGTTACCCTGCACATCGATAACCTGCGCGGCGACAATACGCACCACCAAATCGAAACGGTATTCAAGGCCTTCGGGCGCGCTTTGCGTATGGCGCTAGCCTCAGACGAGCGTATGGCGGGTGTGACTCCCTCGACGAAAGGAGTCTTGTAGGCTTAATGGCAAAGCAAAGAGTCGCCGTAATAGATTACGGCATGGGTAACTTG
>Ga0209137_1001745_pt1 | contig 20160 bp, 21 predicted proteins | sample SaaInl5LU_22_DNA_FD_184642 | JGI IMG/M metagenome (GOLD analysis project Ga0209137, IMG submission 184642) | Marine microbial communities from expanding oxygen minimum zones in the Saanich Inlet - ESP_105LU_22_DNA (SPAdes) (version 2) | ecosystem: Environmental > Aquatic > Marine > Intertidal...
TTTGAGCGCTATTTTATCGGCTCTGCTGCCGCCGATTTTCTTGATTATCTCTGTCCTTGGTTCGATTTTGGGCGGTATTGCAACGCCGACTGAGGCGGCTGCCGTGGGCGCTATTGGCACAATTTTGCTGGCTGGCGATCGCTTGCTGGGCGGCAATCTATGGGTGCGCAGCGGCGTCTTCGGCCTATTTGCGCTGGTCGCATTGACCAGCACGTTTGACCTGCGCCTTGAGCGTGACGACATTGGCCTGTTCAGCGCCATGGCCATGGGCACGGCTTTATTGCTGTGCGCGGTGATTGCGTTTTCTTTGGCCCGCAGCTTATGGGCGGCGCATCAAAGCGCGGTGCTGAAATCGGTCATGCAAAGCACCATGCACACCACCTCAATGGTGTTTGTTATTCTGATTGGCGCGGCGCTGTTTTCGCTGGTGTTTCGCGGCCTCGGCGGTGATGAGACCATCAAAGCCCTGCTTGAAGATTTACCTGGTGGCAAATGGACGGCGATTGCGCTGGTCATGCTGATTATGTTTGCCCTCGGCTTTTTCCTCGATTTCATCGAGATTATTTTTGTCGTGGTGCCGATTGTTGGGCCGATATTGCTGGCTATGGATATTGATCCCGTGTGGCTGGGCGTGATGATGGCGATCAATCTGCAAACCAGTTTCTTAACCCCGCCATTTGGTTTTGCCTTGTTCTATTTACGCGGCGTGGCGCCGCCGTCGGTGACAACGGGGCAGATTTATCGCGGCGCCATTCCATTTGTCTTGATACAAATTTCAATGCTGGTTCTGCTGGCCGTTTTCCCGCAACTGGCGACCTGGCTGCCAGAGGTTATTTTTGGAGAGTAGCAAAATGAAAATACCCAATATTAATATGCTGGCGACGACGTTTCTGATTATTTTGGTGATCAGCGTTATTGCTTATATCAACCGTCCACTACCGGGCGTGCCAGATGGCGAGATTGGCTTGGAAATTGGCGTGCCGGTTGAACATAGTTTGCAGGCTGGATATGAGACAATACCGCTGCCAGTGGTGTTGCGCCTGCGCAATCGCACAGCCTCGGAAATGACCCTGCAAGTAGCCGATCCGTGCAAAGTGTTTCGTTTTGTAGTGACCACCAGCGCCGGTGAATTTGTGCAGGCCGGTGGTGTGAAAGACGTCTGCGCACAAGTTGTAAAATCAACCTTCATCAATCCGCAGGAAAATATCGAAGAAATTCGGCAAATTCCGCTGGATGCTGAGCGCTATCAAATCGGCCAATATCGGCTGATGGTGAAGTTTTGGAATTATAGCGGTGAAGCGACGTTTAATTTAGTCGATAGTAAATAATCTACAGCCGGTTTTTGAAGGCCGGACCCAGCAGACCATCGATCGGGAAACCCTTGGGCCGAATGCGGCCGGCTTGCGCGCGGTGTCCGGCCCATTCGCTCAAATCATCAAACACACGTTCGCGACCGGCGCGATCGGTGATTTTCAGCCCCTCGGCTTCGACATAGCAGCGTGCATCGGCCAAATGACCGTCGCCATGACGCTGCAAACGCACGCCCTTACCACGCGGCATTTCCGGCACATCAGCCAAGGCAAAGCACAAAAGTTTTTTGTTTTCGCCGAGCACCGCCACACGATCGCCAATCGCCGGCACGCAAATGGCGGCTTCATCGGGAGCTTTGACATTCAAAATTTGCTTGCCGGCCTTGCGGGTGCTGATGAGCTCAGTTTCAGCCACAATAAAGCCATTGCCAATGCGCGAAGCGACCAGCAATTTGCGCTCTGGGTCATGTACCATGATTTCGAGAATTTCCTCGGCTGGCGCCAAATCAATCATCAAGCGCACCGGATCGCCATTACCACGCCCGCCGGGTAATTTACTGGCATCGAGGGCATAAGCGCGGCCATTGGAGGCAAAGAGCACTAATTTGTCAGTGGTCATGGCGTGCAACACGAAATTAGCCGCGTCGCCGTCTTTATAGGTCAGCTTGCTGCCATCCTCGACATGGCCTTTCATGGCGCGAATCCAGCCTTTTTGCGAACATATAATGGTCACTGGTTCTTTTTCGACCAGCATTTCCAGGGCAATGTCTTCGTCATCAGCGGCAATGACAAATTCGGTGCGGCGACGACCCAAGGCGGTTTTCGGGCCAAATTGTTTTCTGACCTCACGAATATCATTAGCGATAATTTCGCTTTGGCGGCTTTCGGAGGCCAGCAAATCTCTCAAATCGGCCATTTCAGCCGATAGCTCTTTGTGCTCGCCGCGAATGGTTTGTTCTTCAAGCTTGCGCAAGGCCCGCAGACGCATATTCAAAATCGCTTCCGCCTGAACCTGTGTCAGCTTGAAGGCGGCCATCAGAGAGGCGCGCGCATCGTCTTCTTCGCGGATAATGCGGATGACCTCATCGAGATTGAGATAGGCAATCAAATAGCCGTCGAGCACTTCGAGGCGGGCAATAATTTTTTCGAGGCGGAACTTGCTTTTGCGCACCAGCACGACATTGCGGTGGTCGAGCCATTGCAGCAAAATTTCGCGCAAGCCCATGACCCGTGGCACGCCCTGATTGTCCAACACATTCATGTTCAGCGAGAAACGCGATTCCAAATCGGTCTGTTTGAACAACACCGCCATCACCTGCTCCGGCGACAGGTTTTTGCTCTTTGGCTCAATCACCACGCGGATATCTTCGGCGCTTTCGTCGCGAATGTCTTCCAACATTGGCAAGGCGCGGTTTTGCATCAGCTCAGCAATTTTTTCAATCAGCCGTGACTTTTGAATTTGATAAGGAATCTCAGTGATGACAATTTGCCAAGCGCCACGCGGTAATTCTTCAACTTCATAACGGGCCCGCACGCGCATGCTGCCGCGCCCGGTGGCATAGGCTTCACGCAGCACTTCAGGGCTCTCAATGCAAATACCGCCGGTTGGGAAATCTGGCCCAATGACATGTTCCATCAAAGTTTCAATGCGCGCATTTGGGGCTTTGATTAAGTGCAAGGCGGCGGCGCATAATTCATCGACATTATGCGACGGAATACTGGTCGCCATGCCCACGGCAATGCCCGATGAGCCATTGGCCAAGAGATTTGGAAAGGCGGCGGGCAGAACAATCGGCTCTTCGTCTTCGCCGTCATAAGTGGCACGAAAGTCGACCGTGTCGCTGTCTAAATCGCGCAGCAAAAGGCTGGCGATTTCAGTCATGCGGGCTTCGGTATAACGCATGGCGGCGGCATTATCGCCATCGACATTGCCAAAATTACCCTGCCCGTCAACCAGCGGATAGCGCACGGCGAAGTCTTGCGCCAAACGCACCAGCGCGTCATAGACGGCTTGGTCACCATGCGGGTGATAACGACCAATCACATCGCCAACCACACGGGCGGATTTTTTGAAGCCATTTTCCGGATCTAAACGCAATTGCCGCATGGCAAATAACAAACGCCGGTGAACCGGCTTCAAACCATCACGCACATCCGGCAAAGCCCGATTGGTAATGGTCGATAGCGCATAGGCGAGATAACGCGTTTCAAGCGCTTGCTTGAGACTTACCTGCTCGCCCTGCGGCGGATCCATTTGCTTTGTGTCACTCATCTGCGCTTTATAGCAAGATTCTGTTCGACGTCTTCAAGCTAGTTCTTCAGCAGACGGCGAATATTATCCATTAATCTTTGCCGCGCCGGTGGCAACACCAGTTGATTGGGCAAATAGACCCGCCGTTCAAGGAAATGACCGGTTAAAGTGAAGCCGGCAATGATCTCATCAAGCGGCGCCGCGGCTTGCGCATTGAGCAAAAAATTCGGCAAATCGAATAATTGATCCAAATAGGGTTGCGCCGCTGTCAAACTGACGGCGCGCCCACTGCGCGGCGATACATGGGTCAATTCAGTGGTGGCGCCAGTGGCCGCACAGCACGACAGATCGAGGCCAAAGCCAACCTCCTCGAGCAGCGCCATTTCAAAGCGCACCAAAAGCGGCAACCATACTTCGGCCTCACCTAATTCTTCCAGCAACACCATGACAGTGTCGTAAAGCCGCGGATAGGCTTGGCGTTCTGATGTGACTTGCAACATGGCGCACATGGAACTGACACCGGATAGTAAAAGCGGGTCTGAGAGAGCCTCGGCAGCATAGGCGCGGCCTGCATCGAGCGTCATTGTGCCCAAATGTTCCGACAAGCGGGCCCGCCATGTGACTTGCGCCATATTGCCGGGTTGCAAAATCGGCCGCAGGCGACGGCTATTACCGCCGCGCACCAGCCCCATATAACGGCCATGCTGGCGGCTAAAGACGTCGATAATGGCGTTGCTTTCGCCGTGCGACCGGCAATCAACTATCAGCGCATCAGCCGTCCATTGCATGGGTTAAGCTCGATAATCCAAGCCCAAAACACGATAGCGTTCGGGGTCTTCCTGCCAATTTTTGCGCACTTTCACGAATAGAAATAAATGCACGCGACAGTCGAAAATTTCTTCCAATTCTTTGCGCGACTCGGCGCCAATATCTTTAATGGCCTTGCCACCCTTGCCCAGCACAATGGCTTTTTGCCCATCGCGGCGGACAAACACTGTTTGCTCAATGCGCACACTGCCATCTTTGCGCGGCTCCCATTTTTCGGTTTCCACGGTCAGCGCATAGGGCAATTCTTGGTGCAGCCGCAAAAAAAGTTTTTCGCGGGTGATTTCCGAAGCCAACAAAAGCGACGGAATATCTGCGGCTTGATCTTCGGGATAGAGCCATGGCCCATCTGGCATGCGCGCGCCCAGCGTGTCTTTCAAGCGCTGCAGACCATCGCCAGAGAGAGCCGAGATGAGGAACGTATCTTTGAAGGCGACGATTTCATTGAGTTTTTGCACAAGTCCCAACAGCGTATCGCGGGCCACGGTGTCGATTTTATTGAGCACTAAAGACACGGGCTTTTTCGAGGTTGAAAGACGCTCCAGGGCAATATCGGTCTCAGGTGATTTGGCATGCGCCGCATCGAGCACCAAAAGCACTTCATCGGCATCATCAATGCCGAGCCAAGCCTCATTGACCATGGCCCGATCAAGGCGCTGTTTGGGCTCAAAAATACCCGGCGTATCAACCAGAATAATCTGCGCCTCATTGTGCATGACAACGGCGCGCAACCGCATGCGGGTGGTTTGCGCCTTTTGCGTCACAATCGCCACTTTCTGCCCGACCAAAGCATTGGACAGTGTTGACTTACCCGCATTTGGCGGGCCAACGACCGCAACGAAACCACATTTTTGCATTAATTCTGACCTTTCGACGTCATTTGTTTCAAACAATCAGCCGCCGCCAATTGCTCCGCCATTCGGCGTGATTTGCCCTTTGCCACGGCCTGCGCCTCTTGGGTGCGAACGATGACGGTAAATTCTGGCGCATGGGCCGGGCCTTGTTGATCAATAATCTCATAATCGGGCAAGGGCTGACCGCGCTTCATTGTCCATTCTTGCAACGCAGACTTATGGTCAATCGGCGCTTCAACTTGTTTATCATAATGTGGCGCCCAATGGGTCATAATCACCTGCCGTGCCGCTTCAAGCCCGCCGTCGAAATAAACCGCCGCTAAAACCGCCTCACAGGCATTGGCCAAAATATTATCGGTCATGCCAGTATTGCTCATCGCGGCCTTATCAGCCTGAATAATCGCACCAAGGTCGATTGTCTTGGCAATTTGCGCGCAGGTTTTGCGGCTCACCAATTGCCCTAAACGACGGGCCAAATCGCCTTCGCTTTCACCGCTATAACGGGACAGTAAATCTTCGGCAATGACTAGGCCCAAGACCCGATCACCGAGAAACTCTAAATGCTCATTATCATCGTCAACATCAAGGCTGGCATGGCGCACGGCGCGCTCAAGCCAGCTTTTGTCGGCGAAGTCATAGCCCAATTTGGCAGTAAAGTTGTGCAACGCTTTGGTGTCTATCGGCATGCTCATTCAACCCAATTGAGCAAGCGGCTATACCGAATGGCGCTCGGCCATTGCCATATTTTCCACAAGGGCGTCATGTCATCAAATGAGAAAAACAGGATTTGCGCTGGCCCAACCAAATTTTCATGCGGCACATAGCCGACATAGCGGGTTACGCGACTGTCGGCGGAATTGTCGCGATTGTCGCCCATCATGAAATAATGACCAGCCGGTACGCGATAAAGACCAGTATTATCCGCCGGCCCATTTTCAACCTCATCAAGCACAAAATAGCTGCGCCCGTTGGGCAAGGTTTCGCGATAGCGACGGAAGGTTTTTTGCCCGCCATCGCGGCCCGCTTCGGTGAAGTTTTCAACCGCCTCACGCGGCACGGCCTGACCGTTCAAAATCACCACCCCATTTCGCATTTGTATGGTGTCGCCCGGCAAACCAATCACCCGTTTGATAAAATCAGTGCGATTGTCGGCCGGTAATTTGAAAACCACCACATCGCCGCGTTCGGGCGCACCCGCCATAATGCGTCCGTTCATAATTGGCGGGCTAAACGGCAGGCTGTGGCGCGAATAGCCATAGCTAAATTTTGACACAAATAGAAAATCGCCAATCAATAATGTCGGCTTCATTGAGCTCGAGGGAATATTAAATGGCTGGAAGAAGAAGGAGCGAATAATCAGCGCAATGACGACAGCCCATGCCAGCGTTTTGACATTGTCGCGCCATGTTTCGGGTTTTTTCGTCTCCGATATTTTATCTGCTTGCGCGCGTCTGAAAATATTCCAAGCCATTAGTTTTTCTTTTCTATATCTGCTGCAGTTTTGGGAACGGCGGAAATAATCACAATGGCCTGAGCCAGCGGAAAATCATCAGTGATGGTGAGGTCAATTTGTGGACTCATGCCGGCAGGGGTTATTTTTTCTAGCCGCGCCAAGGCGCCATTGGTGAGCACCAATGTTGGTTTGCCGGAGGGTAGATTAGCCACCCCCATATCGCGCCAAAACACCCCCTGGCGTAACCCCGTGCCGAGCGCTTTGGCGCAGGCTTCTTTGGCGGCAAATCGCTTGGCATAAGAGGCGGCGCGCATCATGCGGCGGTCAGAGCGTTTTTGCTCGGTCTGGGTAAATACGCGATCGATAAACCGCTGGCCAAAACGCTCCAGCGTTTTCTCAATACGTTGGATATCAATCAAATCATTGCCAAGGCCAATGATCATGACTGCGCCATTGCTTGGGCTCGCGCCGCTTGCATCAGCTCACGCATTTTGATAATTGCCGCTTCCAGCCCGATAAAGATTGCCTCGCCAATCAGAAAATGCCCAATATTGAGCTCAACCATTGACGGAATAGCGGCAATTGGCCCGACAGTGTCGAAACACAAACCATGGCCGGCATGAACCTCAAGGCCCAGCCTATCAGCCATTTGTGCGGCTTGCTGCAAGCGCGCCAGCTCGTCATTCATGCGCGCCTCATCGCCATCGTGAAAGGCGTGGCAATAAGTGCCGGTGTGTAATTCAACAATATCAGCACCGCATTTATGCGCCGCCTCAACCTGTTCAGCCACCGGATCGATAAACAGCGAAATGCGAATACCAGCCTGTTTCAGCGGGTCAATAATATATTGCAGCTTATTGCCCGCAGCGCGCACATCCAGCCCGCCCTCAGTGGTTACTTCTTGGCGCTTTTCCGGCACTAAACAACAGGCATTTGGCTTGTGGCGCAGGGCAATGGCGCACATCTCGTCAGTGGCCGCCATTTCGAGATTGAGCGGCAGGCCGATATTTTCAGCCAAAGGGGCAATGTCGTCATCGCCAATATGCCGGCGGTCTTCGCGCAAATGCGCCGTAATGCCATCAGCCCCCGCCCGTTTGGCCGCTTCCGCCGCCCGCACAGGGTCTGGCAAACCGCCGCCACGGGCATTGCGTATGGTGGCCACATGGTCAATGTTTACACCTAATCGCAATTTTTTATGGTCTGACATTAAGCGGCATCTCCGTTCATAGGTTTGTTGGCGTTGCGCTGGGCAAGGTCACGGCGTTTCTTTTCAATACGAAAGCCACGGCGTTTTTGATAAATCTTTATCGCCCATAGGCTTGGGTAATAGGTCGCAACCCCCAACGCAAGCCCGACCGGCAAAGAGCCGACCAGCATTGGTAAAATAACCGGCTGAAAAAGTTCCAGTGGTTTGTCAATAATCAGCCCAAAACTGAGCGTCGGCAATTCTGATAGACGACCATTGCCGCCCATTATCAAAGAACCCGACGAATAAGTGGCAATCCAAATGAATGGAAAGGTAAATGGATTGCCAACCCATGTGCCAGCCACGGCGGCGAGAAAATTGCCGCCAATGAAATAAACAATCAAGCCAGCCCATAAAATATGCGTGCCGAGAAGCGGATTGGCTGAGATGAAGCCGCCAACAGCCAAACCCAGAGCAATATTATGCGGGCTGCCTTGCAGTCGAACCGTGCGACGCCATAAATACAGTGTGGCCCGCTTCCAGCCTTCGCGAGGCCAGAGAAATTGCCTTAATCGTTGAAGCGCAGTAAGCGGATTGCGGCGTTTAAACATGAACGACTACCCTCCCTGGTAGACTATTTAAGTCCGCGACTGCCCGGTTTAATGGCCGGTGTGTCCTGCAAATCCTCCGGCACCTGATCGGCCTCAAAGGTCTCAAAGGAAACTTGCGCAAGCGACTCAAGGTTCACTCCGATATTAGCGGTGCCAGAAGAACGGTCAATCAAACATCCTGCGCCAACCACTTGCCCGCCGAGCGCATGAATCGCTTCAATCGCCTCGCGCGACGACAGGCCGGTGGTGACAATGTCTTCAATCATCACTGTGCGCGCTTGGGCGGCCAGCTCAAAACCACGCCGCAGGGTAAAAGTGCCATCGACGCGCTCTAAAAACATTGATGGCACGCCTAAGGCGCGAGCCACTTCATGGCCGATAATCAAACCGCCCATGGCCGGCGCGACGACGCATTCAATCTCAGTGTCAATTGAGGCGCGCAATTTATCAGCCAGTGCCTCGGCCAAACGCGCAGCGCGGCGCGTATCCATCAACACGCGGGCGCATTGCAAATAATTGCGGCTGTGCAGACCTGACGACAAAACAAAATGCCCATCAAGCAAGGCTTGGGCATCACGAAATTCTTGTAACACGTGTTCTGGTGTCATCAGCTATCCTTTACTTACTCAAACAAGACGCGCGACACAAAACTTACCACACTGCTGCCCTTTAAGGCGTCGATAAGTTGCGTCACATGGTCGACGTCGCGCACTTCAATATCAATTTTCAAATCACAAAAATCATCATTGCGCTGGGTGATCGCCAAATTCAGAATATTGGCATCAAAATCCGCAATGGTCTGGGTGATGGCGCTGAGCGCACCGGTTCGGTTGACCGCCGTCATTTGCAAACGCGAGCTAAACAATTGATCGCGCCGGTGGTTGCCCTCATCATCCCAATGCATGCTCACCCAACGCTCGCGCTGGTTTTCGTAATTTTCCAAAATCGCAGCGGCGCGCGGGTAAATCACCACACCCTCGCCCATGGTGACAATGCCGACAATATCATCGCCCGGCAGCGGGAAACAATTTTCAGCGACTTTCACCGCGGTTCCGTAAAGCGCACCATTGACCGGCACCGCAACATTGTCGAGACGGCGGCGGCGTCCGGGAGCGCCAATCAAGGCCCGCATAGCACCAGCCAGAGCAGCCCGCCTGCCACTGCGGCGGCGTTGCGGGAACACCGCCATTAAAACTTCTGCAGCGCCCAATTCCCCGCGACCGACATCGGCATAAAGCTCGCTCAATGTGGCATATTTCAGCACCCCAAGGGCGCGCTCGAGAACCGGCTTACTCAGCAATTTGTCTTCGCTGTCAAAAATACTCTTCAGCATGTTTTGGCCAAGTTCGGCATAGGCCGCTTGCTGACTTTCACGCAAGGCTTGGCGAATGGCAGCGCGCGCCTTACCGGTTTTGGCGTGGTGCAACCAAGCCTCGGTCGGCAACTGGTTTTTGTCGCAAATGACTTCAATTTCATCGCCATTTTTCGGCGAGGTGCGGAACGGTAAATTTAGGCCATTAATCCGCACACCGGTGCATTTATTGCCAATATCCGTGTGCACAGCATAGGCGAAATCCAGCGCTGTGGCGCCGCTTGGCAGAGCAATCAGGCGACCTTTGGGGGTGAAGCAAAACACCTGATCGGTAAATAATTCCAATTTGGTGTTTTCCATAAATTCTTCGGCCGTTTCACCGGTGCGAATTTGCGCCACCATTTCTTGCAGCCAGGTGAAGGGCTGAATATCGCTGCCACTCAGGGCTTTGCCGCGCGCTTCTTTATAGGCCCAATGCGCCGCCACGCCATTTTCGGCGACATCATTCATTTGTTCGGTACGAATTTGAATCTCAACCCGCTGATTATTCGGGCCAATCACCGTGGTGTGCAAAGAACGATAGCCATTGACCTTGGCGGTCGAAATATAATCCTTATAGCGGCCCGGCACACATCGATAGGCTTGGTGCAAAACGCCGAGCGCTTGATAGCAGGCATCCTCATCTTTGACGATAACGCGATAGCCGAAAATATCGGATAATTGCTCAAGCGACAGGGCTTTGTGCTGAATTTTCCGCCAAATCGAAAACGGGCGTTTTTGCCGACCATAGACTTTGGCGTGCAGGCCTTTTTCAATCAGTAAGGTGGAAAACTCATAAGCGATTTCATTCAGCATATCGCCGCTTTCGGCAACCAATTCAGCGAGCCGATCTTGCAGCGTGTCGCGAGCGCTTTTGTTTAATTGGCCAAAAGACAAATCTTCCAATTCTTCGCGGAAAGCCTGCATGCCCATACGGCCGGCCAATGGCGCGTAAATGTCTAATGTCTCTTGCGCAATGCGGCGACGTTTGTCTTCTGAGCTGATAAAATGCAGGGTTCGCATATTGTGCAAACGGTCGGCCAGTTTGACCAATAAAATGCGCACATCATTGGCCGTGGCCAGCAATAATTTACGGAAATTTTCGGCCTGCGCACTGCCCTCTGAAGAAAGCTCCAACATGGATAATTTGGTGACGCCATTGACCAAATCGGCAATTTCGGCGCCGAAAAGGCTTTTGATCTCGTCAAAATTAGTGTCGGTATCTTCAATTGTGTCGTGCAATAGCGCCGTTGCAATGCTCGCGCAATCAAGCCGCAAGTCGGTTAAAATACCGGCAACTTCAACGGGGTGGGAGAAATAGGGATCGCCGGAAGCGCGCTTTTGGTCGCCGTGTTTCTGGGTTGCAAAAACATAAGCGCGGTTGAGCAATTCCTCATCCGCTTGCGGTTCATAACTGGAGACACGGTCAATTAATTCATATTGGCGCATCATGGTCTTATACTCCACTCGCGCATATGAATGGCCTAATCAGACAGGCCGCCCCGACCGCTATCTTTTGGGGTCGCTGCTTCCATTGATTGCAAGGCAGCCAAAATATCGTCTTCGCTCATCTCAGCCATGTTTTCGGCCGGTGCTTCTTCATGACCAAACACTTGCGGGCCAGCCAAAGGCATGATGACGTCTTCATCTGGCTCATCAATATCAATTTGTTTTTGCAAGGAGCTGACCAAGTCTTCGCGAATTTCGCTTGGAATGAGTTTTTCTTCGGCAATCTCGCGCAGCGCGACAACCGGATTTTTGTCATTATCGCGCTCAACAAGGATTTCAGCGCCTGCGGACATGCCGCGCGCTCTGTGAGAGGCGACCAAAACCAGCTCAAACCGGTTGGTGACTTTATCTACGCAATCTTCGACGGTGACCCGAGCCATGATGTAAACTCCTAAGTTATTGTTTTTATCTATGCCTTTTACCAAGATTTCGCAAGGAAAAAGTCACGAAACGTCACGATTTGAGGCGTTTTACGCTGTTGAGCTCACCAATTGGCAGGTCAGCCAGCAATTGCGCGATATGACGACCACTGACCGGGTGACGCCACGCCGGTGCGATTTGGCGCAAAGGCTGTAGCACAAAACCACGTTGCGCCAAACGCGGGTGCGGTAAAACAATACCATGCTGGCAGCGCTGCCCGCGATAATCGAGAATATCAATGTCCAATGTGCGCGGCCCCCATTTTACCCGTCGGCGGCGGCCAAATTCAGCCTCAATGGCGTGGCACTCAGCCAACAGCCCCAAGGGCGCCAGATTGCTGCTAATCGCCAGCACCGCATTGATATAAGCGGCCTGCCCAGCCGGCCCCACCGGTGGCGTTTGGTAAAGCGGCGAGCGCGCGTGCACCCGCAAACGCGCCCGAGATAAGCGCGCGATTGCCGCCTCCATTAAGGCTTCACTGCTGGCAAATGCGCCAGATAAATTGCTGCCAAGCGCAAGATAAATCATACCGACCCCTTGTTGGTGACTGGCTTATGACAGATGCCAGTTGCTGACAAGCCCCCGCTGCTCTTATACTGGCGCGATGACAGATTCAATATCCCCCCTGCCGGCCGCTGATTGCGCGATTTGCCCACGATTGGCCGACTATCGCCGCGACAATGCCGGCGCCCATAGCGATTGGTTTAACGCCCCCGTGCCGTGTTTCGGCGACCCGCAGGGGCAATTATTGATTGTCGGCCTGGCCCCCGGCGTGACCGGCGCTAACCGCACCGGTCGCCCATTCACCGGCGATTGGGCTGGCGATTTATTATATGAGACGCTGGCCAAATTTGGCTTTTCCAGCGGCCGCTATGACCGCCATATTGGCGACGGCCTGCGCTTGCAAAATTGCATGATCACCAATGCGGTGCGCTGTGTGCCGCCGCAAAACAAACCAACCGGGCCGGAGATTAATAATTGCCGACCGTTTTTGCGGGCCCGCATTGATAGCCTGCCGCGCGTCAAAGCGATTTTATCTCTGGGACGTATTTCGCATGAAAGCGTGCTGCGCAGCCTCAATGTGAAACTGAAGGACCACGCTTTTGCCCATGGTGCGGTGCATGATATCAATGGCTTAGCGCTTTATGACAGCTATCATTGCTCGCGCTATAACACCAATACGCGGCGCTTGACGGTGGCCATGTTTGAGCAGGTCTTTGCCACTATTCGCGACGATTTGGCAATTGCTTAACTATTTCAGCAGGCGGGCTTTTTGCCGCTGCCAATCGAGCTTTTTCTCGTTTTCACGCCGGTCTGCCTTTTTGCGACCGCGCGCCAAGCCGATCAGGCATTTCACCAGACCTTGCTCATTGAAATAAATCTTCAGCGGCACCACGGTCATGCCGTCGCGCTGCACGGACGACATCAGCTTGTTCAACTCGCGCCGGTGCAGCAGCAATTTACGCGGCTGGGTGGCTTTGTGATTGTGCCGATTGCCGCCGCTATATTCGGGTATGTCGGCATTCATCAAAAACCCCTCGCCTTTTTCAAAATTGGCATAGGAATGCGCCAAATTGGCCTGCCCCTGACGCAGCGATTTTACTTCTGTGCCTTGCAACACCAGACCAGCTTCAAATGTGTCAACGACTTCAAAGTCTCGCCGCGCGCGACGGTTTTCGGCAATCGTGCCATCGCCCGCTGTGTTTTTTTTCCGACCGCCGCTTTTCGAAGACATCGGACTAAATCAGACCCAGCTCGGCCAAGGCGGCGTCAACTTGCGCCCGCGTGGCCGCCGTGGCTGACAATAGGGGCAAGCGAATATCTTCAGCGCAATGACCAAGCCGCGCCATCGCATATTTGATCGGCGACGGGCTCGACTCGCAAAATAACGCGCGAATGAGCGGCACTAATTTGGCCTGCATGGCTTCCGCCGTGGCAATATCGCCGTCAAGGCTGGCGTTTTGCATGGCGGCGCATAAATCTGGCACAATATTGGACACCACCGAAATACACCCGCGCCCGCCCTGCTTGTTAAAGGCGACGGCGCTTTCATCTTCGCCTGATAATTGAATGAAATCAGCGCCACACTGTGCCGCTTGCTGGCCGACGCGCGCCATATCGGCGGTGGCATCTTTGACGCCAATAATATTATCGCGCTTGGCCAAAACGCCCATGGTCTCCGGCGTCATGTCAACAATACTGCGACCGGGAATATTATAAATCACAATCGGCAAAGCGCTGGCGTCGCTGATCGCCTCAAAATGCGCGATCAATCCGGCCTGCGTCGGCTTATTATAGTAAGGTGTGACGTGCAAAACCGCATCGGCGCCAGCTTTGGCCGCGTGCTGGGTAAAAGCCACGGCTTCGGCGGTGGAATTAGAGCCAGCACCGGCAATCACCGGCACCCGACCGGCGACCGCCTCAATGCAAATTTCAACAACTCGCTGATGCTCGCCATGGCTCAGCGTCGGTGACTCGCCGGTGGTGCCGCATGGCACCAAGCCATGACTGCCCTGCACGACTTGCCAATCAACCAATTTGGCAAAAGCCGCTTCATCGACGGCACCGTTTTTGAACGGCGTAATCAGGGCGGTGTTAGAACCATGCAACATGGGTGTCTCCGAAATTCAGTTTTTTCTAGCAACAGCGCTATAATGGCGGCAACATAGCATAATGTTTTGACGCAACTAAAGAAAAAGGCTGAGTAATGACACAAGCAACTAAAAATGCAGTGATTTTTGGCGTCGGCGCGCGCAATGGCGTGGGCGCCGAATTATGCCACCAAGCCGCAGAGCGCGGCTTTCATGTGTTTGTTAACGGCCACACGGAAGAAAAAATCACCGCCATTGCCGAGACTATCGTGGCCGATGGCGGCGAAGCGACACCGCTTTTGGCCGATGTCACCGACGAGTTAGACGTCAAAAACGCGCTGGTGAAAGTCGCCCAAGATGCGCGCCCACTGGAATTGGCGGTGTATAATGCCGGCAATAATCGGCCAAGCCCGTTTTTGGACGTTACGCCGGAAGTGTTTGAGCAAATGTGGCGGGTGATTTGCTTTGGCGGCTTTTTGACGGCGCAAGCGACGCTGAAACTCATGTTGCAGCAGCAGACCAAGGCGGCGCGCCAGTCATTTATGTTTACCGGTGCCAGCGGCAGCATGCGCGGCAAAGCCAATTTCGCCGCTTTCGCCGCCGGTAAAGGCGCCATGCGCATGTTGGCGCAAAGCCTCGCTCGCGAATTTGGCCCGCAAGGCATTCATATTGCCCATGTGATTATCGACGGGGCGATAAACGGCAATATGCTGCAAAAAAATTACGCTGGTTATCTCGACAAGCTGGGCGAGGACGGGGCACTTGATGTGGCCGCCATTGCCGCAACCTTTATGATGCTGCACGACCAGCCGCGCTCGGCGTGGACGCAAGAAATTGACCTGCGCCCCTTCAAAGAGACGTTTTAACCGCCGCCGCCAAAGCGGTGCCGCTGGCAAAGCCGTGGCGCACACGTGTGCCGAGACACCAATCGCCGGCGACGCCGAGGCCGCCCGCCGCATCGAATAAGAAACCCTGCGGATTTGGCAAAGGCTTGGCGGCGGCGGCATAGAGCCAGCGATGACAGCTGTGATAAGCCAGCGCCTTGGGGCTGAGGCCCAGCGTGTCGCCGAATAGGTCGAACAGGCGAGCTTGGATAAGCGCGCCAAGCTCGGCCGCTGGCACGTCAATATGTTCGGCGCTCCATTGATGCTGGGTTTGCACAACAAAGGCGCGTTGCCGCTCGCGCCCCGGTTTGCGGTGATTGGCAATGATAAGTTCAAGCATCGGGTCATCAACCAAAGCGACATCCCATTCAGGCGCATCCTCGGGTGTGCTGGCTGTTTCTGATTCCAGTTGTGGCGCCAGCATCAGCGTATGACACGGCTGCATGGCGACGCTTTCGCAGGCCTGACGCATGGCGCCTTGCGGCAAAAGCGCGGCCGCTTGCGCCGGTGGCATGGCAAGAATGACGCGGTCAAAATTTTCATAAATCTGACCCTCGGCGTGCAGCCGGTAGCGATGATCAGCTTGTCTTTCAATTGCGCCTACGGCGGCACCGAGATGCACGGCGTCGAATTGGTAATGCGCCAGCACAGCGCGACCAAGGCTGCTCATACCAGGGCTAACAACCCATTGACGGCGCGCTGGCAAAGTTTGTGTGATGGCACCTTGCGGCGATAAGCGGACGGTGTTCGGCGACCAAGCCAAAACGCTTCCGGCGGCGGTCAGCGGCTCAAGAAAAGCGGCGAAATCTGCGTCGGCGGAAAACCGGCTGACGCCATGGTCAAACGCCGCCAACTCGCTGCGCCGCGTCGCCATGCGCCCGCCGAGACCGCGCGATTTATCAAACAGGCTGATGGCGGCGTGGCCACGCAACTGGGCGGCGCAGGCCAGCCCAGCAATGCCGGTGCCAATAATAGCAATTTTAGGAAGCAGATTTTGCATGCCGCCACGCTAACCGATAATGCAGCAAGAAACTATCCTTTTGGTTTATTTAAGGGGCCACCAGTCTGGAGGCTGGCCGCTGGCCAATATGGCGGCGGTCTCATGGGCGCGGTGCGGCACTTGCTTGGCCCAGCGACTATCAAGCGCCTCGGCTTGGGCTTGGCGCCAATCTTGCGCGATAATGGCGGCGCGCAGGTTTTTGAAACCAGCCAGACCAGCGTGGCAGAGATTAAACGCCATAGCAATCAGCGCCGCTTGGCGAGCCTCGGTCAGTTGTGACCAGACCGGCGCGTAAAGTCGCCGGGCGCTGGATTGGACGCGCTCAATATCATCATCGAGATAGGCTTGCACCATGCGCGGGCTGAGGCGAAAGCCATTATGCGTCAGCCGCCGCGCCAACTCATCGTCGCACCATTGGCCCTTTTTTCGGTCTACCAAATGGCCGACACCAATCGTCCAATCGTCCAATAGCCCAAATGGTCTTGATAAAGCTGCGCCCGCACGCCCTCATGGCGGCGGATGAAGTGGCACAAAAACTGGCTGGCCATTGGGGCCCCCTTTGGGTCGAAAAACCCCTCAAAATCGGCGTTTTCGGGTTGCAATCCGTGGCCAGCTTGTTTATCACCACAGGTGGAGAGGTGGCCGAGTGGCTGAAGGCGCGCCCCTGCTAAGGGTGTATGGGTTTATAGCCCATCGAGGGTTCGAATCCCTTCCTCTCCGCCATTATATTTCCGTCTATTTTTATCCAATAAAAACAATATGTTTAGAAATAGGCCTATGTGATTTTACCCCTAAGGTTTACCCCTAAATATACCCCCCCAAAAAAAACACCCTGCATTCACATATATAAATAGACCCTGCCAAATAGTTGGTTAAAATCTAGGGTGTTTCATCATTAGAGGGCGTTATGACCAAGGGTGTAGGCTCTGTGAAGAACCACAACCTACGCCTTGTCTCTCCTAATGGTTGCTGTCTATGGCCGAGAGATAAAGGTGCGACAGTCCCTTAAGTGGGAAGAGCAGCAAGTAATTGGAGACAGCCTGACCTGCCAGTCCTAGAAATAGGTTTTGCTATAGACAGTGTGGAAACCTCGTCTGAAAAGATGAAGTTGATACGCCTTGCCTCTCGGAAGGCAAAGTGTGTCTTCCTGTCTGAACAGGCACTGCGTGCCTCTATATCCCCCGACCTTGTGCTGCTGCGAACATGCACACATTAGCCGAGATTAACAATTTAAGTTGCCAACCTTACGACAAAGGCTCAAAGAATATAGTGGAGTGGCCTTTAGTTTCCGAATGAATTCCAGGTATTGCCATCGCTATCGGTGCCAAAAGTGGAGTTGCCAATGCGGGTGTTAGACCAAGTTTTACCCTCAGAGTTGGTTCCATATGTCGTGTTACCAACCTGAGTTTGGCTCCAGGTGCTTCCAGTTTTAGCATTGCTGCCATAAGTCGTGTTGCCAACTTTGTTGTATGTGTTTCCATCACTGCAAGTTGTATATGTTCCAATCGTTGTGCATGACGCACTTGCAGCTCCTATATTGATGCCAAAGGCTAAACCGGAAACTGCCACTAACTTTAAGAAACTTTTCATTTTGTCTACTCCAATAAAACACTGATACAACCTTAAAGAACCTTCGATTAATGTGAAGTCTCAAATTGATACAAATACACGGTCAAGTGCACTTGCTGACTGAATTAGAGTTTTTGAGGCCTTTCTAAGATGCCTATAGCCAAACCAGCTTTAACAAAATCGATGGGAAAACCGTCTTTCTGGTAAGGGTGAAACGCAGCTCAACTTTGAAACAACAAAACCCTGTTTACCTCCATATGCCGAAGGTTAATAAGGAAGAGAAACTGTATCGAAGAATAGGTGCCACCACTCCAGCCCTATCAGTTAGGGAGGCCAATGATTTTATAAAAACATTGAGTGCAGATTAGAAGCGGAAGCTACCCCAATTTACGGTGCCATGAAGGCTCATGCGACTGATAGCTTCGTGTCTCAGGTCATGGAAGCGCAAGCCTTCACAATTGCTTACATGCTTTAATAGATTGTTTAGTTTTAAGTATTGTAGAATTCTAAAAAGTAAAATAGCATTTGATAATTATGTTTCATTATTAGTGGTGGTTCATTAAATGCTTAAAACCCTTTATACCTTGTCATGCGTCATGCTTATTTCCATACTAGCAGCGTGTTCAGAGCCTCCAATTGAAACAGTAACTGATATTTTGGACTCATATGATAAGGGCGAAAATGAAGAGGTGATAAAAAATTATCTGACTAGTAACGGGTATAATTGCCTTAAACCGAACGATAAGGTTATTCTAACAGCCGAAGAGGTTGGTGGGGAATTTGAAAACAGCAAAGAATTTACTTACATTGCATGGGGTCCCGCAAAATACATAACGGATTATGATGAGTTTTGCTGGAAAGGGAAAGATTCTGTTAGAGTGGATTTAGAAAAATCAATAATCAAGTCTAAATCCCCTCAAAACTCCAGTGTGTATAGTGTTGAGTTTGACCAATACACCAGTAACAAAACTGGTAATGACGTTAAAAGAATGAAGCTATCATGTGCCGTTTTAGACATGTGTGCCGGCAACCTTGCAGAGTTTCAAAAGCTTCTGCAGGAAAAGCTTAAATACGATTTTTTCATAGTTGAGAAAAAGAACGTGAATTGGAGCGATGTAGCTGAATTCGCCGCTCCATCTGAAAATGGAAATACAGCTATTGCCGAATATATGATTTATTCCAGAGTTACAATAGGTATGAAAAAAGAATCTATTGATGCATCTAAAGCTGTAATGCAAGACGCTGCAAATGCAAAAAAGGCTGAAAAAGACAAAGTCAATAAAATAAAACTATACGGCGCAGCAAGCGTCTATAAGCCAAATTCTGTCACTGTTAGAGAATATAATAAATATATCCGTCTCCAATGTGGCACTACAGTTGATTGCTCAAACCATAGCTCGGTAGTTTCACAAGTGGCTGCAGCCTATCAAGGCATTAAAAACTCTCCCAACAGATATGCCAAAGGTTATGCATCAGCCTGCTTGGATGGGTTTTCAACGCTGAGAACACTCCCCTCTCACCTTCATGGAGATGCGGGCATATATCCGGCTCAATTTATGGCTTGTAATGAGGCTATGAGAAATCACTTTGTTAAGAATTAAAAGCTCAAACTGTTGGTTTGAATTCTAATTCTTAACATGAGCATACCGAAACAACATGCTTACTGTTCTGTGTCCGCTGATACTGGCTACTTCTGGAACTGTTAATCCCATATCAAAAAGCCTGCTAATGATGCTCGGCTCCAATAATGATTGCGTCCATAAAGACCTTCTGGCTTTTTAGGTTGTAACCCTGACCATATCGCCCCCCAACATTAGGAATAGACCAACCTCCCAGCTGGTCAATCATTTCAGTCGGACAGTTTGCCACTCACTGCAAGCGGAGAACTAGCTTATGTTTTACCGATATGAGAGTTGCAAAATAGCCTGTGTCTTCTGCTCAAGACTAGTTCCACCACTGTATATACCGTAAGTAATCGTCTGCTTTTCGTGGCCAAGTATATCAGCAGTTATATTCTCAGGAACACCCGCTCCCTCAAGCTGAGTGGCTACTGTTTTCCTAATGGAATGAAACACCTTGTCTCGCCCAAAACCTAGCTTCGTCTTTGCACGACCGAACCTCTTGCCTATGGCTGCGGAACGCTTGCCATATTGATTACCCTTACCATTCAAGCCACTGAGCAAATAACCATCTTCACTCGCCATCTTCATTGAGGCAACGGCATCAGTAATCTCTGGGTGAATAGGCACTTGCCTTACACCTGCAACTGTCTTGGAGTTAGATATTTCAAGAAACCCATCCCCTACCTCTTCCACGCCTTAAAAGTAGTAAGATGGCTTCCCAAGC
>Ga0209137_1001747_pt1 | contig 20144 bp, 18 predicted proteins | sample SaaInl5LU_22_DNA_FD_184642 | JGI IMG/M metagenome (GOLD analysis project Ga0209137, IMG submission 184642) | Marine microbial communities from expanding oxygen minimum zones in the Saanich Inlet - ESP_105LU_22_DNA (SPAdes) (version 2) | ecosystem: Environmental > Aquatic > Marine > Intertidal...
AGCCTCTGTATCAATGGTGATTTTACCACCATCGGCCATGGCATCCCGCGCGTTGACGACCAAATTCATCAAGACCTGCTCAAGTTGGCGCTTGTCAGCGCGCACAGGCCCAAGCGAGGGATCATGTGTCAGTTCAAGTTGCACTTTTTCGCCCACAAGCCGGTCCAACAGATGGGTCAACTCAGAAAGCGTGGTGCGCAGGTCAACCACTTCCATTTTGAGGTTTTGTTTGCGCGAGAACGCTAGCAATTGACGTACGAGCGAGGCCGCACGGTTGGCGTTTTGGTGAATTTGAAGGAGGTCGGGATATTCCTCATCATCTTGATCGTGACGCAGCAACAAAAGATCACAATGCCCAGAAATGGCGGTGAGCAAGTTGTTGAAATCATGCGCAACGCCGCCTGCGAGTTGGCCAATCGCCTGCATTTTTTTGGCTTTGAACAAATTGCGCCTGAAGGGTCTTGAGCTCGGTCGCGTCATTTATCAGCGCCACAACCGAATTGCTGTTCATGCCGTCCAGCTGGCACAGCGTAATTTCAAGGTATCTGTCCTGATCCGTATTCAACACGCGCAATACTTCAGGTTTGCTCAGTTTGTGACCAGCCGCGGCTTGGGCCACCCAATGGCTCACATCGCGGCCAAGCCCGCCCACAAGGGCCGCGATTGGCTTGCCTGCCACCTGATCTTCCTTAAGCGCCAAACACGCGGCAGCGTTGGCACTTTGCACAATGCCGTCAGACCCGATTGTCACAACTGCCATCGGCAAACTGTTGAGCACCGCAAGGGGTTCGGGGCCGCTGAGTGTGGTTGGCTGGGCCGTAGTCACGGGGAAAAAGAAAATCTCGCGACGCCCGTCAGGTCCGGCCACGTCACACACCCGAACGCAGGCGTGCCCCTGCTCCGTAGCGACACGGTGGATGCGGTCAGAGGTAAGCGGCATATCGCGAATAATATCGCCCAGCCGTTTCGGGCGCCCGCCTAGAAATTTGCGGCAGGCGTCATTCATAAATAGAACCGTATCGGTTTTAGACACAGTCATCATGGGAAGTGCGATGCTATCACCCTGCCCGACACCGCCAGTTGGACGCATTTGCTCAAGCCGCCACACAAAACCACAGCCCTCAACGTGCTGCACGCTAAGTCGCATTTGCCCCTGTCGGGTAATCAGATCCTCTTGACCGGTGCCCTGTTGGGTCGCTTGTGTATGAAGGCGGTTCACCACGCCTGCTGGATTAGCAAATAAAGGACGGATGACCGCAGCCATCGTCAGGTCTTTAGCAACCGCATCAGCCGTGGCCGTTGGATCAGTGCGCGCCATTGCGTTACGAAACAGCACTTCGCCTTCTGGATCGACAATAAACGTTCTGACGGGATCAGCTTCGCAGACTTCGCGCAGTAACTCTAAGCGCTCTGAATGTGCACCACGCCGCGCCCCAAGGACTGACCACATCAACGCGGCACAGCTTAGCAAAACGCCAACGCCCATAACGGTTTCGTCCAGACGAATATCCGTAAGCGTAGACAGACCGATCAGCCCAACCCCAAGCACCAAAAGCCCGAGTTGAAGCCCCGCATCACGCAAAAGCCTTTGTGTCGCTGGTGCAAATCGCATCCAAGTGTTCCCCATCTAACCAACGTACATATGCCCGTTACTGGTTAATAAACACTTAATGCGGGTTATATTTAGGTGAACACAACCTTAAAGTGTATTCATTACAATAAAGTTGATTAACGAAGTGCTAAACAGCGGACATGCTAAACACCCTAGGCTTGCTCAAAAATCGCACAAAAGAAGCCATCGCCGTCCTGATCCATCGCAAACCGTTCTTGGCGGACACATGTCCACTTTGGCAGCGACGCCTCAACAAACGCTACTTGATCTTCGTTTTCATCACGTAACAACGAACAGGTCATGTAAACAAACCGCTTAAGCGCATAGCCTTGAGCCTGCCCGATAATATCGCGCTGAAGTTCAACCAGATCCGCCAAATCTTGCTCGGTAAAGCGCCATTTCGCATCAGGTGTACGGCGCCACGTCCCGCTGCCTGAACACGGAGCATCAATGACAACAGTATCAAATTGCTGGGTAATTTCGGTAACTTGAGGAATTGTGACGCCTGCCCGCTCTGCACGTGGGCCGATATCTTTCATGCGCTTCGGGTCAGCATCATGGGCGGTCACTGTGTAGCCCATAGCAGCCAGTGCAAGTGATTTGCCACCGCCCCCCGCACAATAGTCCAGCAACGTCTCACCATCCGCAGCACCAAGCATCAGGCATGCTTTTTGGCTGGACGCGTCTTGTAATTCAACTTCACCAGACAAAAACGGCGCGCTTCGGGCGACTTGCCGTGCCCCTGATGTGACGCGCAGCGCTGTAGTGGCTCCTGCAAGATTTGAAGTAGAAATTCCTTCTTTATCAAGCGACTGTTCAGCACTCTTAATGTCAATTTTCTGCGTATTCACACGTAAAAAGACATCTGCCCGCTGCCGAAACTGCTCAGTTAGCTTTTGAAAATCAGGCCCTGCAACATCGCGCAACTTTGGCAATAGCCATTCAGGCAGGTCCACTGCATCCGCATCAGGGGCAAGACGTTCCAGTTCTGCATCATCAAGGGGTGCAGCGGCATAACCCTGCCCAGAAAAAACTTCGTCTAGATCAGTATTTTGCGCCAACAAACATCCCGCAACAATCGCACGGCCAGTCTGATCACCGCCTTTAGCTGCAAAAGATGCTTTGGAGCGCAAACAATCGAACACATGGTCGCGAACTGCCGCGCGGTCTTTGGAACCTGCGTAACGGTTGCCGCGTGCCCACTTCAAAAGTGCCGCTTCCGCAGGCTGGCCGTCCAAAATTTGGTCTAATACATCAATTGCGGCGGCATAGCGTGCTGCAGGGGTCATTAGTTAATCCTCATGTATTATATGAGCATCACCCCATACAGCATTGTTATATCAAGAAACTCTGTAGTTCGGGCTTTCGCGCGTGATCTGAACATCATGCACGTGGCTCTCTTTCAGCCCCGCGCCGGTGATCTTTACAAACTCACACCCAGAACGCATCTGCGCGACTGTTGCGGACCCCGTGTAGCCCATGGCAGCGCGCAAACCGCCAACCAATTGGTGCACAACTGCGCCCGCAGACCCTTTGTAGGGAACCTGTCCTTCGATCCCTTCTGGAACCAGTTTGTCACTGGCCGCGTCTTTTTGGAAATACCTATCGGCCGAGCCGCGCGCCATGGCGCCAAGACTACCCATACCGCGATAGGATTTGAACGAACGGCCTTGATACAAAATGACTTCGCCAGGGCTTTCGTCCGTTCCCGCGATCATGCTGCCAACCATTGCACAGGACGCGCCTGCGGCGATTGCTTTGGCAAAATCACCAGAAAACTTGATACCACCGTCTGCGATGATCGGGATGTCACCTGCTGCAGCCACACAATCCATGATTGCCGTCAGTTGCGGAACCCCAACGCCTGCCACCATGCGGGTGGTACAGATAGAACCCGGGCCAATACCCACTTTGACAGCATCCGCGCCTGCATCGATCAAGGCCCGCGTTGCTGCACCAGTTGCCACGTTACCCGCAACAATCTGCACGTGACCCGCGATTGCTTTGGCGCGGCGCACAGCTTCGGCCACGCCGCTTGAGTGCCCGTGGGCCGTATCAATCACGACCATATCAACGCCCGCGTCAATCAACGCCTCGGTCCGCTCAAACCCCGCGTCACCTACAGTTGAAGCGGCAGCAACACGTAAACGGCCCAACTCATCTTTGGTGGCTTGGGGGTTAATGACCGCCTGCTCGCTGTCTTTCAGGGTCAAAAGACCTGTCAGCTTGCCAGCACCATCAACAACCAACAGCTTTTCGATCCGCCGCGAGCGCATAAGGCTGCGCGCTTCTTCCAAATCCGCAGGCTCTTGCAACATCGCCAAATTATCTGACGTCATCATTACAGAAACAGGCGTATTATCATCCGTTGCAAAACGCATATCGCGGTTTGTGACGATACCAACAACGCGGCCATCACCGTCAGTGACAGGAAAGCCAGTGACGCGGTACCGCTCCATCAACGCCTTTGCATCCGCAAGGGTTTGATCCGCAGTTAGGGTGATCGGATTATACACAATACCGCTTTCGAAACGTTTCACACGGCGCACATCGCGGGCTTGCTCTTCGATGGTTAAGTTGCGGTGTATTACACCCATGCCACCCGCCTGCGCCATCGCAATGGCCATACGGCCTTCTGTGACGGTGTCCATCGCAGAGCTGAGCAGCGGAATGTTGAGCGAGATCGATTTCGTTACAAACGTCGACGTATCAGCCGTGGACGGCAACACATCAGAGGCCGCAGGGACCAACAGAACATCATCAAAGGTGAGTGCCTCGCGAATTTCCATAATTGATCCCCCTAAGGTGCAGCTTGGAATGCTTCGTTTGACAATGCCCTTTCCCACAGATGCACAGATTTGGCCAGAGGAAATTGCGTTACAGTACGGCTTTCAACCGCTTGCCCAACACGCCAGACGAAGGTACGGAGTGCCAAGCATGTTCTAAGGGGCCTTTTGGTATGACAAAATCGAAGTCTGGCATCGATCTGGTTGTGGATATTGGTGGTACAAACACCCGTTGTGGCTTGGCCCGTGACGGTGTTCTGGACGTCTCTACGAACGCGCGCTTTTTGAATGCGGGCCGCGATGGACTTGCTGGCATTTTGACCGAATACTTGAGTGCCCATCAAGACCACGAGATTGACGGCATATGCGTAGCACTGGCAGGCCCCATCAAGGACGGTATCGGTACGCTGACAAATCTGTCGTGGATCATCCGCCCGCAAGATTTAATTGATCAGACGAATGCGAAAGAAGCGCATATTATCAACGACCTACAGGCCCAAGGATACGGGTTGGCAGGATTGGAACCTGAGGCGTTGGCCCCTGTTATTGATGCGCCAACGGCGCCAAACGGAAGTACGAAACTGGTATTGAACGTCGGCACAGGCTTTAATTGCGCGGGCGTAATTACTCTGCGCAACGGTGTGCACGTGGCCGCCGCAGAAAGTGGTCATATTGGTTTGCCTGTGCGTGATGCTCAGGACCTTGATCTTTCAAACCACGTCAAAAGCGCACATGGGTTTGCGGCTGTGGAAGATGTTCTTTCGGGCCGCGGCCTTGAACGTGTTTACACATGGCGCTCGGGCGGCGTCGAGAAATCCGCGGCCGATCTGATGAATGACGCAGAGAACGGTGATGCAATTGCATTAAAGACAGTGGAAAGTTTCATTCGGATATTGGGCGCGGTGGCGGGGGATCTCACTCTGATCCACCTGCCCTATGGCGGCGTTTATTTCGTAGGCGGCGTGGCACGCGCCATGAAACCCTATTTTGAGCGTATGGGTTTTGGCGAAAACTTTCGTGATAAAGGGCGCTTTGCTACGTTTATGGACGATTTTTCCGTACAGATCGTGGAAGATGACAACGCAGCCATGATCGGCTGTGCGCAATTCCTCAAAAATTCGCGCTAAATTTTAGAAATCAAAGCCCCGCCGGAAACCTTTTCTTAACAGAGCACCCGCTACTCCTCAGCCTCAACACGGCACAAAACAGGAGTGATTGCGTGAATACTGGAACAGATTTGGGCGCCCTAGATGGCTCTCAGGCCCCATCCGCCACTCTGACGTTACCTGCCAAGCTGGATTTAGCAGCTTACGAAGGTGTTCTGCAGGGGCTTACAGCCGCCGCGCCGAATATCGCAATTGATGCAAGCGCTGTGGAAAGCGTGGGCACACTGTGCTTGCAGGCCTTGATGGCCGCGTATCAGTCCCACCCTGATAGTTTTTCAATCACAGCAAGCAGCGATGCATTCGCCGCCCAAACAGCGTTTCTAGGCGCACCCTTTGCACAGATTATTCCGCAAGGAGGCGCGCTATGAGCCTTTCTATTTTGGCCGTCGATGACAGCAAAACCATGCGTGACATGATCGCACTTACCTTGAATGCTGCGGGTATGACAACAACGCTGGCCGAAGACGGGGTGCACGGGGTTGAAACTCTTGAGGCAATGGAACCGCCAGACGCAATTATCTCAGATATCAACATGCCACGCCTCGATGGTTTTGGTTTCATCGAAGCGGTCCGCGCCCGCGAAGCCTTCAAGGGCACGCCAATTTTGGTTCTGACAACCGAAAGCGGTGCAGACCTCAAGGCGCGTGCCCGAAGTGCCGGTGCATCGGGCTGGATTGTGAAGCCGTTCGATCCCGAAAAACTCGTGCGCGCGCTTAAAATGGTTGCGGGGTAAAAGCAGATGACTGACCAACTTGACCCCCTTGCTGAAATTAAGGCCTCGTTCTTTATTGAATGCGATGAGCTGCTCGAAGCGCTCCAAGACGGCCTTGAAACAATGGACAGCCCCGAGCGTTCCGCCGAGACCATCAACGTGGTTTTCCGCGCCGTGCACTCCATCAAAGGGGGTGCGGGTGCATTCGGGCTCAATGATTTGGTCAACTTTGCACATTGCTATGAAAGTGTGCTTGATAATGTGCGCTCTGGCCTTCTTGAACCTAACACCGAGATCATGCGCACGTTTTTTCAAGCAGGCGATATTTTGCAGGACCTCGTGCGGCTGTCGCGCGATGAATTACCGATTGAGCCCAGCCTAACAGCGGCAACGTTGACAGACCTTGAAGCGCTATTATCGGACGAAGTTGAAGAAACCGTTGAATTTGCGCCTCTCGTACTCAGCTTTGATCTAGACGAAGACTTCGGATTGGATGATGCCGCGCCAAAGCCCGCACAACATTCATTCACGTTTCAGGCCAGCGCAGAACTCTACGCAAGCGGCAACGAACCCGCTAAACTTTTCCGCGCGCTCACAGAACTCGGGACTGTCACCTGCACACCCGACCTGACGAAGCTGCCGAATTTAAGCGAGTTGGCAAATGCAGAGTGTTTTATACCGTGGCACATTTCTGTCGACACTGATCGTACGTTTGAAGACGTTCTTGAGGTTTTCGATTTCGTTGATGGGCTTTGCACAATTGAGCAAATCGCACCACAAACAGACGCCCTACTCCCACCGATCGACCTGCCAGATGTGGCCAACATTGCAGAACCTATAGCCCCCGCGCCCGGCCACATTGAAGAAGCGACTGATGTGAAGCCGGCAGAGCAGCTATCCACCGAACCAGACAGCAAGAAAGTAGCAGCACCCAAAGCGACAGTTCGCGTGGATGTGGACCGTATCGACAGGCTGGTCAACCTTGTGGGCGAGTTGGTTATCAATCAGTCGATGCTGTCTCAAAGCATCGTGTCAGCACAGGCCGCAAACTCTACCGAGGTCGAAACAGGCCTTGAAGAATTCATGCGCCTTACCCGCGACATCCAAGACAGCGTGATGATGATCCGTGCGCAGCCCGTCAAATCCTTGTTTCAACGGATGTCACGGATTGTGCGTGAAAGTTCAGCCGCGGTGAAAAAATCCGTTAAATTGATCACCGAAGGTGACGACACAGAAGTCGACAAAACGGTCATTGAGCGGCTGGCAGACCCTCTTACCCATATGATCCGAAACGCCGTTGATCATGGGCTTGAAGCGGCTGAGACACGCGTTGCCAATGGCAAAGCAGAGCAAGGTGTCGTCCGCCTACGCGCAGCGCATCGATCGGGTCGCGTTGTGATTGAGGTGAGTGACGACGGTCGCGGCATCAACCGCGACCGCGTGAAGCAGATCGCTATTGACAAGGGTCTCATTCCAGAAAACGTTCTGCTGAGCGATACTGAAATTGACAATTTACTGTTTATGCCGGGGTTTTCTACGGCTGCCGAAGTGTCTAATCTGTCTGGCCGTGGTGTCGGGATGGATGTCGTTCGAAGCGCCATTCAAAGTCTCGGGGGACGTATCACGATCACTTCGGTGCCTGGACAGGGCACGACATTTTCCATCAGCCTGCCGCTTACCCTCGCCGTTCTTGATGGCATGGTGATTGATGTTGCCGGACAGTCCGTAGTGATGCCCCTGGCCGCGATCAGCGAAACCATGATGCTGGGGCCGGATGAGCTTAAGCCGCTTGGGGCGAATAGCATGCTGGTGCAAGTCAGAGAGCGCTTTTTGCCGCTTATTGATCTTGCGGAAAAACTTGGGTTCAGCCCGAAGCGTACAGATTTCAAGAATTGTATCGCGCTGCTTATTGCCAATGACGACGGTCAAGAAGCGGCAATCGTGATTGATGCAATCCAAGATCAACGACAGGTCGTCATCAAAGGGTTACAGGATGCTTACGGCAATATTCCGGGCGTCGCCGCTGCAACAATCTTAGGGGACGGCAAGATCGCTCTAATCCTTGATCCAGGCGACATCGTTGTGCGCGGCATAGATCATACGGACACAGCACAACCGCAAAGCGCATAATTGGAGATGACCATGGACCAAAAGACCCCCTCCCAAACCGGGCGCGAAATTGAACTTTTGTCGTTCAAAGTGAACGATCAAGAATATTCGCTTAATATCATGTCAGTGCGTGAAATTCGTGGGTGGAGCAAAGCAACGCCTCTGCCGCATTCGCCGCCCTACATGCAGGGCGTGATTAATCTGCGCGGAAGTGTGCTGCCTATCGTTGACCTATCTATTCGGTTCGGCTTGGCCGAACGCGAGGTAAGCCCCCGTGACGTGATCATCGTTGTGAATGTTGACGACCAAACGGTCGGCCTGCTGGTAGACGCTGTCGTTGATATTCTTTCCATCAATACGGATGCAATCGACCCACCGCCCGAAATGGGTGACAACACAACACGGTTTGTGGATGGGCTGATTATCCAAAATGACCGTATGATACGCTTGTTAAGCCTGAAAGCGGCTGTCCCTGCAAAAGAAACGAACGCGGCATAACATGACATCGGAAACGCGCACAGCGCTGCTTACTGATGCGCATTTCGACACGGTTGCCGCAATGATGTATGCACGAACGGGAATTGTACTCGAAACGGCCAAGAAGCCGATGGTGCAATCCCGTTTGGCAAAGCGGTTGCGCGCGACAGGGCTACTGAATTTCTCCGAATATCTCAAAAGTGTTGAAGATGCTGAAGGGGAAGAATTTGGGCAGATGCTAAGCGCTCTCACAACGAATGTGACACGGTTTTTCCGGGAACCACATCATTTTGACTACCTTATTGCAGAGTACCGAACGAAGTTGGAAGCTAGGCTCAAACAGTCTGAGCCGCTGCGTATTTGGTCAGCCGGCTGCTCCACGGGGGAAGAGCCCTACTCAATCGCAGGGCTCCTCTTGAATGAATTTGGGCCGCAGTCCAACTTTCGTATTCTCGCCACTGACATCGACCCACAAGTGGTCGAGCGGGCCAGAACCGGTATTTACAGTCCCATAGATCCGGCATCTGCATTTGGGCGCGTAAACAAAACGCTCTTTGGAAACGACGTTGGTCTGTCTTCAGGAACTGTCTCATCAAATGTTCGCAAACACATTGTTTTCGGAACCCTTAATCTGATTTCTGATTGGCCAATGACCAAACAGTTCGATCTGATCTTTTGCCGAAATGTCGTCATTTATTTCGACGCAGCCATACAGGCGCGTTTGTGGCCGCGCTTTCAGGCCACCCTAAAGCCTGATGGACTTTTGTTTTTAGGACATTCAGAGCGGCTTGATGACCCCCACCAGCTCGGCTTTGCAGCGGTTGGCACAACTATTTATAAATCAAATTCACGAGGCTAGTATGGCACTTAGAGACCAAATTCGCGTTATGATCGTTGACGATATGTCTACAAGTCGCGGCCTTCTTGCACAAAGCCTCGACGGTTTTGGCATTAGGCAAGTTCTATCCGCACCGGACGGAAAAACCGCACTGGCAATGATTGCTAAGACGCCCGTTCACCTTGTGTTGTCGGATTACAATATGCCCGAGATGGACGGGCTGCACCTTTTGCATGCTCTGCGCAGTAACCCTGCGACTAAGGGAATTGGCTTCATTTTGATCACTGGCACGACGAACCCTCAGGTGATTGAGCACGGCAAAAAACTTGGCATGAACAACTTTATCAAGAAACCGTTTCAAAATGCCGATTTATTGAAGTGCATTGAACAAGTTACGGGCCGTCTTTGATGCGGACTGAGTTAACTCAAGTAGAGCTGATTGTAGCAATAGCGACCCTAAATCACGCACTCAGAACCTGCCTCGACAATATCGAGGCCGGCTTCATTAGTTTGCCCGAGCCCCATCAGTTAAAGGCCGGCATCACGCAGTTACAGGAAATAGACCGCGCACAACAAATAAATGATGATATCGCATCAATAGTATTACTTTTGAATACCAACCCAGTGATAAAAGTTTCTGAAGTCTTGAAGTTTGTGAAACTTGAAGTCAGCCTTGTTGCACTGGGTCTGAAGGACACACCCAACCGCGCAACAAACGGCGCAGTTGAGCTTTTTTAACAACTCTGTGCAAAAGCGCAGCTGCGTTTCAAAATAGCTCAACATCACCCACATCCTTCATAGCTGAACGCGGAATACGCGGTGGCGCGACGACAATATCTTCGACGAATTTCATCTTTACGCGACCTGTCGTGGGCCAGAAATGAACCCGTCGTGCTTTGTCACCACCAAGACTGCTAGCATCCACCTCGATACCTTCACGTTGCAAATAGCTTTCCGCAAAAGCTCCGTTCGTTTCACCAACAGTCGTCAAGCCACGCGTAATTTGCGCACCGCCAAATAATTTAGCATGAAGATTTGTGCGAACGGCACCGGCCTTCAATGTTGCATTGATCAGCCGTTCAATTTCGTTTGTCGATGCGCGAATACCATTGGGATCATTAAGAAGTTTTCCTGCCAGCAGCATATGGTTCATACCACCAACACCTGTCTCGGGATCAAATAGACAGACCGACACACACGACCCCAATAACGTTGAGATGCATTCCAAAGGCCTTGCTGATACTTTAATTTCACCCTGAATGAGTGGCACCACTACAGCATCACGTTGACCGCGCACCCCACTTTGGGAGCGCGCGGTCACTGAGCCAGACCTTTGAGGATTTAGGGGCGAACGGATCACTCCTAGAATTCCTCCCAACCATCATCGAGCACGGCCTCGCCCGTCTCACCAACGGCCACGGGGCGTTTGGTTTCAACGGCTTGCTTCGCGGTTCTACTGGGTTGCATGTCCACAACGTTTTGTACGCCTTTGGTTGTGACAAATTTTGCCATCGATGCGCGCAAAGCATTCGCCTGTTGTGTCAAAGAATGGCTGGCTGCTGTGGTCTCTTCAAACATCGCGGCGTTTTGTTGGGTCACTTGGTCCAACTCGTTGATGGCACTGTTAATCTCGGCAAGGTTGCCAGATTGCTCTTGCGCGGATTGTGCAATTTCACTGACGTGCTCTGCGATTGTCTTGACGGACTGAACCAACCCCGTTAGCGCAGTCCCCGTATTGCCGACCAGCCCAACACCCTTTTGAACTTGGGTTGTACTCTGGGCAATCAAGTCGTTGATTTCTCGCGCCGCGTCAGAAGATCGCTGTGCGAGCGCACGCACCTCTGAGGCAACAACTGCGAACCCGCGTCCTGCATCACCTGCACGCGCCGCCTCAACGCCGGCATTGAGGGCCAGTAAGTTGGTCTGAAATGCGATATCCTCGATTACTCCGCTGATTTTCGAAATTTGACCCGATGAACTTTCAATTTCACCCATCGCGACGACAGCTTGTTGAACCACCTCACCGCTTTCTTCAGCGTTTGTACGTGCCTCAATAACCACATCGCTGGCCGTTTTTGCGCCTTGTGCAGCAGAAGCCACGGATGTCGTCAGCTCATCAAGCGCCGCTGCAGTTTCTTCCAAAGATGCTGCCTGCCGTTCCGTGCGTTGTGACAGGCTGTCTGCAGCACTCGAAATTTCAGCTGCCTCACCGCGAATGGTCTCGGCATTTTCGCCAACGCCTGCAATAGCGTTCATCAGCGTTTCACAGGTACGGTTGAAGTTATCGCGCAACATTTCGTAGTCTTCATGGAAGGGTTCATGCAAACGCACCGTCAACTCGCCATCAGCCAAGCGGTCCAGACCCATTTTCAGAGCGTCAACAACCTGCTTTTGCGCCTGTGCGGTTTCTTTGCGCGCGGCCTCTGATACTGCAATCGCTTGCTGTACTTTGGTTACGTCGTTGGCGAGCAGTACAACTTGGCGGACGTCATCATCTTGGTCACGTACAAAATGAAAGCCACCCTCAAAGTTGACGGTCTCACCGCTACTAAGCGTCAGTTCAAACAGCCCCATGTAGCCACCTGATGCAATAACGTCGTGCCAACGCAGTGCTCTGTTATCCGCAAGGTCACGGAAGTTCGCAAAGAACCCGTTGCGCATTCCCTCCTCACCAACGGCGTTCTTATAGATCTCATTGGCCGAAATAACGTCACCAGTTGGCGTCAGTTCAACTTTCGCCTGCTGCTGTTCGATTGCGTCCAGAATAGCCGCAGTTGTACGCCGTTCAGTTACATCGCCAACTTCGACAACGATGCCCATAACTTTGTCATTCTCACCGATGATATCATTCATCGTCACAGAAATTTGCTGATCTTCGTGGGACACGTCCAGTTTCGCGGGAAAGCTCGACGTCTTAGTGACTGCATCTTCGAGGAAAGGCGCAAGCTTTGCGATAGGTTGATCCAGATCATCTTCGCCGCAGTTCCATCCAAGGGTCCCAAGCAACTCAAAGAAACTCTCGTTGGCGTAGACCACATGCTTCTGACCGTTCATAACAAACATCGCTCCAGAGCCGCTTTGAAAGGCAGCGCCTTTCAGCATCGCTTCCAATTGTTGTTCTTCGGCGGAACCAAGTTTTGTCCTGAATTCGTCAAGAGTTCCCGCGATTTGACCAATTTCATCACCGCGGGAAAGTCCCCGAACCGTCGTATCATAGTCACGGCCTGCAACGCGGCGCATGTCGCTTGCCACATGGAGCAATGGCTTACTGACAGAGCGAGCCAAGAAAAAGCCGATCACAACAATAATCGCCAATGTCGCCGCAACTTGCACGATTAGGCTGTTGCGCAATTCAGCCGCACGTTCAAAAACCTCTGACATGCGCGAGACAACCACCATTTTCCACGTTGTTCCATGAAAGTTTAGCGTGGCTTTTCCGACAAGAACAGGCGCACCAAAAAAGACGGCCTGGAGCACGGAAGCTTCGGAATTGTTAAGCCGTTCAAGGGCTGTTTCATCTAGAGCTGATTGGAGCGGCACTTGGTCAGCAAATGTTCTCGGCTGGGTTTTCAACTCACCGTCAGAGCTAAGAAGAAACGCATCGCCAGTCTCACCAAGACCGGCTGAATCGGTCAAAAGAGCTGCAACTTTATCGGTCGGCAATTGTAACACGACCGCACCGGCCATATTTCCAAATTGTGAGAAAATGGGCCGCCCAACAAAACTTGCTGGCGCACCCGCGCTTGGGGCGTATGGCTCAAAATCTGTGAATGCAGCAGTCTCGCTCAACTCACCATTAGCAATCTGAACAACTTTCTGAAAAGCTACGCTCAGGCCTGATGATTTATACTGCCCAGTAAGAATGTTCGTGGCAAAATCAGCCTCTTTTTCCACCGAGTAGATCACATTGCCGGAATTATCGATCAAGAACAGGTCATAATAACCGCCCCGCTCGCCAAGCGTACGCAAAACCGGATGGTGAGTTTGGTGAGCTTGGCTATACCGCCCGCCGGTTTTCAACACCTCAAGCTTGTCGCGATCGCCTAAAGCAAAAGGGTTTTCATCAATAAACTGCCGCTGAAGTGTTGCAGTTGCAGAACCCTCTGAGCTTAGCCCCGACCACGCATAGGAAAAATCTTCCAACGCCGTAACCGCCGCCGAAGCCTCTGAAATCGTCTCCAACTCTTTGTCGACGCCCTCCAACCAAAGGTCGAGTTTGGACCGACGATCAGCGGCAAGACCCGTCAATCGTAATTCGGCGTCTTTCAGCAACACCTCGCGCGTGTCGTGATACGAAAAAAACGAAGTAATCGTAAGTGAAACGGCGGCCAGCAGCACCATCGCAATTGGCAGCCAAGTTGAGATATTGATCTTTTTCAAGCCCATGCGGAAAACCCTTTTTTGCTCAAACATATGGCCCAGAGATACCGGAGCCTTTGTGCAAGCGTTGACCGTCAGACATGAAAAAAGGCTTAAAGAGGCGCCATCAAATGCGGTGCCCCAGACCATAAATCAATAAAATTTGAGGAACTATAAGCCTATGAACGCGGTGGCTATGAAATCTGGGGATCAGTCAAAGACAGAGACTTAACGACCAGCCAACACGCCGCGCCCACCTCAAGTGCGAGCGCTTGCAATGATCGGTTTGTCACAAAAGCCAGGATGTGATCACTGCCACATTTTAGGTCAACCACAACGCCGCGCGCGCCTGCGGGCGTGATACTAACGATGGATCCATGCCAAATATTGAGCGCGCTTAACCCAATCGGTTTTTCACGCGAAATCATCACGTCCTTTGCAAGGACCCGTATACGCACATCCGCGCCGACTTTAGTCTCAATTTGGGCCAACATCGCGGACCCTGCGGATGTAGCAATCTCGGTTATGCCATCAGGATGATGTGCAACGACATGACCATTAATAACAGCACCGGTTTGCGACGAGCCAAAGAACTGTGACAATTCAGGATTGGCTAAAACATCAGCCAGCGCTCCCTGCTTCACCACGCGGCCTTCATCAATCAAGGCAACATCATCAGTAAGTCGGACAACATCGTTCAAATCGTGACTTATAAGGATCATAGGCAAAGAAAGCTCGCGTTTAAGGCGCAGCAGGTACGGAATAATTTCTTCCCTCCTTGCCTGATCAATTGCGGCAAGCGGCTCGTCCAAAAGCAGGGCACGAGGCTGAGATAAGATTGCCCTACCAATGGCAACGCGCTGTGCCTCGCCACCGGATAACGTTGCGGGGCGCTGGTGCAAGACGCGTTCAAGGCCCAGCAGATCAACCACCTCTTCAAACGCGCCATTAAGTTTTTTTGCGCGACCAAACTGTTCAGCATAGCGAAGATTTCCGGCAACGGTCATATGCGGAAACAAACGCGCGTCTTGGTAGATCACTCCAAGCCGCCTGCGGTATGTCGGAACACGAATTGACTGCGTTGTGTCGAGCAGTGTTTCGCCCGCCACTTTCAAAACAGCGAACTGTGGAGCAAAGCTCCCCTCAAGCGCTTTGATCAGCGACGTTTTACCGGCACCAGACGGTCCAAAAAGCGCCAGAACGCGGGCATCCGAGCAAACGTGCACATCAAGACTGGCCGCGTTGAATTGATGCCGTAACCGCAGATCAAACATCACACGCCACGCTTTCTCATCCAGCGTCCCAGAAGCTCACTGGCCGCGAGTGCGACGACAGACAATAGAACTGATATTCCGACCAACCACATGACTACGGGCTCACCATTCGGGATTTGTAAGAAGTTGTAGATTGCCGAAGGGATGGTTTGAGTTTGACCCGGGATGCTTGCAACAAATGTTATTGTGGCACCAAATTCACCAAGTGCCTTGGCAAATCCAAGTATGGCACCCGCCAATATGCCAGGCGCGATCAGCGGCAATGTGATTGTCAGAAAACATATTATTTTTGAAGCCCCTAAGCTCGCTGCTGCCGCCTCAAAACCTTTGTCAGATGCGTCAAGCGCTTGCTGGATTGCACGGACCATAAGGGGAAACCCCATGATCGCCGCGGCCAGCACTGCCCCGGTCCAGCGAAAGGCGAAAACAATCCCCAAATCAGCGAGCAGTGAACCCACATAACCGTTTGAGCCAAACATCAATAGCAGCGCGTAGCCCGTCACAACTGGCGGCAAAACAAGGGGAAGGTAAACAACAACAGTCAACAACCCCCTGCCCCAAAAGACCACACGCGTGAGTAGATATGCCACAAGAACGGCCACTGGCAACGCACAAACGGTCGCGACGCTAGCTACTTTTAGAGACAGCCAAACGGCCTGCCAAACTTGCGGCGAGACATCGGCTATCATGGCGCTTCAAATCCCATATCCAACAGAATTCTCTGCGTTTCAGGCCGCAAAAGAAAATCTATAAAATCGCTACCCGCTTGCGTCAAAGCCAAGGCCGGATACTCAATTGGATCGTGCAAATTCTCATCAAACAAAGCGACTTTATAAACACCCTTGGTGATACTTAATGCATCCGTTAAGTAAACGATCCCAAGAGGTACTTCGCCACGTCTGACGAAATTCAGCACACCCTGCACGCTAGATGCCTCAACAAGTGTATCTTGCACATCATCCCATATACTTAGCCGTTCAAGCGCTTGCCGCGCATAAATTCCGGCGGGCACAGCTTGGGTTAACCCTACCGCTAATCGCCCCCCCCGAAGCGCCGCGTGCCAGTGCTGCGGGTCGTTCAGCCCAAATGAACCAAGCTCCGTTGCGCTTACCAAAACCAAACGGTTCTTTGCAATTATTGCTCTTGCTTGCACGACGAGGCTTTCGTCGCTTTGAAGCACATCGGCCCAAGCAATATTTGCAGACACAAACACATCGGCCTGTGCGCCTTGCTGAATTTGCCGAACATTTGTGGCTGTGCCAGCAAACGAGACAGAAACCCGCCCTCCCGTCTCAGTCTCATACAACGGGACGAGTTTATCAAAAACGGGCTTGACGCTTGATGCGGCAAATACGGTGATCTGATCGGCACGCAGCGATGTCGCAACGCTGATAAAAACACACACTGCTATGCAAAAGGCTCTGATCATTGGCGCACCGTAGTGTTCAATAACTGGCAGGCCAAGCAGAAACGGCTTAGCTCAATGTCCGGCGAACGGCGTCTTTCCATCCCGCATATTTCTGCGATCTATCATTATTAGTCATTTTTGGCTCAAACCGACGATCAAGCGCCCAATTGTCAGCAAATCCTGCTTGGTCCGGATAAATGCCAGCCTGCATTCCCGCAAGCCAAGCCGCACCAAGTGCTGTGGTTTCCAAAACCTCGGGCCGGTCGACTTGCGCCCCAATGATGTCTGCCAAAAACTGCATAGTCCAGTCTGAAGCGCTCATCCCGCCATCAACCCGCAAAACAGCCGCCTCTGCACCGCCGCTCCAATCTGCAGTCATAGCTTCAAGCAGATCACGCGTCTGATAACCCACACTTTCAAGGGCCGCGCGTGCAAACTCTGCCGGTCCCGAACCACGGGTCAAACCGAAAATCGCGCCACGACAATCCGCATCCCAATACGGCGCCCCAAGTCCGGTGAACGCGGGCACAAGATAAAGCGGCTGCGTTTCATCAGCAGCCTCAGCCAAAGCTTGGGTTTCACTTGCCTCACGTATCATTTTAGCACCATCACGCATCCATTGAACAACGGCGCCAGCGATAAATATGGACCCTTCAAGGGCGTAGGTCGGCGCGCCGTTAAGCTGATACGCGATCGTGCTTAAAAGTCGGTTTTCACTGCGGACAAGTGTCTCGCCTGTGTTCAAAAGCGCAAAGCAGCCAGTGCCATACGTCGACTTAAGCATACCGGGTTTGAAACACGCCTGCCCTATGGTCGCCGCTTGTTGATCTCCCGCAACTCCAAGAATTGGAAGGGGTTTTCCAAACAGATCGGCGCGCGTGTCTCCGAAATGCCCCGCACTATCCTTAACAACGGGCAGCATTTCCATCGGGATATCAAGCAGCGAACAGATGTCCGCGTCCCACTGTCCGTTGCGAATGTCATAAAGCATGGTGCGAGCAGCATTTGTGGCGTCTGTTACATGGGACGCACCGCCTGTCAGCTTCCAGATAATAAAGCTATCAACAGTCCCAAACAGCAACTTACCGTTTTTGGCCGCCTCACGCGCACCCTCATTTTCGTCCAATATCCATTTCAGTTTTGTGGCACTAAAATAGGGATCAAGCAGCAATCCCGTCCGCTCGGTAATGAGTGTTTCATGCCGATCGGCCTTCAGAGCCTGACAAAGCGCAGATGTCCGACGGTCCTGCCAGACAATTGCGTTTCCAAGCGGCTGACCTGTCTCTTTATCCCAAACCACCGTTGTTTCGCGCTGATTTGTAATGCCGATTGCGACAATATCATCTGCGGATACATCAGCCTTTTCCATAACCCAACGGCAAACCGCAGCTGTACTGGACCACAGATCCATAGGGTCATGTTCAACCCAGCCAGAGTGCGGGAAATGCTGTGGGAATTCTTCTTGGGCTGTGGCTTGGCGCTGCATATTTTCGTCAAACAAGATAGCACGACTTGATGTGGTACCCTGATCAATTGCCATAATGTATCGCATGCTACGCTCTCCCTTTTATCCGCCTTTTCGACGCTAATGAGACACCTGTCCGCCCCATAAAACAACTTAATTACAGCTAGTTATCTACAAACCACGCATCAATTTCGGACACTTGTTCAGCACTTAATCGCAGACCAAGCTTTGTGCGCCGCCAAACGGCATCCTCGGCACATGTTGCAAACTCAGCGTCTCGCATCCACCGCAATTCGGCCTCTGTCAAGGTTGCCCCAAAATCGGTGCCTAGATCACCTACCGTTTTGGCCTCACCCAAAACATCCCGCGCTTCGGTTCCATAGGCGCGGATCATTCGCAGTGCCCAACGATCATCCAAGAAAGGATAAGCAGTCTGCAAATCCGTCACTAACTTTTGTACACCGTGTACGGGAAAATCCCCCCCAGGCATCGGAACACCTGCGGTCCAATCGCCACTCATCTTCGGAAAAATATCTGTCAGCTTGGCCAAAGCGTGTTTAGACAGTTTCCGGTAGGTCGTAATTTTCCCGCCGAAAATGTTCAAAACAGGGGCGGCCGTTTCATCAAGGCTCAGGACATAATCACGGGTCGCGGCCGTGGCACTTGTCGCGCCGTCATCATAAAGCGGCCGAACACCGGCATACGTCCACACGACGTCTTCTTTAGTGATGTCCTGCTTTACGTAACCGTTTACAAAATTGATCAGATAGTCGCGTTCTTCATCACTGATCTGTGGACGGGTGTCCGCATTGTCATGGTCCGCGTCCGTTGTGCCGATCAAAGTGAAGTCAGTTTCATAGGGGATGGCAAAGATAATGCGGCCATCTTCACCTTGGAAAAAGTAGCATTTATCGTGATCAAACAACCGCTTGGTGACAATATGCGAGCCGCGGACAAGGCGTACACCTTCGGTCGTGTTTTGCCGAATTGTGCCGCGGATGATGTCCTCAACCCAAGGACCGCCAGCGTTCACCAGGCATTTGGCGTGATACACCTGTCCACCCTCAACGGTGACTTTCCAATGATCGTCAAAACGATCCGCAGAAAGGACTTTGGTGCGCGGCATAATGTTTGCGCCGCGTGCTTGGGCATCACGTGCATTAAGGATCACAAGACGACTGTCCTCAATCCAGCAATCGCTGTATTCAAACGCTTTGGCAAAACGGTCATCAAGGGGCGCACCCACAGGATCCGTCTTAAGATCAACAGTTTTTGTGGCAGGCAAAAGTTTTCGCCCACCCATGTTATCATAAAGAAATAGCCCAACCCGGATCAGCCAAGAGGGTCTTCGCCCCTTCATCCACGGCATCACAAAACTGAGCAGCTTAGACGTGGGGGTATTGCCTTCAAACCGCATGTCACGGTGAAACGGCAGCACAAAACGCATTGGCCAAGAGATATGCGGCATCGCACTTAGCAAGATTTCACGCTCGATCAGTGCTTCTTTTACCAAGCGGAATTCGAAGAATTCCAAATACCGCAGCCCGCCATGGAACAGTTTAGTCGATGAGGACGACGTGGCCCATCCAAGGTCATTCATCTCCGCAAGCGCCACGTTAAGCCCGCGCCCTTGGGCATCACGCGCAATGCCGCAGCCGTTCACGCCACCGCCAATAATAAACAAATCGTAAAGTGTATCGTCAGCCAAGTTACCACTCCTACCCCTTAAATGAGAGCGCTAACAAACTGTGCAGACGCCCGCAAGTCCGAGCCTAATGCGCACCGCCTCTGAAGCCCGTTGCCACAACAAATTTCTCTGAACTATCGGAACGTGACGCAGGCGGTTTCACATTGTGGACCTTCGTGAATTGCTGCTTCAACAATTTCTGCAGATCACCCTCCGCACCACCGGCAAGCACTTTGGCGACAAATGTGCCC
>Ga0209137_1001748_pt1 | contig 20136 bp, 15 predicted proteins | sample SaaInl5LU_22_DNA_FD_184642 | JGI IMG/M metagenome (GOLD analysis project Ga0209137, IMG submission 184642) | Marine microbial communities from expanding oxygen minimum zones in the Saanich Inlet - ESP_105LU_22_DNA (SPAdes) (version 2) | ecosystem: Environmental > Aquatic > Marine > Intertidal...
TCTTGTAAATCCGAATCGTTGCTATATTCCAGTACATAATCATCCGCACTACCATACTTACGACTATAATGACAAGCCACGCACAATACATCTAAACCAAATTTGCGAATTTGATCACGGGTTTCATCCCAATTGTCCGCAACCCAATGTGGCTGGATCTTGACCAATCGAACCAAATCCTCGTCATGCTTTTCATGGTATTTGTGTTTGAAACTTAATGTACATTGAATATGAAACTCTTCTACAGATATTTGATTGAGAGAAACCAAGAACGGTTTCACTAAAGATGATATATAATGAATCACTTGTCCATGCTTTTTCAGCAAATTATCGCCTAAAATTGTCAAAAAATATTTCGTCTCCGTTTTTGTTGAACATAACATGGGAGACAAATAATGGAGTACCCGTTGAATGGTTACTGACTCCGGTATTGCTTTTAATATACTTTGGTCTTTGATCCGTTTTAATAACATTACCTTGGTTTGATGTTTCCGGTTCATTAATAAATCATTCTTTTGATCGCTTATACTGGAGACAATATGATGTAGAATCGCGTCTTCCGAAATCTCATGATAAGATCCATTTTCATAATGGAAAAAGCGTTCATTCGAAAGATTGTAATAATATCGATGACGATTTAAAAACATGGTGATGAATTTCTCTTGCTCCCCTTGATGTTCCATATTACGCTTTTTGTTTTTCTCTCGAGTGACTTCCATTGTACGCAATAGACTCGGTAATTGTTCAGTAATGTAATGATGTATTTTACTGGTCATAAACAAATCCGATTCGTACTGTACAAATAGTCTCTCAATTTCTTTTATAGATGCTTGTATGATTCTCTCATTTGATGTTGTATTAATAGTCATATCATCGTCCATTTGAAACATGTCCATATTCTACTTTTTCTACTTTCAATTGTATTGATGAATTACTCTATTTAATCAATCAATAATTTCTCTTTTAATAGTATTTGAGAGAAATAATAAAATAAATATAAAACGTTAATATGTTGTACAAGTAAAACAGGAGACCGTAATACATAAAATCATGGAATCCAATACAGATAGTAGTAGCGATATAGAATCCGAATCAATACAAAAATATCGTAGAACCATGTACCGACTACCGTGTAAAAAAAAGAAAAAAGTGAATGCCTTTTTTTGGTTATGGTTTTATTACTTGTATCCAAATAAAAAGAGTTACGGTGTTCTACTAGAAAATACTAAATCGCAACACAATAGCGAATTTACAAAATTAATCTTATCTTCAGATGAAAAGGACCGCAATTTTAGCTACGATTATTTATTTGGATCTTTTTTGCTCCATAATGTGGTATATCAAAGAAGTACGGTGGATTATTTAAGTGCAATTAAAGAGAAATATGACAGCATACGTTATTATTTAAACAATACCTATGTTTCCGACATACAACGATCTATGATACTTTCTACATTTGGTCGAATCCAAAAAATCTATTTATGGTTATCGAAAAGCGTACGTGCTTATCGTTTCAAAAAAGCCGCAGTAGCAGTATCGACCGATTTATGTTTCAATGAGTTGAACCCCTCTGATAATCATGTGTTTTGTTTGTTTCAGCAAAACAAAAAGTTTTATTTTATTGTATCTGACCTCGTTCGCATGATTAAAAACGCATTGACGCAAGATCATGATGGTGGATTCTCAGTGAATAGTAAAAACCCTACCAATCCGTACAACAATATGTGTATTCAAAAATGCGATTTGTACAGATTGTATTTTCATATGAAATACAAATTACAATGTCTTGTACCGTTGTTTTTTGAATTGTGGTTTTTAGAGGGATTTAATTTGACCACTTATGCGTTAAAACACGAAGTTATGATCCGTAAGATGTGTATTAAAAATTATACTTTTTACGTTTCCAATACAAATACAATGGTAAAACGCGATATTATGAGCATGATTAATGAATATAAACATGTTTGCAAATGGCTTATACATCCGTTTTTTCCCGTTAGTATTTTAATCGATGCATTACGTCCTTATTTGTACATTTATTATTTAATTGTATATGAGGCTGTAGATTATGGTATGATGGACCAATATGAGACGTTACTCGAACTTAAATTGGAAAATGCATTTATTCAATATCCTTATTTTGGATCGAAAAAACGCCTAAAGCCAATTGATGAAATCGGAAAATTAATAGGATTCGAATTTAAGCGATTCCAAAAACCACATATTATCATGAATAATAACCATTTTTCAATTGTTAGTCCTTTTACAGAAATCCAAGTACAACAACACGAAAACAATACAACTAGTGTAAGCCTTAATCCATCGTCGTCATCGTCATTATCCGATTCGGACCCTAATACAGATACTGCTGTCGTTATACCGGGTATAGATCCCACTAATGAATCCAGTACAACCAATACAGATATTGTCGAAGATCATAATGATACTATTAATCATAATGATGCTGCCGATGTCGATGTCGATGTCGATGTCGATGCCGATGTCGATGTCGATGTCGATGTCGATGCCGATGTCGATGCCGATGTTGATGAAAACGAAACCGAGTCTGAGACGGATACTATACTACCACCGCAAAATCGAACATTCCAAATAAATCACGCATTTGATGACGAATACGATTACAATGATTATGAACGCTTTTTCTACGATACATTTATTACATCAAATATGAGTGATACTGAACCTACATATGAACCCGAAGATTTTCATACAGAATGTCTAGCCTTTAATTCGTGGAATCGTTAATGAATTCTTTGCGTACTTCCATTAGTGTAACATCGGGTATTAATTGGGCTTTGTCTCCTTTTCCTACAATATGAACTAATTTCGCAGGATAAGTAGTCATCAATATGGATCGTAAATCGGGATTGGATTTGAATTTAGCTTGTAATGCTTTTTTCCTAAAGTTTTCCAAATTTTCGAAATCCTCGGAAAATTTCAATGATTTTTCCTTTTTCATAGCATCTTTTACTGCAGTCCATGATTTACTCATTGCATGATTCGAACTGATTGACAAATTCTTGTACAATACGGGATTTTCCTTTTCGTATTGTATCGCCAATAAATAATGCTTTACTGTTGCCCATTCGTTTTTCCCATTACTATCTTCCATGTAGAAATGAGCCTTTAATTCATCGCCATTGCAATCCTTTGTCTTGTTTTTCTCTGTACAACCAGACCATTCATCATCCAAGCGCCTTCGCCACAATGCATTCTTTTTATCGTTAAGAGCAGCAAATCGCGAATAAGAAGTATTGTCCATGAATTTATCATGTATCCCTTTGCCTACTTTTGAGTTTTTATCGGCATTAATGTAGTAAGAAAGGGTCATATTGTTATCAAACAACTCAGCATCGTATTCGACTGCTTGACTTTCGTATTTTTGTTGTAGCCGCTGTACTTGTTCTTCTGGTGTTTTCTTGTACAGTTCTAAATAAAAATCGCGGAAATCTTCGATTTTGTAAATACTATCGGCTTCCAATCGATTGGCTTCTTCTTTTGGAATACATGTATCAATTACCGTCTTTTTTAAGCTGTAAGGCAATTCGGGAAAATCGAAAATGGTTTTCTCTCGATAAGCAATTAAATCATAATGATTGTTTGAAGAATATTCTACTAAAATATAATGATCCGGTTTGACCAATTGTGCTAGTGTTGGAGTACAATGTACGATATTTGTACGCGAATCGCCTTGTTTTACTACTAGTATTTTCGTATTTAATATTTTTTCCATTATAGGAAATGATATCGAATCAATCCAATAATCTTTCGTTTTGACGAAATTACGTAAATCAGTAAGATTATGTATCATTTCCATGAACCCAAACTCATTCAAGAGTTCTTGATTCGAATCGATTTCCATTTTATTTTTATCGTACAAGGACCGTAATTTTTTACCACCACGAACGATTTCTTGTTGTGATTCTACAGTAGCCGCCTTGTCGTTTTCTTTTTTCAATGTATTCATTTTATCCTTCATTTCTTCTTGACTATTGAGTAAATCTCCTTGAACGGCACGTAAAGTAGTATATATCGTTTTATAACTAGTATAATGACTTTGATCCATATTTTGAGACAAAAACTCTCTCAATATTGGTACAGTAGTATTGAATCCTATACTTTCATACGCTTTTACAACACAGTAGAAAAAACAGCTACCGTCGCCATCTACCGGTATTGGTTTATAATGCGAGTTTTTCATTATTTTACGTAACCAAAAATTGTTTTTCTTCGGTTTATAAGATTTACAAATCGTTTCAGCGTCTTCTCGTGTTTCTGCAACCAATGGTTCATTGTACGGTAAAGGTGACGATTTTGTAAATATTGTCTCCTTTGTATGTACTACTTCGTCATTTTGAGTAGTCTTGTCGTTGGGTGGTGATGATGACCGATCTACTGTAACGTCCCCTTCTATATTGTATAAACCATCGTCATCTTCGTCTTGTGCGTACTGATCTTCTTGTTCTTCATCATAAGCTTCGTCTTCTGGATTGGATTCTTTTACAATTGTCTCGGCTTCGGCTTCGGCTTCGGCTTCGACCTCAATATCGTCATTGTCATCATCATCCGAATGCAAAGTAGTAGCAGATAGAGATTCGCCCTTATTGTGTTTGGATAAATATGCTTCATTCACAAATGAAAAAAACAAAGGTCCGTGTAATTTTCGTAAATTCACGTCATTGTCTTTATCATGTACATGAAATACGTCTTGTGAGCGTATTTCGAAAACACCAATTCTGTCTTCAATACCACTATTTTTCTGATTCAATAAATAAATAGGATAATATATTACATCGTGACGTTTTACATGTTCGTCATGGGCTTTTCCCAATGCAATGGAATAATCATCGTCCAAAATAGGAATAATGTACAAAGTCGCTTCATGACCTTTGTCGATTGGAGACACCGTTTTTGTTTCATTATAATTTAATACTCCCTTTGCTAGTTTTGATTGTACCATTCAATACTATGTATTATTTTTATTGCAATATATAGTATTATACTATTTTTTCCAAATGTAAATAAATTCGTGGTATTTTTCTTTGTTGGATGGTTGTAATCCCCGATCCCCTTTTTTCAACAAAACACGCTGCTGTGATTTCCCTAAAACCGGCACACAAACATCGTCGTATATTTCAGTAGGAACATTCAAACAATAAGATCCACCGGGTTGTAAATATCGAAACGTTTTTTCCATAATCGGTTTGTAGAATTTTTCATTCCATTCTTCTTTGCTTAAATAATTGCTTTCACTGGATCGATATGTTTCTAAATTATAATACGGCGGCGATGTAAAAACCGTATCATATATCATTTTACTATAATCTACTGTAAGACAGTCTTGGAAACGAATATCGATTTCAGTTTGAACATCGGATTGGGATACTAAAAATTCTTGCATTTCATGGTACGGTTTTTTCAGATTTTTGTTTAAATCAATGCCGATATAACTAGTTAAATTTAATGCACATGCACCGACTAATCGACCTCCCCAACCCATAGTAAAATCCAACACGCGTGTTGCCTTGACCCGACAGTACAACTCCATCGCCATAATAGGTTTGAATATCATAATACTTGAAAAGTAAAGATTGTAAATGTATTTGTATTTTTGTACTTCACTTACTTTGCGTTTTTTGTAGAAATCAATCATTTTCTTTACGTAATTTTTCTTGGCGTATTTGTGCCGATTTTCCCAAAATTCATAGAAACTTACATTTTGATGTCCCTTTGTATGCAATCTCTCAATCAAGGTATAAGCATCTACTATTTTATTTCCAAGACGTGATCGTCCATTTGCTTTTTTGATTTCTGTACAAGATAATCCCGACAATTTGTCGAATTCTTTTTGAATTGTCTCAAGTGTTTCATTTGGTTGCAATTGTTGTACAATATTTTTATAATAGTTGGAATTACGCCGCGTTTTACGCGGCGCTGATGGTTTCGTATGACCACCACGTATAGATGATCGCCGAGTACGTCGTCTGTTTTTTCTACTATCATAATTCTTGTGTTTCATAATATATATTTCTTACGTGACTTTTTTTTGTTCTATATATATTACAATATATTATTATATTATAGTACAAAATTGAGAGAATTGTAAATGAATTTTGTTGCGTACTTGGCGACTGAATTTTTTAAAAAGAAAAAATGGACTGCTTTAGGCATTTTTATGATCAGTCTATTGAATAGTGTAGTCCAAACAAATGGAATTACGCACATTACATCGAACATTATTACATTTGCTCAAACCCGGAATCAAGACAAGGCGTATGAATTCTTCAAATGGTTTATATTCATAGTAGTAGTGTTTATTGCTATATATTGGCTATGGAGCTATTTACAAAACCAATTATTGACCGAGATTCGCCCTTGGATACGGGAAAAAATCGTTTCATTGTTATTAAAAACCAATAATCAAAAATTCAGTGAAACCAATTTCAGTAAATTGAACTCACCTATTAATCGTATTGTTGATATGTACTATTTCATCAGTCATACTGTACTGGATTACATGTTGCCCAATCTCACTTATTTACTGATTATTTCTATTTATTTCACGTTTATTAACCCTTATTATGGACTCATTTTCTTGATTGGAAATTCCATATTAGCAATTTACTGGTATTTCAATGTAAGCAGTATTATGAAGTCGAATGATGATTACGAAAAGACTATTATCAAAAGTGATATTCATTTGATTGATTTGCTAAATAATGTAGATAAGATCATTTATCGGGGACAAACCGACCCTGAAATTCAAACTTTTGGTGGATTATCGAAAATGAACATTAAAAAGGGTAAAGAATATTACGACTTATCGAACTATCACATTACTGTTATGACCGCCATTATATTTGCGGTTGTATTGATTTCAATATACATGTTACTAGGATTGTACTTCAAAAAGAAGATGGATATTACCATGTTTATTACATCATTTACTATTTTATTGTTGTACCGAGAGAAAATGAGCACAATGATTGAGACCCTACCTGAATTGGTTGATTTCATTGGTCGTACAGAAAACGTATTGATTCATTTCCAGCATGTCAATGACAATTATCAACAGTACAAAGAAAGAATGAATTATAAAGACAATCAATTGAATTTCCATAAGATTCAATTCGAAAATGTCACGTACAAATATGGAGCTAGTGCTACCAATGTATTTGAAAACCGTAATTATTTCTTGAAAACAGAGAAAAATGAGATTATTGGTATAACTGGACCTTCTGGTAACGGTAAATCGACTTTTATTAAATTGCTGTTACGTATGTATGAATGCAATAGTGGGAAAATAACCATCGATGGTGTTGATTTAAAAGACATTGATCCGGATTATATTCGTAAAGAGATTACTTATGTAAATCAAAACTCGAAGTTATTTGATCGTAAAGTCATTGATAATATGTTGTACGGATGCAACAACCGGGAAATTTGCGACCATTTCTTGGAACAAATATTGAAATACCCCAATATTACTAAATTGTACCGCAATACTGATATTAAAAATAAAGATGCTGGGTTACTTGGAGAGAACTTATCCGGAGGACAGCGCCAAATTGTCAATATGATTGGTGGATTGATCAATCCATCGAAGTTGTTGGTCTTAGATGAACCAACCAATGCTCTAGATCCTCAATTAAAAGCCGAAGTATTAGGACTCATTAAGGACTTTAGTAAATACAAACAAGCGGTCATCATCATTACACACGACAAAGATGTCTTTCCCCTTTTCACTCAACAAATCCAAATGTAAATACATGTTCTAAAATTGAAAAAATACAAATCTTATTTGAGTATCAGTAAAATACACCTATATTGCTTTGGTCTTTGCTTATATACACATTTTAACTAAAACACTATTTTAATTAAAATTTTTCGATCAGCCAATTTGTTCATTGTCAATCATGTCATTGGAATCTAAAACAACAGTAGCAGCAGGAACAGCAGCAGCAGGAACAGCAGTAGCAGCCGAAACCAATGTAGAATCAAAAGGCACTGTACAAGAACATTATCAAATACATACAGAAGACCAGAATAAAGCCGCTGATTCTGCTGCGCATATTGACAAATATACAGCACTGGCTCAATTGTGGTTTGATGAATATAATATACAGGACTTAATCAATCCGTATTTCATTGAGTTGTGGCATATTCAAAAAATCGACAATATACCAGTCAATGCGTATATTAGTGTGACGAAATATACTATGCAATTAGTGATACAATCACATCATGTGAAATGGGTGCTAGATTACGATCAGTTGTGGCATTACTACAGAAGTCCAAAAATACATTATTCTACTGTAGAAGAGTGTGCGTTTAATATCAAAGGATTTGACAATACGATCAAAACAATACGATACAACAAATTAAATTCTTTACTACAATTACCTTCACAAATTGCCGAAGCAGAGAGTATTATAAGTATATTCGGTGGTGAAACATCAAATGTTGAATTGGCTTGTGGTAAGTGCGCTATTTGTCATGAAGACACTTATATTACTACCGAATGTAATCATCATGTATGTGTTCTATGTGCAGAACAATGTATTGAAGTCACCCATACTCAACGCTGTCCTATATGTAGAAACAGTACAGGATTAGCTAAATTATGGTCTGCACACGACAGAATGCAATTATTATCACAAAAACATTCATCCCAGGAGACATGGTAATTATTCTTACTATTTACGATTTACGATTTACTATTTACGATTTACGATTTACGATTTAATATTTTAACTAAAGTTCAAACAGATAAATCGCCTTTTCTAGATTTATCTGTTTTTTATCCCTAAGGGGAACCTAAAGGTTCCCCTAACCCCTCCCCAAGGGGAACCTAAAGGTTCCCCTAACCCCTCCGTTCCACGAAGGGATCTTATTAATAACAATTGGCGGAGCCAGGGGGGTAGGGGGATGAAATCCCCCTGAAGGGGGGGTAGGGGGATGAAATCCCCCTAATCAAGTAAGTCTTGTATATCCATATATTTAAATAAAGTACGAGAAGATACACTTTTGTAACCCTTGGTTTTACTCTGACACATGTTTTGTATATGGGGAAGAATAACAAATTTCCAGATCCATTCGTCTTTGCATTCTTGGAATACATTTTTTCCTTCGTGAATAAACAAATAAAGGGTCTCTGCAATTTCATGAACATCATTGTCGTTATTTTCCGTCTTGATCATCTCATTGGATTGTTCTTGGAATGCAACCATAATATTGAGTAACCGTAAAACAGAGATTTTCCCTTTTTCTACGAGTCTTACCAGGAATACTGCAGTAGCCCTACGCATTTCATTTTGTTTGATATATTGACAATATTGTTCATAATTTTGGTTTGGATCAACCGCACGAAGATCTTTAAGTGTATTTACATATGTATTCAAATAATTTAATAGCAATTCTTGAAAGACGTCATATTTTTCAATTAGTTCTACATATAAAGTAGCATATAAATCAACATAGAATTTATTCGTACTAGCCACTGAAAATATAAAATTGGCTATTTTCTTTAAATTCTCTTTATTATCTGTTTCCGACACTTCATCTTTATTTTCCACACATTTATCTATATACTCCATAATATTAGTACTTTGTTTTTCGTAGTTTTTATTGGATATTTTGTTTATACATGATCGTATATCTTGTATCCATTTTTCGACACCTTCGTCATTTGCCTTTTCAATCACAGTTGTTTTAAATACTGTACGGACAGTTTCCCAGTTTTCATTATCCGATGATTGATTGCGGTTTCGTCCTGTACGTTTTTTGTTGGGAGAACGCGCTTGTCCATGTGATGAGGAATGGTATTGGTTATGATGATTATTTCTCGCAGAAGAATTACCACCTCTGTTCGAATTCGAACCGTTCTCTCTACTACTATTATTATTATTGTTGTATGAATTGTACTGTTTATCTACTATAATAGGAGTCACATTTTCGTCGATATTTTGAATCAACTGTAGAGTATCATCAGATAAAGTATAACTAGAAGGCATGGTTTCCATGATTCGGAAAAAGTCTTCTAACATATACGTAGTTGCAGTTACTGTTGTCATTTCTCTCGATATATATTTCTATTTCTTTCACGAATTATGTATGTTGAACTAATATCTTAACAAGAGGATTTTTTATATAAGTTATTTAATAAGTAATAACTAAATAGTTTATACTATATGAATATAAATGAAAATTATGTTTAAAATTAGTAGATAATAAAAGAAATAGTAAATAAATAGAAAAAATGCAAAATACAAGTGAAAAAAGCAGTGAAGTGAATAGTGGTGAAAATGTGAATCATCACACAACTACAAATATGATTGAAAAATGGGATGAAATGAAACTACACGAAGATTTATTACGTGGTATTTATGCCTATGGTTTCGACGCGCCCAGTGAAATCCAGAAAAAATCCATCATACCCATTATTGAAAATCGCGATGTAATTGCACAGGCACAATCAGGGTGTGGTAAGACAGGTTCTTTTACAATTGGATCATTACAGCGCATCGACTTTACTAAAACCAAACCACAAGTATTAATATTATCTCCCACCCATGAGTTGGTCAATCAGACGACCGAAGTCATTAAAGGAATCGGGAATTTTATGAAATCATTATCAGTAAAATCGTTAATTGGTGGTACATCAATACGAGACGACAAACTTTTTCTACAGGAACAATCACCACAAATCATAGTAGGTACTGTAGGAAGAGTATTGGATATGATTGAAAAGCGATTTTTAGACGTAAGTGAATTGAGTCTTTTTGTATTAGACGAAGCCGATGAAATGTTAAGTCAAGGATTCAACGAAAAGATCAAGCACATGTTTCAATCGTATTTACCAATCAATACACAAGTAGTATTATTTAGTGCTACTATGCCGCCTGAGATGTTAAACCTGACCCGTAGTTTCATGAATTCACCCGTGTCGATTTTAATGGAAAAAGAACAATTAAGTCTCCAGTGTATCCAACAATATTATGTTGCCGTACAAAATGATTATGCAAAATACTGCTTATTACAGGATTTATTTTCCGTAATGAATGTATCCAAATGTATTATCTACTGTAATAGCGTACGTCGAGTAAATGATTTGTATAGAAAAATGTGTGAGGACGGATTTTCAGTTGCAGCCATTCACAGTAACATGAATAAAATGGACCGAATGCGTATTTTCCGTCATTTTAGGACAGGGGATGCTCGGTTCTTGATTAGTTCCGATATTACGGCGCGAGGTATTGATATCCAGCAAGTTAGTGCAGTAGTCAATTACGACTTGACACGCAATGTTCATACTTATTTACATCGTATTGGTAGAAGTGGTCGCTGGGGACGACGAGGTATAGCCATTAATTTCGTAACCAGACAAGATCATCGTGATATGTATGCATTGGAACAACACTACAATATTCGAATTAGCGAACTACCGGCTAATTTCAATGGTGATGTGTAATAGATAAAGAACAGGGGGGTTTTCCCAGTAAAATTGAAAATTTATTTATCCTAGTTTGTTTATGATAAATAACCTTTATATTGGTAATATAATTATGTCGAACAACGCCCGTTATAATACAAAAGTATCCGCAAGCAATGAAATTGCGCAAATTATGCATAACCCGCGCGATTTCTTATTTAGGAAAAAAAGTGCAATCTACAATACATTTGAATTGAAAATCCAATACATCCAAGCTCTGTATTTTCACGTACAAAATGGGTTCGATATGACTGTACAGTACATATGCAAATGGACTTCGTGCAATATACTCATGCTATATCGTATTATGTATTTTCAATCATTTCAATTCATCAAAATCATTCATGAAACCGTATCGAAAAGTGAAATCAAAGACGAAAAGAGTACTTATCGGAAATTTCTATTATTTATGGAAAAGTTTCAATATATTTATGAACGTGACCGTGATTATATATGGTCATCATTCTTGTGCAAAAAATACAATCATTTAGATAAACATCTTATTAATCATATCGAAAGTTTCCTTTGAATAAAAAAATATACGTTTAACTTTTACTAAAAGACTGTAAGAATAATATAAATAGATCTATTATCGATCATCATATTATTCTCTCATTCTTTTTTCTTACAATCAATTAATGAAAGAATTCCAAAAATATTTCGACATGTTTTCTACCATGACTGGTCAAACAGATCCAGCCAATAAAGCCGCAGCTGCTGCTGAAAAACCGGAAATCCTATGTTATGCACCGACCGTTTTCAAATTACCCATTGATTATTTAGAACAAAATGAAAAACATCCTTTAAGTAACATAGTTTCTACTGATTTAGAATTAATAGAAGGAGAAGCGCCGATGTATAAGGAGCTCATGAGTCCCCGTACTGTATTTTCAGAGCAAATAGTCCCATTGTACGGCAAGCATTTCACATCCAATAGTCATTTTTTACAGGATACACAAGAGACGATTGAAAATATGGCGTCATTTGAGTCGTATCAATTGCAAAAGGATAAAAGTTATTGTTCTACAGTAGCTACTCCATATACAGTACCATGTGACGTAATCCAAAAATTATGGAAAGACGTAAAGCATACCAAGGGATTCAAAGACCGATATGGTTATTTGGATTGGAGTTTTTTAGAGCATTTGAATGAATCGTCCATGGCGTTACAGGGAATTACAATCAGTAATATGTTGTCTCCATTGATGAGTTTCTTTATACCCATATTATTTTTACTGTTTCCTTTTTTCATTTTGAAAATGCAGGGTATTCCAATTACACTAACGGTTTATATGGACGTATTGAAGAATATAGCGCGTCATCATTTTATTGGAAAGGCGATTTCGACATTTCAATCCTTTACTTTGAAGAACTTTGTTTATTTATTAGTAATGTTAGGATTGTACGGGTTACAAATGTACCAAAATACCATGCAATGTCTCCGTTTTTACCGTAATATCCAAAAAATCAACGATGATTTATTAGAATGGAAACAATACGTGGATTATTCTTTAGAACAAACCGATGCATTTTTACATACCAATAGTTCTCTCGAAACATATGCTCCGTTTTGTCGTGAATTAAAAGAACACAAAAAAGTACTTTTGGATTTACAATCGAAATTAGAGCCAATCTACCCATTCCAGTGTTCCATTTGGAAATCCACGGATATTGGGTATATGATGAAAGTATATTATGAAATCCACAGTAGTAATCAGTACGAGAAGACATTGTTATATACTATGGGATTTCACGGTTATTTAGACAATCTGTACGGAATATATGAAAAAATGAAAAGTGGTGTTATCAACAAGGCAATGTACTGTACTACAGATGAACCAGTAGAAACATACGATGCATCCAATAATTTAGTACCCGAATGTACAATAGAACAACAATATTATCCATTGCATAAAGAAGAAGGAGTAAAAAATGATGCGATTTTGGACGATTTTGGTGTTATTACAGGTCCAAATGCGTCCGGTAAAACAACCTATTTAAAAACGACCGCAATAAATGTGATTTTGTCTCAACAATTTGGTGTAGGGTTTTATCAATCTTGTACATTGCGTCCATACCATTTTATTCATTCATATTTGAATATACCGGATACATCTGGACGGGATAGTCTATTTCAAGCCGAATCAAGACGCTGTAAAGAAATATTGGAAAATATCAGTAGCAATAATAACCGACAATTTTGTATTTTCGACGAATTGTATTCTGGTACAAATCCAAAAGAAGCCACGCGATCGGCTTATGCATTTTTGGAATATTTGCGAAAGTATAAACATGTTGATTTATATTTGACGACCCATTATGTCTCCATTTGCGATCAATGGACTACTGATGATGAATCCAAACGCGCTATTACAAATTACCAAATGATTGTGACCCCAGAAGGCGATGATGATTCGAATGATGAAAATAGTACCAGTACTAATGACAATAGCGAAGACGACAACGAAGACGACGATGAAAAAACAAAACAATCCGAACAAGCCAAAAGATGGGTACCTACATACAAAATAGGCAAGGGTATCTCTCGAATTGAAGGAGCATTGGGTATTTTAGAAGATATGGAATACCCAGAAGAAATCATTGATATTATTCGAACACAACAATAAGCACTAAAATTATCATCTACTTATAATATATAATAGTACCGGTTATATTCCCCCCTTTTTTATATATTATATTTATTGTCATTTTTTTGCAAAGTACATGTACAGTAAAAATAGCAATAAAAATCACAAAAAAATAAATAGCAATAAAACCCGTAGAAAAATGCACAAAAAAAAGTCGTCAAACAATAGTGAATTCGCCAAAAACAACTTATTGAAAAAGAATTATTTAGAATTCATTGAAAATATGAAAAGTATCCAATTAAATGATAAAACGAAACAATCTCTTCGTATTGTTACTTATAATGTGCATTATTTTACGGATATTTACGAAAAGAAATCCACATATGATGCGTTTTTCGATGATTTACACGCCATGGATGCTGATATTGTTGCCTTACAAGAATGTATTTATGGAAGTGTCATTAAAATAACGGATAATATCAAGATTGATATGAATACATTTCATAAACGTATTACGAAACTGGGTTATAAAAAATTCATCATGTGTAACACAGTACCATCATGGTATTCGTCGGTTTATGGTAATGTTCTACTAATAAAGAAAACCCTGTACAATCAGGATAATGCAAACAATTTAAATGAGACCATTTACACGTTTCCCAAATCACAGGCGGTTACAACAGTAAGTGGTAAGCATACTGGTATTCCCGAGACAAGATGTTTCATGAAAATCCATTTTTCTTACAACGATCATCAATATGTACTGTACAATACTCATTTAGACGTTGCAAATGAAGATGTGCGTCTAAATCAAATGAAAATCATTGTACGAGACATACGTAGGCATTATAAGAATAGCGAAATTGTATTGATAGTAGGAGACTTTAATACTACCTATAGCGACATTACTGAAAATGATCTTCGTACAAAAAAGTACATCAAGCATCGAGGAAAAGTAATGGATTATTTAGGCAAAAACCGTTTTTATGATATGCACGAAAATTCCAAACATCATATGACTACATGGAACGACACAAAAGCGGACTTTATTTATTGTAATGTACAGACTATACCTAATTCTACAGTAGAACCGGGGTTCTTTTATACAGCCAATTCCGATCATTTACCAGTAACATTGACAATTACACCACAAGGAAAAAAAAGAAGTTAATCTTTTCATTAAATTTTAAAAACAATTCTAAAAATACATATTGGAGAGAAATATTATGAACTAGTTAAATCAATAATACAAGGGTTATTATTATTTTCTTCCAGACCACTAATGAGATTATCAAAAGTCATGGGAAATCTCGATTTTGTTTTTAATATACGAATAGTTTCGCGTAAATGACATGGATTTCCATGAATTTCTTGAATGGCTCCTCTACACATTGGACATGGTGTTGTTGTATCATCCTTCTTTTGATTATTATGTACAATAGTCAAAAGACAAGACCCACACAATTGGTGCTTACAACCAGTTTCAATAATTTCCATGGATTCCTTGGTTTCCATACATATAGGACATTCATTACAAATACTAGTTAATTTTTTTGTTTTAAATTGTACATTGGATGTGTTTGCATTGAACCCGGTGTCGGGTAAGGGGAAATTATCAAAAATGGTTTCTACTTCCTGATTCGCACGTTCGACCCGGTAAGCAGTCGTCTCTATATTTTCTAAGTAATCATTTTCAAGTTGTTGCAATTGTCTCTCTAAATGGATTCGCCTACGTTCGTACTGATTTTGTAACTCACTTTCGGTATATTCAGCAAAATTGCGTACGGAATTGACTGCGGTATTTCGTAATGTATAATATTGGTTTATTCTGTACTGGATATCTAAGTTAAATGCTGTAAATTGGAAAAGTTCGCATAATGATTCCCTATTGACAGTATAACTTAAATATTTAACATGATCGACTAAACCGACTTTGGAGTCCAACGCGGAATGTGAAGAAGTGACATGATTAAGTAATACATAATCGCCATATTGCCATATACTTGTATTTGTGATTTCCAAAAACTTTGCTATATATTGTTCTCTACTGATTTTAATATCGTGTTCATTCAGGTCTTTATCAATAATGTCATAAATTAATTGTAATATACAATGGACTGGTCTATTGCGATTTTCTCTCAATTTATCCAATACAATAGAAGACCTCAATTCTTTGTCATGATTGTTCCATGATTCCATAATACGATTGTCGTATAACCATTCGTGTTGCAAATAATCAGTCAATACAATACATTGTAACTCAATTAATTTGATTTTAATACGCTCTATTGATGGTTCTAAATTGTAGTTAGTAGGACAGGATCTGCGATCATGACCCGCTTCACGACACAAGGAACAACGTTTTGGTCTATATGTAGGACCTCTTCTTGTTCTAGTACGTCTGTTAGTGGATCTGGCGGTGGGTGACATTTTTGTTTCTTTTTTTTGTGGTCACAAATGTGAATGAAATCTGTAAAAGGCAAAACGGCAAATATTAAGGTTTGTTAGTTTGTTAAAATAAGATTGATTGTAAAATGAACCTATAATAGGTGTAATTGCCTAACCAAATCAATAAATCCAAAAAAAATCAATTTTAGAATATGTATTTTACGATCCTTGTTATAGTAAGAATCGTGAAAAAAGATTATATCGAAATGATACAATCCTTGATACAGTAAGAATCATTAATTTAATAGTTAATAATTAAGAATATTTAATATAATAAGGTAAAACTAGGTTACGATTATACAGGACTCTCGTCTAATTCGTCATTTTCTACAGGTACCACCACAGTAGCATTAGTTATTTTGTTTAATAAGCAACAACATATGGAATCTTTATCGGGTAAGCAATTATAGTAAAATGCGTAAATACAAGGGAGAAATATATAACAAATAATAGCAAATAATGCAATAAGGCTCATTATAATACAAATGATTCTTGCATAGTATAAAACTTCCGGTGTCATTTTTGGATTTACTGTAGAGAGTATATTCAAAAATAGGTGTAGGTTAGAAAGTATGGTTTTAGTATATTATCCGAACGGATGTGTAATTACTTTACGAATTCAAAAGACTCGTAAAAATCAATTTTAGAAGATGAGTAAATTACTAAATATATCATGATCGAACAATTAATGATCGAACAACATAAACAAGAATAATACCACATATATAACCAGTCATATTGATAATTGTATCTCTAATAATTGAACTACGTACAAAATTTATACCTGTTTTGTATTGTATGAAATATTCAATAAATTCAAATATGAAACCAATAAGAAAGAATTCTAAAATATATTTTGTGTTAAAATATGCCCCCTTAATAAAATATGATACAAAATGGCCTAAATTCCATCCATTATAGTTTTTTATATATTTTTTTTGGAGCCATTTTATATCTCTCTTGTTTTTGTTTCTCCAAATTGTACATGTTATCCAAAATATTAAATCAGGAATATAACTAATTCCAATCAATTTATACATATTATATTATCTATGGAAAAGAAGTCTCAGAGTAAATTTACAAATAGCAATAAATATGCTCATAATATGCGACTTTCACTGTAGTAGCATAATGTCATTTAGATCAATAACAGTACGAATCAATGATGTCGTAAAATCGAATGCACTGGTAGCTAGCTTGACATGTTGTTGATATAATTTTTCGTGTCTCGACGTAAGTAGTTCATTCGTTTTCATGTTACTACAAGTTTTGAAAAACACATCTATAGTTTTTCCCATATCATGAATAATGTGCATTTTATTTTTATCATTCTTTTTGATATTTTTAATAAAGGCTTTGTATTGTTGTACTTCTTTTATCGTGTTAGATCGAGTTTTACTTTGGGATCGAGTACGACTTTGTTTTTTCAATGTTTTTTTGTTAGATTCTTTGCTCAACTTTTCTTTTGAATTGTGTCTCATTTTTCTAGTACTATTACTTGATTTAGGTGAAGGTGACTTATTTTTTTGATAACCACCCTGCATACCAAGCGCGCTAAATAAATAATCAGTAGCCGTATTAGAAGCTGTATCCAATATTCCATATGCACCTTCCGTTACATATGAAGCCGATGCAGAAACTGTACCCACTGCACTATCTTTCAAATAATTAACACCATCATATGTAGTAACATTACTGAACGATGTAATGTATTCTGCGGTTTTTTTCATATTATCAAATGTTTCAATCGTATTTTGAGTACTATTAACGAGGACTTCATATCTGGGTTTTACATCAGATTGAATGAAACCCTTGTGTAGGAGACCAGGTAAATATGTAACGGTTTTTTGCATAGCAGTTTCTAAATTATTTATAAGCGAAAAATCTAAAATGGCGGCAATAGCATTACCCAATAATCTTGCACTTTCTACTATCATTTGGTCAGCAAGTTCTTCATTGCCCATTCTAAGACCAATCGCAGTCACCAGTAAATATAATAATAACCCTTGAAACCAGTACATCATAATGGTCACCATCCAAAGTAATTTTTGGGGTATAATTAAGGATGAAAAGTTATAAACAGTCATCATCAACATTGTGCGAACTTGGGAAAGACAGTAAAGAACATATAAAATCACTTTTGCGAGAGAGTAAATGCACAACATTAAACCACTGACGGATGATTTACTACAACCATTATTTTTGGGTATATTCTTGATTTCCTGCATCATTTTTTTCAGCATCTCTTTTTCCTTCTTGAGCATATCTTTTTGATCATCAAAGCCTTGTGTTGTTTTGTCTAAAGTGGCTTCTGTAATATTGTCGATTCTTTGTGTAGTAATCGCCACATCTTGCGTAATATTAGTATTCATTTCTAAAGTCCTTCGAAGTTCAAAAATATCCCTTCGAAATTCAAAATTATCGGCAATCAATCTTTCAAAACCAGCCGCTAGTTTAGCATCAGTATTAACGTTTTTACTTTTTTTGGCGCGTTTAAATAAACTTAACCTGAGTTTTTTTTGTTTTGATAATAACTTTTTTTCATTGTCTCGACTTTTTTGTTTTACTAATTGCAATTGTTGTAATTGTTGTGACATGATTTATATTGTATATAATTTGTAGAATATAACAACTATTCGAAAATCTATATAGTATTATGATATATTTTTTCCTTCAGACATTTAATAATTCGCTGGTGTTCCTGACCATGCAAATCCGTAGGATGGAATGGGTTGTGGCTCAGGTACCGCCTGAATCACTCTTACTTGTACATTATCTTCTTGTATGAAGGAGTGACCAAATGAACGAACTTGATCCGGTACTCGCATTTGTCCTATTATAATATTGTTCCCTTGTTGATAATTATTATTTTCTTCAAGATAACTACTATTACTAATATCATCGTCGTCATCATCGTCGTTATCGTCATCTTTCAATGGTAATAACTTTTGCAATAATCCTGGAAATGCGCTTCTACACATGGGACATTCTGGTTTTGGTAACTGTAGAATACATTCGGCACATAAATTATGATTACAATGTGTTTTAAAATGAAATGCACCAAAATCATTATAACACACACAGCATTCTGTATCTGGAGTTTTATCCACAATAGTATTGTTTTGTTCTACAATTGGTTCAGTTTCGGGTTTAGTTTGAAGAGCGACATCGACATGTGTTTCTACAGTAGAAATGGTTGTCTCTCGAGATTCAACAACTTCTTTATTTGATGCATCTTCTTTTTGCAATTGTACTTGTAAATGAGATTGAACACGTTCAAATGGACTTCCACTAGGTGAATCCACGCTAAAGTGAATTGAAATAGGACTAGGGGTTAAATAATTATTCATAAAAATAGTATTGATGTTTATGAATATAGATCTCTATTTATATTGGTTTTGAATTTTCCAATTGTGAAAAAATACATGTATGAAAATTGAAAAAAATGGAAATCGAGAGAAATCTTCAACAAGTAACTATAATAGGTATTAGTGTATCAATCGAAATCATGTTGTTGTACGAATTACAGTCACCCGCGATTACTACAATCGAAAAACGCCCATCTGCTACATGTAAGACGCCATATGT
>Ga0209137_1001757_pt1 | contig 20055 bp, 20 predicted proteins | sample SaaInl5LU_22_DNA_FD_184642 | JGI IMG/M metagenome (GOLD analysis project Ga0209137, IMG submission 184642) | Marine microbial communities from expanding oxygen minimum zones in the Saanich Inlet - ESP_105LU_22_DNA (SPAdes) (version 2) | ecosystem: Environmental > Aquatic > Marine > Intertidal...
CTGAATCCGCTGCCTGCGCACTCAATGCTACACCTGCGGAAACTGCCAGAACCAACCAGCGGCCAAAGCGACCTAAGCGGCCACGCGCTGATTTCTGGTTTTGGGGGTTCATCTTGCTATGCATCCTTAAATCACTCCAATTCCGGCAGGATCACTGTGCGAGGGCGCTTCATCCATCCACCACGCCCGTTGGAGACTATCTCCTCCAACTGCATCGACCTCTCGTCGATCGCCATAACTACACCATAGTCCAGCCCCATGTGGTTGCCTACTACCACCTGGTGGACTTCACCATTCGTATCTCTAATCAACGAGATCAGTTCACCATCTTCCAGTGCGGTAATGGTGCCAACCATAACCAGCTGATCAACAGGAAACTCCTCGAGATACTCTTTAATTCGCTCATCGTCAGGCTGGAGTTCAGTCTGACCGTCTTGCGGGATAGTTTGCTCCTCAGAGAGCATTACCAGAGGCACAAACGGGTCACGCAGACTCGAGCCCTCATACACGAAGCTCTCGTAGGGTTTAAATTCTGGCAGCGGCTCTATCTTGCCACCGGGCTGGGCCGCCTTGTCGGCAACGAACTGCCTAAGGTCAGTGGTGTCCTCTACCCAGATACAGCCTTGCATCATCAGGGTCAAAGCCACCGCCACCGAAATCTTGCTATTCAGTATCGTCATAACGGTAAGTCTTCGCGCTGATATTCATTGAAAGTATGTTGCCGCCCGCCGGACGGATCGAGTAGTCATGTAGGGTAACGATACGCTTGATCGCCGCCACGCCGCTGACAAACTCACCCATCTGGTGGTAAGTGCCACGCACTTGGATATTAATTGGCAATTCAACATAGAATTGCGCCTTCTTCTCTGGCTGTAGCGCAATTGAATCAATATCTAAACCGGAGTTTTTACCAATAGCACTTATATCTTCTAGCAGCCCGGGCACCTCTTTATCAGTCGGCAACTGCCGCAGAAGTTCGGCGAAGCGCAACTCAACGTCAGCCATCTGTTTGCGTAGCGCATCGAGCGAAGCCACTTGAAAGGCTTTGGATTCATATTGCTGTTTCAGGTCTGTCTCTTTGGCGATTTCGCGCTCAAGTAGCTTATGCTTGTCCATCACCATGTAATAGCCGCCACCGCCGACAAGAATGCTAAACACCAAAACGTAACAGATCACTTTGACACCGACCGGCCAAGACCAGGCGGTATAAAAGTCAGCGTTATTGATATCGAAACCGCGGAAGGCGTTCTTAAAGCCTGTCATCACACTCATTGGGCCGCCTCCTCTGCTTTTGGCTTGGTCAGCGGCACACGCAAGTTAAAGCTGCGCTGCGCGTTTTGAGCGTTAACTCGCGACAGGTTCGGCTCGCCAAACCAGATCGAGGAGTTGAGGTTACGCATCAACTCAGAGACGTCCTCGTTCACTGCAGCCAGCCCGTCAACGTTGATCGCTTCTCCGCTACGCGTCAGCGACGAGTAGTGAATACCATCTGGCAAAACCCGCACCATCTCATCAAAGTTACGCACAATAATTGGGCGGTTACCCTGCAGCTCTTGGATCGCGTTTAGACGCTCAAGTAGACGTTCACGTTGGCGTTTGAGCTCGCGAATCTCCTCAAGCTTCTTGTCTAATTTGGCGATCTCTTGTGTCAGATAGTTATTGCGCGCACGCTGGCGATCTGTTTGAAAATCATAGAAGTAGATAATGCCGTAGACCGTCAGTGCACCCAGCAACGCCGCCATCACCAGATTGGTGACGAAGCTCTTCTGCAACCTGGCGTTGCGCTCTTCGCGCCAGGGGCGAAGGTTAATCTGTGTCACGCTCATCCCTGTTTCTCCAGACTACGCAGAGCCATACCCACCGCTTTAACCAACGTTGGAGCATCCACTTCCAATTTCACAGGATTGATCTTCGAGGCCACCTTCATACCGGCACAGGGGTTAGCGATCAGTGTTTCCACACCAATCTCACCGCCGACAATCGAATCGAGATCCTCTATACCGGCAACGCCACCGCAGAGGTATACCCGATCTAATTGGTTGCGAGAGCCTGAAGAGTAGTAGAACTGCAGAGCACGCGAGACCTGCTGAGCAACAGCTGTAGCAAAAGGCTGCACCAGCATCTCTTCAATCTCGTCCGAGATCTCACGCATGCGCAGCTGCTTCTCAACTTCTGCCACCTCAATACCGTATTGCTGCTCAATGGTATTGCTCAGTTCATTACCACCGAAGGCCTGCTCACGATTGTAGATCACCTTGCCTTCACGCAGCACGTTGAGCGTTAACGTTGAGGCACCGAGATCGACGACACCGACAGCACCCGGCTCAGCCTCGCGGTATAGCCAAGGCAACACCCGTTCGATGACATAGGTATCAACGTCGACAACTTCACACTTGAGGCCGGCACTGTCGAGCGCATCCTCGCGGTTAGCCACATCGTCTCGGCGACAGGCTACCAGTAGTATTTCATTCAGTGCATTGTTGCCCTGTGCTGGACCAACCACCTGAAAATCGAGCGCAACCTCATCAAGTGCATAGGGGACGAACTGATCGGCCTCGACTCGCACTTGCTCCTCCAGCTCGATGCCAATAAATGCATCACTGATCTGCAGCTCTTTCGTGATTACGGCGGACGAGGGCACGGAAGTGATCGCTAATTTCGACTTAGCACCACTGTTTTTTAAGCCCCTCTCGATGGCTTCGGCAACCACATCCGGTTCCTGGACATTTCCGTCAACAACCGCCGTAGCGGGCAACGAAACGATAGAATAGGCGGTCAGTTCAACCCCTTTACCGGCAGTGCTTAACACGGCAAGTTTCACGGCTGATGACCCTATGTCTACACCAATCCAGCCAGCGTTTTTTGTTCCAAACAGGCTGACCACAGACGATTCCTTCTGTTCAAACAGTTCTTTGTAGCGGCGACTCACCTCTTTTTATGAGAGGAATCGCATAAAACACTGATTTGAGTGTAGACCCTTTTCTCGTGGTCTATATAATTTGAACAAACATAATTTTGATTCAATGAAGGTTTCGATGGGTTTTCTGAGAAAACTAGTTAAGTGGCTGTTTGGCCTAGCACTATTCGGTGTGGTCTGTGCAGCCATTGCAGCAGGTGGAATCTACTACTACTTCAGCCCTGAGTTACCTGATATTGAAACACTGCGCGAAGTCCGTTTTCAGACACCTCTACGTGTTTACACTGCCGATGAGAAACTGATTGCTGAATTTGGCGAGAAACGCCGTACACCGATCGATTTCGACGCCATTCCTCAACGATTCATCCAAGCACTGCAAGCTGCTGAGGATGCTCGCTTCTTCGAACATCAAGGGATCGATATACGCGGCTTGGTACGAGCAGCCTACCAGCTCGGTACCAGCGGTCAGATACAGAGCGGTGGCTCTACGATCACCATGCAGGTGGCGAAGAACTTTTTCTTAACACGTGAACGCACGTTTGAACGTAAGTTCATCGAGATCCTACTGGCTCTACAGATTGAGAGAGAACTCACCAAAGAGGAGATCCTCGAGCTCTACGTTAACAAAATTTATCTTGGACACCGCTCATACGGCATCCAGGCAGCCGCTCGCGTTTACTACGGCACAAGTATTGATCAACTGTCGCTAGCACAACTAGCGATGATCGCAGGCCTACCTAAAGCGCCCTCCGCCTACAACCCGATAACCAATCCAACACGTGCTCTAGAACGCCGTAACTGGATAGTTGGCCGCATGCTCAGCTTGGGCTACATCGACCAGATTACTCATGATGAGGCCGTTGCTGCGCCCGTGACCGCACGCTACCACGGTGCGGACATCGAAGTTGCAGCGCCGTACGTGGCTGAGATGGTTCGCAGCCAACTGTACGAAACCTACGGTGATGACCTCTACACCGAAGGGCTGAGCGTCTACACAACCATCGATAGCACCTCACAGGAGAGTGCCGATGCAGCGCTGCGTTTTGGCTTACTGGCCTACACGGAGCGCCATGGTTACCGTGGCCCTGAGCAGCACTTCGATATCAACGCGCTGAGCGAAGAGACCCTGCAGAGTAAGCTTGAATCTATTCCTGCCTACGGTGGACTTACCCCTGCACTCGTCACCGCCGTTGGGGAACAGAGCGCGGAGATACTACTGAAAGACGGCACAAGCCAAACGCTGAGTTGGGGTGGTATCAAATGGGCACGCGCATTCAAAACTGTCAACGCGATGGGCCCGGAGCCCGAGCGCGCCAGCGATGTACTTGAAGCGGGCGACCTAATTCGCGTTCGCGACACTGATGACGGATTGCGTCTGTCGCAAATTCCTGAAGTACAGGGCGCCTTCATTGCGCTCAACCCAGAGAATGGCGCGATTCGCTCTCTCACCGGCGGCTTTAGCTTCTACATCAACAAGTTTAACCGTGCGCTGCAGGCGTATCGCCAGCCAGGCTCTAACATTAAACCCCTGCTGTACACCTATGCGCTGAGCCAGGGCTACACCCCAGCCAGCGTGATCAACGATGCGCCAGTGGTGATTAATGATGTCAGCCTCGAGGGTGACTGGCGTCCAGAAAATGACAATGGCCGCTTTGGTGGGCCTACGCGCTTGCGAGAAGCGCTTTACCGTTCACGCAACCTGATCTCTATCCGCCTGATGCGTGCACTCGGTATTGAGCCGATGCGCGATTTTGTACTGCAGTTTGGCTTTGAGCCTGACAAGCTGCCTGCCAACTTATCGCTCTCACTCGGCAGTGCGGATGCTACCCCAATTCAGGTCGCGACTGCCTATGCGATTCTGGCAAATGGCGGTTTTCAGATAGAACCCTTCTTCATCGATCGTATCGTCAATCCAGACGGAGAGGAGCTCTTCAAAGCAAATCCAAAGATCGCCTGTGCCTACTGCCCAGAGCGTCAGCAAGCTGACATGATCGCTGCCGAAGCCGCTGAGCTTGCCGCAGGCGCAGAAGCAGCAGGCATACCTGCTGCAGAAGTCGCTGCTGTGGATAGTGAAACTGAGCTGCTAACAATGGACGGTCGCCCTCTGGCCCAGCGTCTGTTGGACGAACGCACCGCTTACATCATTCACCATATGATGCGTGATGTGGTTAAGAAGGGTACGGGGCGTCGAGCATTGGTTCTCGAACGCACAGATCTCGGCGGCAAGACCGGCACCACCAATGATCAAAAAGATGCCTGGTTCTCTGGCTTCAATACCGCACTCAGCGCGACCGCTTGGGTTGGCTTTGACCAGCCGGAGACGCTGGGTCGTCGTGAATTCGGCAGCACCGCGGCTCTGCCAGTATGGATTGAGTTTATGCGCGATGCTCTGAAGGACGTACCAGAGTCGCTTCCGATCGAACCAGCTGGAATTGTCACCGCACTAGTGGATCCGGAAACGGGCCTGCTGGCCTACCCCGGGCAGGAGAATGCGATTCTTGAGGTCTTCAAAGAGGAAGATGTGCCAACAAAGAGCGCACCAGTGCCAGGCCAGCAACAGAGCGCGCCGACAACCGAAGAGCTATTTCGATAACTGCGAGAGTGCAGAGCTCAGAGCCTCCTTCGTAAGAGCAGACACAAAAAAACCGCGACTGAATCGCGGTTTTTTTGTTTGCTCCGTTGATTAGCTCAGCGGGTAATCTGCGGGCATCTCTTTGGCAGCAGCACCTGAATCGATCGCAGCTTTGGCCACAGCATAGGAGATCGCGCCAAGAAGACGAGAGTCAGTCGCTTTTGGCAGGATGTAGTCACGACCAAACTCCAGACTATCCAAACCGTAAGCATCCAAAACTTCCTGAGTCACTGGTTGTTTCGCAAGCTCTGCCAGAGCCAGTACCGCAGCCGCCTTCATCTCTTCGTTAATTGCAGTTGCACGCACATCGAGTGCACCGCGGAAGATAAATGGGAAGCCAAGAACGTTGTTAACCTGGTTCGGGTAGTCGGAGCGACCTGTTGCCATGATAACGTCTTCACGAGTGGCACGCGCCAGTTCAGGCTTGATCTCTGGATCTGGGTTAGCACAAGCGAACACCACCGGGCTTGCAGCCATCTTCGCCAGATTCTCTGGAGAGAGCAGATCCGGACCAGACAAGCCGAGGAATACGTCCGCACCGTCAATCGCATCTTCCAGAGTACGCTTGTCAGTCTCAGTTGCGAAGATCGCTTTCTCAGGTGTTAAATCATCACGACCTGAGTGGATAACACCCTTGCGGTCGATCATGTAGATGTTTTCGTTGCGAGCCCCCATGTTAATCAGCAACTTCATACAAGCGCTTGCCGCAGCACCTGCACCCAGACACACAATGCTTGCCTCTTCGAGCTTCTTGCCAGCTAGTTCCAGCGCGTTGATCATGCCTGCAGCCGTTACGATAGCAGTACCGTGCTGGTCATCGTGGAATACAGGGATGTTGCAGCGTTCGATCAGGGTGCGTTCGATCTCAAAGCACTCAGGCGCCTTGATATCTTCAAGGTTGATACCACCGAAGGTGTCCGCGATGCGTGCAACCGTATCGATAAATGCCTGTGGGCTCTCAGCGTTCACTTCGATGTCGATCGAGTCGATGTTAGCGAAACGTTTGAACAGCAGCGCTTTACCTTCCATAACTGGCTTAGAGGCCAACGGACCGAGGTTACCAAGGCCTAGGATTGCGGAACCGTCTGAAATAACGGCGACCAGGTTGCCCTTCGCGGTGTAACGGTATGCGTTTTCAGGATCTTTGGCGATCTCACGAACCGGCTCGGCAACACCTGGCGAATAAGCCAAAGACAGATCACGTGAAGTTTGGGCAGAGGTAGAGAGCTCTACGCTAATTTTACCTGGGCGCGGAAATTCATGGTAATCCAGCGCGGCCTGTTTCATATCCTGAGACATTTCTCGTTCCTAGAATCAGTGTGATTATAGCGATTTAGTGCGCCAACTACGGCAAAGCTCTAAATCTAGTTATATCGGTCGTTTCAGCATGATATAGAAAAGCGCCTGCCGGCAAAACCCTGTTTCGACTAACGGATCGCGTTTTTCCACAATGCGAAATTAGATGAACGGCAGATGGCCGCTATCTATCTCGAGCCTCCAAAAAACTCACATGCCACTGAGAGCCGAGAGGTAAAAGAAAACCTTTATATCTCGATCCCGCCTTAAGTTTGGCACGTCGATCAACCACCCACCCTCGAGCTTCAACCTGGCGCCCTAGCGCCTGGCCAAAGCTGACGACCTGTTCTGAACTGAAATGCTTTCGAGTCAGGCGCAGCGCCAGATGATCATCGAGTTCGAGATAGATATATTTTTGCGTCGCATCAATTCGAGTCACCTTACCGCGCACAACTGCAAAACCGCCGTCATCGAGCTCCGCAGCATGTATAACAGGCTTTGACCAAACTCCGAGCTGCAGTGTACGCGCTCGGTTCTCTGCAGCAAAAAGGCAGTCTGCCTGGCTGGTATTAGGCTCAATGACTACAGCCCAGCCTAAACCGCGCTCAAGTAACGCTTCAGCTGCAAGTCCACCATTGAGCACTAGGTGGGCAAGCAATCTTTTATAGCGATCTTCAGCCTCAGTACCTAAAACGAGTTCAGCCTTGGTATCGCGAGAAAGTGCCTGCAAAAGCTGTTGCGCCTCTTTCGCATAGCGTTCCGGGTTACCGGTACGTGGGTTCAACTCCGGAGTGTTAATGCCTAACAGGCGTACCGAACGGCCATTGGAGAGACGGACCGTATCGCCGTCGACCACCTTAGTGATCGCAACCGGCTCCAAGCCACTCTCTGGGGTACAAGCGGCAAAAACCGAATTGGCGGAAATCCAGGCAACAAAAAAGGCACTCGAAAGTGCCTTTTTTAGTTTCAACATGGATGCAGCTCTTACTTCTTCAGGCTGCGAGCGCCAAAGCGCTTGTTGAAGCGGTCAACACGACCACCAGTAGTCGCTTCTTTCTGCTTACCAGTGTAGAACGGGTGACACTGGCTGCATACGTCGACCAGCATATCGTCAGCCATAGTTGAACGATGAGCCATAACGTTGCCGCAAGAGCAGGTGATTGTTACTTCGTTGTACTGCGGGTGGATACCAGCTTTCATGGTGTAAACCTCTTTTTGTATGCACCGCCACCTGAGACCAACGGGTTCAGGCACCGTACATGGGCGTCAATTACGCCGTTAATGTCGAGGCGCGGATTATACGCATAGTGATTTAAGACAACAATCCCTTTTTTGAGCATTTTTTAACCACTCTCGCTACCTACTTGCGCCGGCAAAAGAGCCTCCCTAGACTGCACACTCGATCCTCTGATTCTCTTAAAGTCTTATTCACTCCAGCATGATCCTTCGCATCGCTTTGCCTGTCCCGCTCGATCGCCTTTTCGACTACCTGCCTATCGACGATCAGGCTTGTGTTGGTGCACGCGTACAGGTGAAATTTGGCCAGCGCCAGCTGATTGGCTTGATTGCTGAGATCACTGAACAGAGTGACTATCCAACTGACAAGCTCAAAGCTATCGATTCCCTGCTCGATCAACAACCATTGGTAGATGAAGAACTGATGCGACTCGGGACCTGGGCCGCCAACTACTATCAGTATCCCGTTGGTGATGCGCTACTTCATTATTTGGTGCCAAACTTGGCCCGTAAAGAGGAGCGCCCCGAGCCAACGCCCACACCACTTTATCGTTTGGCGACAGACGCAGATATTGAGGCCGTTTCCAAACGCGCAGTAAAGCAGCGAGCTCTTTTCCACTTCCTACAGAACGACAATTCAGGGGTAGACTCCAGTCAACTGCGCGAGGCGGGGTATGAGAAGCGTATTCTGGATGCGCTGGTTGAGTCTCAAGTCGTAGAGCGCTTTATCGCTGCGCCGGGTACAGTCAACCCTATTATCGAGCTCGCCCAGCCGCATCTTGAGTTAAACGATGAGCAGCAACTCGCTGTTGAACAGATTAACGCATCCAAGGATTACCATTGCTCGTTGCTTGCGGGCGTGACTGGCTCCGGTAAAACCGAAGTGTACCTGCAAGCAATAGAACCACACTTGCTCGCCGGAAAGCAGATTCTAATACTGGTCCCCGAGATTGGCTTGACGCCGCAACTAGTGGCACGCTTCAGTTCAAGATTTCGCGCACCACTGGTGACACTGCACTCCGGTATGAGTGACCGAGCGCGCTATGAGGCGAGGGAGAGAGCGCGCTCGGGCGAAGCGAGAATTATCATAGGTACGCGCTCATCGATCTTCGTACCCCAAAAGAATCTAGGGCTCATTCTGATCGATGAAGAGCATGACACCTCGCTTAAACAGCAAGTGGGATTTCGCTATCATGCTCGCGACTTGGCGCTAGTGCGCGCACAGAATCTGGACATCCCAGTTGTACTAGGCAGCGCGACACCAGCACTCGAGAGCCTGTTGAATGCACAACAAAAGCGCTATCAACTGCTGCGACTGACAAAACGGGCAGGTGAAGCGCGACCACCGAGCTTCGAGCTCATCGATACCAAAAACCAAACGGTGGAGGCTGGCCTAACTGATGAAGCCTTGCACCAGATGCGGTCTCATTTAAATGCGGGCAATCAGGTGCTGGTGTTTATCAACCGCCGCGGTTTCTCACCCAGTTTAGTTTGCCAAGGCTGCGGTGAGGCGGTTCACTGTACCCGTTGCGATGCCCATATGACGCTGCACCGTCGTCCGCCAAGACTACACTGCCATCACTGCGACCGGCAAACGCCAATACCGCGCCAATGCACCCAGTGTGAGGGGGCTGAGCTGCGCCCTAATGGTAGCGGCACAGAACGGATTGAGGAGCGGCTGCAGCAACTCTTTGATCAGGTACCGGTCAAACGTGTTGACCGCGATACTACCCATTCACGCCAGGCGTTCGACAAACTGATGTCCGAAGTCGCAAGCGGTGAACCACAAATCCTTGTGGGCACTCAGATGCTCGCCAAGGGACATCACTTTCCTGATGTCACGCTGGTCCTGATTCTCAATCTAGATGCGGGGCTTTTGAGCGCGGACTTCCGTGCAATGGAGCGTACCTCCCAGTTGATGCTGCAGGTCGCCGGGCGGGCAGGGCGCGCCAGCAAACCGGGCAAGGTTTTAATCCAGACGCAACACCCACAGCATCCGGTGTTGGCAACACTGCTAGAGCAAGGTTACCTCGCCTATGCGCAACAGGAGTTGCGTAGTCGGGAATCATTAAGCCTTCCGCCCTACACCTATCAGGCGATCGTACGTGCTGAGGCACAGCGCCAGGGCTGGGCTGAGGCCTATCTGATGCGCCTGCGCCAACTGCTTGATCAGGCAGGTGCAGAAAAAGCGGGGTTGCTGCTTGCCGGGCCCTTCCCGGCCAACATGGAGAAACGCGCTGGGATGTTCCGCGCTTATCTTGTGATCACTGCCACGCGCCGCTCTGCGCTACAACATCTCCTGCGACACGCACGCAAATGGATAGCACAAGACCCTGACGCACCGCGTGTGCGTTTGAGCATTGATGTTGACCCTATCGATGCCCAGTAAAGCATCGATCCGAGACATCCAGCGCGAAGATTAGCTTTTGCCACCTGGGCTCCGATATAATGTGCGCAAATTTTGAGCCGCGGCCGCGGCAACCAGACTTTCATAGAGTATTTTGATGAAACAACAGATCGCGCAGCTGCTCGAGAGCGCACTGCAGACCTTGAAAGTGCAGGATGTTATCCCTGTCGATATTGCTCCTAACATTCAGGTGGAAAACACCCGCGACAAAGCGCACGGTGACTTTGCTACCAACCTTGCGATGATGCTGGCTAAACCGGCCAAATCCAATCCTCGCGCGCTTGCACAGCTTCTGTGTGATGCACTGCCAGAATCTAACGTTATCGATAAAACAGAGATCGCCGGTCCGGGTTTTATCAACTTCTTCGTCAACGATTCGGCGATCTACTCAGTAATCGGTGATGTTCTAGAGGCCGGCAGTGAATTTGGCCGCCAAAGCGTCGATACCGCCAACCGTGTACAGGTTGAGTTCGTTTCCGCTAACCCAACAGGGCCACTACATGTTGGCCATGGCCGTGGTGCTGCCTATGGGGCAACTGTTGCCGACCTGCTGCAGGCTGCAGGTGTGAACGTTGAGCGCGAATATTACGTCAACGATGCTGGTCGCCAGATGAATATCCTCGCGGCGAGCGTCTGGTTTCGTTACCTGGAGAACCAAGGTATGACCCTGGTCTTCCCAGCCAACGGCTACCAGGGCGAATACATCAAAGATATCGCCGCTGACCTTGCAAGCCGCTGTGGCGACACCTTGGTGAGCACCATCGACGAGGTATTTGCAGATATCCCAGCAGATGAACCGGCTGGCGGTGACAAAGAGCTGCACATCGACGCATTGATTGAGCGTGCTCAGGCGCTACTGGGTGACGACTACATGCAGGTGTTCAATGCCGGTCTCGAGTCGATCCTCGCCGATATCCGCGAAGACCTTGGCGAGTTTGGCGTTGAGTATCAGTGCTGGTTTAGCGAGCGCTCACTGACTAGCAGTGGCGACGTCGATCAGGCGCTGGAGCGCCTGCAACAGAGCGGCCATCTCTACGAGAAAGAGGGTAACCTCTGGTTCCGTTCGACCGATTACGGCGATGACAAAGATCGCGTGGTAAAACGTGCTAACGGTCAAACCACCTACTTTGCATCCGACATCGCTTACCACATGAATAAGTTCGAACGCGGTTTCGACAAGGTGATCAACGTATGGGGTGCCGACCACCACGGCTACATCACCCGTGTCAAAGCGGCGATTTCGGCCCTGGGTTACGATCCAGAGCGCCTAGTCGTTAAGTTGGTGCAGTTTGCCATCCTTTACCGCGGCGGCGAGCGCGTACAGATGTCGACTCGCTCAGGTTCGTTTGTCACCCTGCGTGAGCTACGTGAGGAGGTGGGTAACGACGCTTGTCGCTTCTTCTATGTGACTCGCAAAGCCGACCAGCATATGGATTTCGATCTAGACTTGGCGAAATCTGAGTCCAAAGATAACCCGGTCTACTACATCCAGTATGCGCATGCACGCGTCTGCTCGGTATTGCGCAAGCTCGAATCTGAGGGTATGAACTGGGATCAATCTGCCGGCTTGGCAGCACTTGAGCGTCTGGACACTGAGGCCGAGCGTGATCTAGTAACAGCGCTGGGCAAATATCCAGAGACGCTACAAAACTCAGCACATAACTTCGAACCGCACCTGTTAGCAAACTACCTGCGCGACCTAGCGTCGGACTTTCACACCTACTACAACGGTCATAAGATGCTGATCGACGATGTGCAGCTACGAAACGCGCGTATCACGCTCTCTGTGGCTGTACGTCAGGTGCTAGCTAATGGCCTGCAACTGCTGGGCGTAAGCGCACCGGAGCAGATGTAATCGATGGCACGTCGCGACTACGCGAGTAAGCCAAAACGCAGTGGCGGAGCTACCAATCCCGCTGCAACGCGATCGGCTAAGAATAGCTCAGAGCGAAAGTCGAGCGCTCAGACCAAGCGCAAACCCTTTGGGCTGGTTGTTGCTGCGCTATTCGCAACAGCCGCGCTGGGAAGCCTCGTCCTCTTTCTTAGCTCTGAGATGAGACCGGGTAAAGCACCGCTGGCTCAACCAGCGCAACGCACACCTCAGTCATCGTCAATTGAGCAGACTGTACAACAGCAGATTGACGAACAGCCCGCTGTACGCGCCCCCGGGGAGAGCCTGCCGCTGGACGATGTTGCGCTACAACAAGAGGCACAGCAGGATGAGCGTTTCGGATTCTACGACCTGCTGAAAGACACGGAAGTAGAGACACCCGAAGAGTCCGCCTACAAATCCACACCCAAAACTGCCGCGCTGGACACCCCCTACCTGCTGCAGACCGGCTCTTTCCGCCAGCAGTCTGATGCAGAAGCGATGCGCGCGCGTTTGACTTTAGCGGGCCTACCCAATGTGCGAGCCAATAAGTCGGGCGATTGGTACCGTGTAACCACCGGCCCCTTCAACACCTTCAACGAACTCAAGAGCGCCACCAACAAGCTCGAGAAGCTCAATATCCACCCCGTCAAACGCAAAGCGAACTAAGCCTTGAATTTCGGGGGGCTACCCCCACCTAACTGTTTAGAATCAAAAACACAGAGTTCAGCATGACTACGATAGTAAGTGTGCGTCGTGGCAACCAGGTGGTTGTTGGCGGCGATGGCCAGGTCTCCCTAGGCAATACCGTAATGAAGGGAACCGCCCGTAAAGTTAACCCCATTCCTAAGCATCAGGTGATCACCGGCTTTGCCGGCAGTACTGCTGATGCTATCACCCTGCGCGACCTCTTTGAGCAGCAGCTCGACAAACATCAAGGCAATATCGTTAACGCCGTTATCAATCTAGCGCGCGAGTGGCGCTCAGATAAGGTTTTGCGCCGCCTGGAGGCGTTAATGCTAGTCGCCAACGCCGAGAAGACCTATCTACTCTCGGGTAATGGTGATGTGATTGAACCTGAGGATGGCGTTGTTGCCATCGGCTCTGGCGGTAATTTTGCGCTCGCTTCAGCCCGTGCGCTGGTCGATAACACCGACCTCCCCGCGCGTGACATCGTGGAGAAGAGCCTGCACATCGCAGCCGGCATCTGCGTATTCACCAACACTAATCTGACTATCGAACAGCTCGAATCGATCGCATAAGGAGCCCCCTGATGTCTAATATGACCCCGCGTGAGATCGTGCACGAACTCGATCGCCATATCGTTGGCCAGGATGAGGCCAAGCGCTCGGTCGCTGTTGCACTGCGTAACCGCTGGCGCCGTATGCAGCTCTCCAACGATCTGCGTCCCGAAGTAACGCCAAAAAATATTCTGATGATCGGTCCAACGGGTGTCGGTAAGACCGAGATCGCGCGTCGCTTAGCCAAGCTGGCTAACGCACCCTTCATCAAAGTCGAGGCGACTAAGTTCACCGAGGTCGGCTATGTCGGCCGTGACGTCGAGACAATCGTTCGCGATCTAGTTGATCAAGCACTGAAGATGCAGCGCGAGCAGGCGATGCAATCCAACAAGACCAAAGCCGAAGACGCGGCAGAAGAGCGTATTCTTGACGCACTGCTACCCACTGCTCGCCCTATCGGCTCTGAAGAGCTCTCTAAATCTGACTCTGCTACACGCCAGGTGTTCCGCAAAAAATTGCGTGAGGGTCAGTTGGACGATAAAGAGATCGATATCGAGGTAGCGCAGCCCAAAATGGGCGTAGAGATCATGTCGCCACCGGGTATGGAGGAGATGACCAGCCAGTTACAGAGCCTCTTCTCCAACATGGGCCAGCAGCCTAGGCAGAGCCGTCGCCTAAAGGTCACCGAAGCATTCAAATTGTTGACCGAAGAGGAGGCTGCAAAACTGGTCAAAGAGGAGGATATCAAGCAGAACGCGATTGACGCCGTTGAGCAGAACGGTATCGTCTTCCTCGACGAGATCGATAAGGTCTGCAAGCGTGCCGACCACACCAGCGCTGATGTAAGTCGTGAAGGCGTGCAGCGCGACCTGCTACCGCTGATCGAAGGCTGCACGGTCTCGACCAAATATGGAATGGTCAAAACTGACCATATTCTGTTCATCGCTTCAGGTGCGTTCCATCTAGCTCGTCCATCGGACCTGATCCCTGAACTTCAGGGCCGTCTCCCCATACGTGTAGAGCTTCAGGCGCTTACGCCCAAGCACTTCCGTCAGATTCTGACTGAACCCAAAGCTTCGCTGACAGAGCAGTACCGTGCTCTGATGGCGACTGAAGGTGTTGAACTGAGCTTCACAGATGAGGGTATAGCACGCATTGCCGAACTAGCCTTTCAGGTAAATGAATCGACGGAAAATATCGGCGCCCGCCGTCTGCATACGATGATGGAGCGTCTGCTTGAAGAGATCTCCTTCAACGCCTCAGACCGTAACGGACAGCAAGTAAGTGTTGATCGCGCCTTTGTCGACCAGTACCTTGGTGAACTCAGCGCCGATGAGGACCTGAGCCACTACATTCTTTAACGAGGTCGACCGCTATGCCCCAACGTCCAATGCCACAGAACGTCAACCTGCATAAACGCTCAAAAACGCTTGAGCTGGTGTACGACGACGGCACTTTTGAGTTAACCGCTGAGTACTTGCGAGTACATTCGCCCTCGGCTGAAGTGCGTGGCCACGGTATCGGCCAAGAGGTGCTGCAGACAGGTAAACGTCACGTTGGCATTAAAGGGATGGAGATGAGCGGCAACTACGCGGTGAAGATCATCTTTGATGATGGCCATGACTCGGGCCTGTATACATGGACCTACCTCTGGGAGCTGGCCCACCACCACTCTGAGTACTGGGGCGACTACTTAGCTCGCCTTGAGCGAGAGGGTGGCAGCCGCGATAACGGTATGATCGCTATCGGCTGATCATCGATCGCTTACAACTAAGGACATCAACGCTAACTCTGGATAGAATAAGCGGCAACTTCAGACAAATCGGCAGGTCAGCAATGTCAGACGACAATAAAACCACACATTTTGGTTACACCGAAGTCCCCGTTGAGGAGAAGGTGAAACGGGTCGCTGACGTATTCCACTCGGTCGCGGCTAAATATGATGTGATGAATGACCTGATGTCCGGTGGTGTTCATCGCTTGTGGAAGCGAGTAACTATCGAGAGTAGTGGTGCTCGTGCTGGACATAGCATTCTTGATATCGCCGGCGGCACCGGCGACCTGACTAAGAAGTTCTCTCGTATCGTCGGGCCGAGTGGCAAAGTGGTGCTAGCCGATATCAACGCCTCTATGCTCAATGTGGGCCGAGACAAGCTGATCAACTCAGGGGTCAGTGGGAATGTCGAGTACTGCCAGGCGAACGCCGAGTGCCTACCCTTCGCAGACAACACTTTCGACATCATCACAATCGCCTTCGGCCTGCGCAACGTCACAGACAAGGATGCTGCTATCCGTTCGATGCTGCGTGTATTGAAACCGGGCGGTAAGTTGATGATTCTAGAGTTCTCTAAAACTGACAATCCGCTGCTTACCAAGGCGTATGACTTCTACTCGTTCAACATTCTACCGAAGATGGGTCAGGTCATCGCCAACGATGCCGAAAGCTACCGCTATCTCGCGGAGTCTATCCGTATGCATCCTGACCAAGAGACACTCAAAGGGATGATGGATGACGCCGGTTTTGTTAACACACGTTACCGCAATATGACCGGCGGCGTGGTGGCCTTGCACACAGGCATCAAGCCCTAGGCCATGGAGCTGATTAACGCTGCACGGATTGAGTCGCTAGAGGCGGCACTGAACCTGCTACTGCAGACTCGGCCCATGCTTCGCGAACGACTGCAGAAGCTTAGCGGAAAAACCCTCCGTCTGGTTCTGCTACCGCAAAATTGGTCACTGCTAATTCGCCTGCACTCGGAAGGTATTGAGCTCTCTCAAGATAGAGAGTTTGAAGCAGACGTTAGCTTGAAAGGCGAGCTGGGTGTTCTGATCAAACTGATCACTGAGCCTCGCTCGGTTCTCTTCGGACAGGGTGCTGAGATCGGCGGCGACGCTGCGCTGCTACAGCGTCTTCAAAAAGCGTTGCGTGAACCTGGCTTAGATTGGGAGCTCTGGCTATCTGAGCAGCTAGGCGACCTGCCAACCTCTGCCCTCACCCAGGCTTTCGCACCGGTTTCAGCCGCAGTGCGAGAGAGTAAAAGCTCACTCCAGCGTATTTTGAAAAGCTACTTGCAAGAAGAGCTGGAAGCCTTGCCGCCACGAGCCGAGTATGAGCTCTGGGCCAATAGTGTCTCTAAAGTACGCACTCGCACTGAACAGCTAGAGCTCCGTATTTCCAAGCTGCTTGAGTCAAAGCTGTCAGAACCTAGGTAGCGTCAGAAGGGTTTCAACACAACCAAAATCAGTATCGGCACAAAGATCAGCAACGGCAGTTCATTGAACAGTCGGAAGTAGGTACCGCTGCGCGTCAATTGGTTAGCTTTCAAGCGTTGCAAGTAAGCTCGACACCAAAAGTGGAAACCGATCAACAGCAGAACAAACAACAGCTTGGCGTGTAACCACCCACCAGCAAAGCCATAGCCCAGCCAGAGCCAGAGGCCTAAGCCCAGCGTGAAGATCGCCATGATGGTCATGAAGCCATAGAGCTTGGATGCCATAATCGCCAGACGACGTACATCCTCACCCGCCTCCTGCCCCTCAACGAAGTGCACGAAGATACGTGGCAGATAAAAAATACCGGCCATCCAACTGGTCATCGCGAGGATATGAAAGGTTTTGACCCAAAGCATTCAGAAAGCTCCTGTGCTTAGTACAGCTCTGTTACTAAGAGCAAAGTCTACCAAGAAATAGTCTGACCGTCCCAGGCCAGAAATTGACCCGATCCGCTCCCCTCGGCCTGCTGCATTACCGCAAGCAGTGAGGTTGCAGCAAACTCTGGGGTAAAGAGTTTATCCGCTGGAACACGCGCCTGAAAAGGTTTAGACAGGGCTGTATCGGTAGTACCGGGGTGCAACGATAGAATTTGGACACCTTTGTGGGTACGCGCCAGTTCAATCGATAGGGTCTTGAGGTACATATTTAACGCGGCTTTAGATGCACGATAACCGTACCAGCCACCTAAACGATTATCGCTGATGCTACCCACGCGCGCAGACAAAAGACTGATCTGCACCTTAGCTTTGCGACCGAGCAGGCCAACTAGCTTGCCCAACAGATAGATTGGGCCGATAGCATTTACTTGCATCACCTGAGCCATCCAGGCTGCATCTAGCTCGCGGTAGCTCTTCTCTGGTCCCATCTCGTCTTTATGTAACAGACCCGTCGCAATAATGATCTGGTCGAGCGCGAACTCACGTTCACTAAGCCGCTCAATAAAGGCATCAATGCTGGTGGGATTTGAAAGGTCGAGCGCGAGCAAGCTAGCACTGCCTTGACGAGAAGTTCCGAGCACTCGCGCATCCGGATTTCGCTGTATCAGCTCATTGAAGAACGCGGCACCAATACCACCCGATGCCCCCACAACTAACTTGTCTGCCATACACCCCCCTTTGTTTTAACGGGACTGCTTACGTCGTTACGCCAGGAGTAGACTCTAGTCTGAGGCAACAAATCGTTTGTGCAGACGCGTGGTTAAAAAGAGTGTGAAGCTCAGAACCAAGAGTGAGCCGGCAATAACCCCGGGCCAGCGCCACTCTGACCAAAACGGCTGAAGATAGAAGCCACCAGTACTCGCACCCACGTAATAGAAAACGAGATAGAGCGACGAGGCGCTTGCTTTAGCATGGGTCGCATTACGGCTCACCCAACTGCTAGCCGTCGAGTGACAGAAAAAGAAGCCAAAGGAGTTCATAAAAAAGCCGAGAACAATCAACCAGATAGATTCACTCAAGGTAACCAACGAACCCAGCATCAGGATGAGAATCCCCATCGACATCGCGCGTGGCTGAGGTAAGTAATCCGCCACTTTACCGGAGATGGCGGAGCCAAAGGTCCCCGTGAGATAGGTCAAAAACAACAAACCCAGCAGACTGGCGGGCAGATTGTAAGGTTCGTCGGCCAGCACGAAGGTAATATAGGAGTACTGATTGATAAAGATAAAGAAGTTCAGACCACCGATCAGGTAGGCGATCAGCAGACGCGGGTTTTTGAGGTGAGAGTCGATCGCTCTTGCCATCGAACCGGGACGCAGTGGTCGTGGTTCGAAATGCTGTGATTTGGGCAACAGTAACACGAAAGTGATCAAGCAGAGCGTGCTTACCGCCGCCATCGCAACAAAGGCACTGTGCCAACCCAGCCAGTCACCGACAAATCCGCCAATCAGCCGGCCACCGATACCACCCAGTGTATTGCCACCGATATACAGCCCGACTGCGAGTGCTAACGCGCGCGGCGAATACTCATCATTCATATAGGCGATGGCGATAGCCGGGAGGCCGCCAAGCATCAAACCCTGAAGTGCCCGCAGTACCAAAAGACCGTGGTAGTCCTGCACCAGACTCAGCCCGATACCACAAGCGACAACCCCAGTTAGCGTCAGAGTCATAATGCCACGCCGACCGAGTGCGTCAGAGAGCGCGCCATAGAAGATCAGAGAGAGACCGAGCGTCAACGTCGTAACGGTGAAGGTCCAGCTCGACTCCAGAGCTGTAACACCAAATTCCTGTGCCAGCGTGGGAAGCAACGGCTGTGTCACATAGACGTTGGCGAAGATCATGAACGATCCAATGCATAACGCCAAAGTCGCACGCCAGTAGGCTGAGCTGTTTGCTTCGATCACAGTTAGAGCTTCCGTCGAGAGAGTGGGCGCATCTTAACGATCTGCGCTGTAAAAGTGAAAGCAGTTCGCATATGATCACGCCACCAAATTTAGGAGTAGATTATGCTAAACGTAAACGAATACTTTGACGGCAAAGTTAAATCGATTGCACTGGAGTCCGCTAACGGCCCGGTAACTTCGGGTGTTATGGCAGTGGGTGAGTACACCTTCGGAACCAGCCAAAATGAAGTGATGAAAGTGACTCACGGCGAACTGGTTGTGAAACTGCCCGGCTGCGAAGAGTTTCAGGCCTACCCGGCTGGCACTCAGTTCAATGTCCCTGCTAACGCTTCTTTCGACGTAAAGGTTGCCGTTGAGACTGCCTACCTCTGCTACTATTCATAAGAGCCGCTGAAGGCTCTTTATGGTAACTGCTGAGGACTCTTTAGTGGAACAGCTGAAGGCTCTTCACAGGAACAGCTGAAGGCTATTTATATCGACAGCTGAAGGCTATTTATATCGACAGCTGAAGGCTCTTAATAAATTAGCTGAGCGTTCTTTTAAGCTTGAGGGGTTGAGGTAGTTGGAGACTGCCTCGGCCTTCAGGTTTTAACTCCTAGCTTCACCACTTGATTAAATTTATCTCACGATCCGCTGAAAATAATTCGCCCTTGGGCATTGTTTAAAATCCGCTCAATACGCCTTTTATGCTATACTCCGCGCCTTATTTTTCGGGCAACCCCACAGAAGCGGACGATTTTCAGACATGAGCAAACAAACTTCCCTCGATAAAGGCAAGATCAAAATCCTGTTGTTGGAAGGCGTACACCAATCAGCCGTGGATACTTTCCACGCTCAGG
>Ga0209137_1001759_pt1 | contig 20033 bp, 17 predicted proteins | sample SaaInl5LU_22_DNA_FD_184642 | JGI IMG/M metagenome (GOLD analysis project Ga0209137, IMG submission 184642) | Marine microbial communities from expanding oxygen minimum zones in the Saanich Inlet - ESP_105LU_22_DNA (SPAdes) (version 2) | ecosystem: Environmental > Aquatic > Marine > Intertidal...
TGTTACCTTGGCGCCTAGAACGGTTGGTGTTCGCATTGATTATCGTTTGTAATCAGCAACACGTTACGTGCTAAGGAGGTGGTGGAAAATGACACTCGTTCAGACGGCCTTAGGTCAAGTGCAGGGTTCACAAAGCGATGGTGTCCATCGCTTTTTTGGGGTTCCTTATGCTGAGCCCATTTCTCGCGATCGGCGATTCTTGCCAGCGGTGCCGAAGTCGCCATGGCGCGGCGTTTTTGAGGCGACCAAGTACGGTGACACATGTATCCAGACACCCATGCAAGGACTCTTTGGACTGCTCTCACCCAGCGAGGACACGTTCGGTGAGGACTGCCTGAACGTCAATGTTTGGACCCCCGATACTCGGGGGTCACATCCTGTTTTGGTTTGGATTCATGGCGGCGCCTATTTCGCCGGTTCTGGGTCCGACTTGGGCTATGACGGCAGTAGTTTTGCGAAGAATGGCGTGGTCTGTGTAACGATTAACTATCGTTTGGGCGCGCAGGGGTTTTTAGATCTTAGTGCCTTTGATTCACGCTATGAGAGTTCGGGCTGTTTAGGTATTGCGGATCAAGTGCTGGCGCTGGAGTGGGTTCGTGACCATATTGCTGATTTTGGTGGTGATCCTACGCAAGTCACAATCGCGGGGGAGTCCGCAGGTGCCATGGCGGTAAGCACCCTGTTGGGAGTACCCTCGGCAAAGGGCTTGTTTCGGAGTGCGATAGCGCAAAGTGGTGGCGCCTCGACTGTGATTTCGAAACAAACCAGTGGGCTCGTTACTCAGGCTATTTTTGAAGCGCTGGAGATCGACACGCCGGCGGCCTTGGCGGGGGTGTCAGACGACGATCTGTTGGCGGCACAAGTAGAGGTAATGACAGCCGTGAGAGAGAGTCTTGACACGACTCGGTTTGGCGAGCTCGCGGGCAGTGCCATGGCCTTTCAGCCCGTGTTCGGGACTTCTGTGTTGCCGCAAAAACCGCTGGCTGCAATTTCGGAAGGTGCTGCCGCTGACATTGCGCTGCTGCAAGGTATGACTCGGCATGAAGCCCCGATCTTTTTTTACGAGATGGCAGAGATGCTTACGTCCGAGTTCGCCGCGATGATGAGTGCGCCCTTAGTGGAGCGTTTGGGACTCGAGCCAGAGGCGTTCCAGCAGTACTATCATGGCGAGTCCTCGCGCTCGGGCTTTGACGCCGCAGGACGGGTTATGTCCGATATGCTCTTCACCGTGCCCATTGCACAGATGTTAGCGGCTCAGGCGCGTCATTCCGAGCGACTGTGGTGCTATCGGTTTGACTGGGAAAACCCCAGTTTCAATGGTTTACTCGGGGCTCACCATTTTATCGAGATTCCTTTTGTTTTTAATCAGTTGTCATCGCCGGGAGCCAGAGAGTTCGGCCTTCATGTCGGCCCTGCGGATCTCGCTACACGAACCCATCTTGCTTGGGTCGCGTTTGTAAAGAACGGCAATCCAAATCACGAGGAGTTAATCTTGTGGCCATCAATGACGCAGGAGCAAGCGTCTTGCATGCTGTTCAATAACACATGTGAGTTGGGGTACTTGTATGAAACCGAAGTTTTAGCGTTGTGGTCGCCTAAATAATGAGTTTCGTTTGTCGAGATATCGCGAAATTTTTGTACGCCCACAGATGAAATGCCTGCAAAAGCGCGCTAAGCTCCATGGCTTTTTACGGCGGTAAACCCTATGTCCGGTACTCCTTTTAAGCAGCTTTTGGCAGCGATGTCTCAAAACGGCGACAGCTTTTCGGTTACGCTTCCGGAGGATTGGCTACAGGGGCGCACGGCCTACGGCGGTTTGTCGGCGGCTTTATGCTTCGAGGCCGCTGTGCGCTCTAATGAAGAGTTGCCTCCCCTGCGCTCGGCGCAGTTTGCCTTTATCGGCCCCGCCGTGGGTGAGTTAGTCATTACTCCAATATTATTGCGTCGCGGTAAGTCGGCAGCTTTTGTGGGCGTCGATTTAGTGGGCGAGGCGGGAATGGCGGCCAGAGCATTACTGTGTTTTGGCGCTGAGCGACCGTCAGAGCAAACGTATTTAGATATACCTGCACCCGCAGTGCCCGATATGAACGACAGCCGAGACTTTTTCAACCGCAATGGCGTACCGGGTTTTACGCAGCATTTTCAGGGTCGTTTGGCGGACGGTGCCACACCGTGCACTCCAGATCACGAGCCCGATATGACGGTATGGCTTCGCCATGCCGACGATGATTTACCCCAAGGCTTAACGCCCGTTATTGCGCTGGCTGATGCATTGCCGCCGGCATCGATGATTAAATTTTCGAAGGGTGCGCCAGTCAGCACCATGACGTGGTCCATTGATGTCTTAAGCGATCAGCCAGTCAGCGAATCGGGTTGGTGGCTATTGCGCGCTGTTTCCGAGCAGGCCGAGCACGGCTATTCGTCGCAGGCTATGACGCTGTGGGATGACAAAGGGCGACCTATAATGGCCGCTCGTCAAACCGTGGCAATTTTTATTTAGTGCCCGAAGGGTAGAGCACATTAAGACCAGACAAAGAGCTTAGTACTAACGCAACGCTTAATGATAAAAAGGAATGCTGTATGAAATACGACCCCGATCAGGATCCCAGGTTAGATCCGCGCCTAAAACAGGCCCTAAAAATTATGGGGCAGTTATCGGGTACCGACGAGGCACCGGTGGATGTCCCTAGTCGCGAGGTCTTGTTAGCCGATGCCAACAGCCCCGAGGGTATTGCGCGCCGGCAAACCATGGAAGGCATGTTTGGCGCTATGGATAACATCAAAGTCGCACCCAAAGAGGGCTTGCGAATAGAGAAACACTCAATACAGTCAGAGCCTGACGGCAACATCATTCATTTATCGGTCATGCGCCCTGATACCGACGAGACGCTGCCCTGCGTTTATTACATTCACGGCGGCGGCATGATGACCTTATCCTGCTTTTTTGGCACCTACCAAACCTGGGGTCGCATGATTGCGCACCAGGGGTTAGCGGTGGTGATGGTCGATTTTAGGAACTGCCTGACACCCTCCAGTGTACCTGAAGTCGCGCCATTCCCGGCGGGCCTAAACGATTGTGTCTCGGGCTTTTTGTGGGCCTATGAACAGGCCACAACCTTTAATATCGACCCGGCGCGCATGATGATTGCCGGCGAGAGTGGTGGCGGCAATTTAAGCATTGCTACCACCATGAAGCTTATTCGCGACGGACACGGTGACAAGCAAGCGGGCTTGTATGCGCTTTGCCCCTATATTTCGGGTGAATGGCCACGACCTGAATTTCCCTCCAGCTCCGAAAACGATGGTATCTTCATCACCATTGGGAACAACCACGGTGCTATGGCTTATGGTATGGATGAACTGTTGGCCAAAAATCCGCTGGCGTGGCCTTACTTTGCCGGCAACGACGATCTAAAAGACTTTCCGCCCACCATGGTCAGCGTCAATGAATGCGACCCCTTGCGTGATGAAGGTATCGACTTTTATCGCAAGCTTATGAATGCAGGTGTGCAGGCCCAATGCCGGCAGGTCATGGGCACGGCACATGGTGCGGAACTATTTACCTCGACTGTGACCGATATCAGCCGTGTGACGGCGCGCGATATTCGCGGCTGGGTTGACGAATGCGCTCGCTAAGCTAAGACCTTGGCTATGAAGACGTCTGTAGCTTTGGCTGCGGGTGTTTTTTTATGCCCTGAATTCGCAAAAAGGTCGACCGAATACCTTGCGGCTCCGTGGGGTTTTCGATAACGTACCCAAAGTTCAAATAATTTAAATAGGAGTACGACATGGATACGAGTTCATTGTTTTCACTGGAAGGACGCGTGGCTTTGGTTACCGGTGGATCGCGCGGCATTGGCCTCATGATCGCCAAGGGCTACATCGCCCAAGGTGCGAAAGTGTATATTTCGTCGCGCAAAGCGGATGTGTGCGATGCGGTAGCGGCTGAGCTAGGCCCAAATTGTATTTCATTGCCGGCGGACATCTCGACCGTGGAGGGCTGCAAAGCCTTAGCGGCGGCCTATGCCGAGCACGAGTCGTCGCTGGATATTTTGGTCAACAACGCCGGTGCGGCCTGGGGTGCAAACTTCGAGGATTTCCCGGAAGCAGGCTGGGATAAGGTGATGGATTTGAACGTGAAGTCGCCGTTCTTTTTGACTCAAGCTCTTTACCCTGCATTGCAGGGGAACGCCACCCAAGCAACGCCTTCTAAAGTCATTAATATCGCCTCGATCGATGGCCTGCGCCTCAACCCATGGGAGACCTACAGTTATCAAGCATCTAAGGCGGCGGTGATCAATTTGACTAAGCGTATGGCGGCGCGTTTGGTGCGCGACAATATTTATGTCACTGCGATTGCCCCAGGTGCCTTTGCGTCTGAAATGAACCGCGCTGCCCGCGACCACGCCGATGCCGTGGCACAGGGTATTCCTAACAAACGCGTGGGAACAGATGAAGACATGGCGGCTACGGCCATCTTTTTGGCGGCGCGTTCGGGTAACTACGTCATTGGTGAAACCATCGCAGTCGATGGCGGTATTGTGTACGCCGGCATGGGCGAGAGTTTAGATGCCTAGCACCTTGCGTTAACAGGACGCGAGCGACCCCTGTGTGCTCGCGGCCTTATAGCATCTAACTAGTAGCGAGGCCTTGACGTCAAGATGGCGGGCTTTGCCGCTGATGTTATGGGCCGCATTAAGCGCGTACTCACGAATCAAAGTGAGGCGCTGAGATGGCCCCCATCGACGGGAATGATAGCGCCGGTCATATGACGGCCCGCGTCAGACGCAAGTAGGATAATGGGCCCGGCCAAATCGTCTGCATGGCCGATTTTACCTGTTGGTACGCGGCTTCGTACATTATCTAACATGGCTTCATCCTCCATCCAATCCACCAGCTCAGTTTTAAACACGCCTGGCAAAATGGCATTGACACGGATATTTTTCTTCGCGAATTCTAGTGCCATGGTGCGAGTTAAGCCAATCACGGCGGACTTGCTTGCGCAATATGCAGCCGATCCTATGTTGGATCGAATACCCAGTATCGAGCCGATGTTTATAATACTGCCAGCGACTTCAGAGGCGATCATGTGCCCTCCAACTTGTCGACTGACTTCAGCTAGACCAAATACGTTGGTCTCAAACTGTTTCGACCAGAGGTCGTGATCCGACTCCAAAACCGTTCCCGAATAAGCATTGCCAGCGTTATTGACTAAAATGTCGATGCGGCCTATTGAGTCTTCTATGATGTTTATGGCACGACCAATACTCGCGCTACAGGTGATATCCAGCTCTATGGGTACCGCCCTTTCGCGCAATTCTGGATCAAGGTCCTCGATGGCCTGTGCGAGCTTTTCGACTCGACGTCCTGCTAGAGCCACACGCGCACCCGCTTGTAACAGAGCTGTTGCCATACCTCGACCTAAGCCTGTTCCAGCACCTGTCACCAAAGCACACTTGCCATGCAAATTAAACCGTTCCATATACGCCTCGCCTATTGCTTTTATTAATAGACAGATTAGTTGTAAAGGAGAGGTGTGGCAACGATATTATGAGTCTCTGAGCTAGGTTGTACTATAGCGGTAGGTATTGTGCTGCTGTTTTAAGAGACGGCGTTATCTTGATTCAAGATGAATACGGGGAACTCACGCCGACGTAGTGTTAGCTGGGGTTTAAAGGGTACACTTGCCCTGTCAGCACAAAAAGAGCACACACCATGAAATTTAACACCATCACCTACTCGGTCATGGGTATTTTGTTACGACATCCGAGAACAGGGTATGACGTTGTTAAAGATTTACAGTCCTTTCGGCCGGCAAAATCGAGTCAAATTTACCCAATTTTGGCGAAGCTCCAACAGCATGGGCATGCCACATGCGAGGTTCATCCGCAAATCGGCAGGCCTGACAAAAAACTTTATAAACTTACGCATTCAGGCAAGGCGTTGCTGTCGATGTGGCTAGACACAGATCCAGAGCCTCCGGTCACGCGCGATGATTTTTTATCGATGCTTTTCTCGGCCTGGTCCAAAGGGCCAAAGTCGATAGTACGACTTCTGACTCGTCGAAAAGAGTACTTGATTCGTTATCAACACGATGTGCGGATCAAATACGAGACCTTAGTCAATGCTTTTCCTAGTGATTGTAAAGATCCGACTAATTCGCGCTTTAGTAGCGCTCTGCTTTACCGCAGGCGCATAGGGCTGGTTGCTGAAGAGTTAAGATGGTGTCTCGAGTCCTTGGATACTATTGAGTCTACTATGTAAATAAATATATATAAAAATAGACATAAGAAGCAAAAGCTCTTAATCTTTAGGTTTCTACTCTGTCTGTGGAACGGGAATGAACCTCTTATTTCTTCATGGCGTGAACAATACACCTGCCAGTTGGCAGAGCGTAATCAGTGTTATGGAGGCGAACGGCTTCAGCTGTCGATCGATTTTTTTACCACCTCGGGATTCCATCGAAGCAATCGCTGAAGGTGTTCTGCAGGATTTGGGAGAGGAATCGGTTTATTTAGTAGGGCATTCGTTTGGCGGTATGGTTGCTTTGGCGGTAGCGGCTGCCGCGGGCAATAAAGCGCTCGGGATCGCTTTGGTTAATAGCAGTGCCTCGGCTGACTCGGACGCGACGCGCGCTGTACGTGCAGATCGGATAATACAGGCAGAGCAAGGCGGCTATCACCAACTGGCTAGCGACGCGAGTGGTCGAGCCTACCACCCAGACAATCACAGCCGTACTGATTTACAAGTGGCACGCCAATCTGAGATTGGACTCTATGGCGCGGATCGCTTTATTGCGCACCAAAAAGCGATGGGGTCCAGACCTGATCGCAGTGAGTTTTTATCTAATTATACTGGCGCGAAGCTTGCCATAATTGCTGAGGGTGACATCGTAATTCCAGTCGACAATCAACGATCAATGGCTGCGTCTTGCGATATGTCGAGCGTTATCATTCCTGGAGCGGGGCATATGCTACCGATGGAAAAACCCTTCCTGGTTGCCAGCGCGTTACTCGATTGGCTCGATCAAAAATAACAAATCAGCGCGAATGGTGCTGGCAAGGTAATCCAAAATGCTTAAGCTGGAAAATGAAGTCACGATTACGGTTAAGTCCGATAACCCAAACCCTTTTTTGCGCGAGCACTTCACGCCCGTGGGTGCCGAGTACACTGCCGACACCGATAGCTTGCAGGTGATTGGTGAAATACCCCAAGACTTGAACGGTATTTACATCAGAAACGGCCACAACCAAGTCCACGAACCGCTGGGTGTTTACCATGCGTTTGATGGCGACGGGATGTTGCACGCGCTACATTTTGAAAATGGTAAGGCAACCTACCGTAATCGCTTTGTCCGAACCATTGGATTTTTGGCCGAGCAAGCTGCGGGTAAGTCGCTGTGGCCTGGTATGCTCGAACCCCACTTGGGCCATTTTCGGGGGTGGGGCAGTATAGGTGCCATGAAAGATAACGCGGGTACTGATGTAATTTGCCACGGAGGGAAGCTTCTGGCGACGATGTCGCAGTGCAGTGAGGCGAATCGACTTGACCCAGTAACTCTTGACCTGCTGATTCCCGATCAGTGGAATATGACTATCTCGCAGCATCAAGGTATTTGTTCGCACTTTAAAGTCGATAGCGATACCGGCGAGTTGATGTTTTTCAATTTCTCTGAGCAGGCACCCTATTTGCACTACGGAGTTATCGACCGGCACAATGAGTTGGCGCATTATGAGCCTATCGAACTGCCCGGGCCCCGTTGGCCCCATGACCTCGGAGTCACAAAAAATTATTCTATTCTGCATGACCTGCCGTTTATTTTTGATCCAGATCTGCTGGCTAAGGGTGAGCGAAAGGTCACTTTTTTTGATCAAATACCCGCTCGTTTTGGTGTCTTGCCACGGCACGGAACTAATTCGGATGTTAAATGGTTTGAGGGTAAGCCCTGTTTCATTCTACATTTATCCAACTGTTACGAGCAGGGCGATGAAGTTGTCATGGAAGGCTGCGTGACATTAAACCCTCGTAAACCCGCTGTGGGCAAACAGGATCACGATGCTATTCAAAAAATGCGTAATCAATTTGACAAACGCGCTACTGGTTACAGGATGCATCGCTGGGCATTCAATTTAAAAACGGGCCAAACCCGCGAAGAATTCTTGGATGACGAAGTTACCGAATTTCCGGTCGTTAATAACGATTACGTTGGCAAACCGTATCGCTATAGCTATAACACTTTATTCGACTTCGATCGTGATTGGTGGATGAGCGGCATCAAAAAATTTGATTTACTCACGGGTCATACTCAGCGATTTGAATACGGTACCGGTCGAGCTGGCAGCGAATGTCAAATTGCCTTGCGTGACAGTGCAACAGCGGAAGACGATGCCTATGTCATTACCTTGGTAACCGATATGAACGAGAATCGTTCAGAGTGTCTGATTTTAGACGCTCAAAATCTAGAGCAAGGGCCTCTGGCTCGTATTATTTTGCCCCACCGAATACCGATTGGTGCGCATGCCTGTTGGGTTGAGGCAGATCGAATTTACGGTGAGCGAAGCGCATAAATTGACGCGTTCGGACCAAAGTTAAACAGGTTGGCCCGAGCTTTTGCTACTATGTCGGCCTTCAAGCCCGCGGCGATCGGAATGTCTTAACTAATGCTGCTGCGCATACTGCCAATGCTAACGCCGAGAGTACGGCACTGGTTGGCGTATTCAAGAATACGAAGAAATCCCCTTCTGAAATGGTAAGTGCGCGGCGGAAACTCTTTTCAATAATGGGTGCAAGAATGAGAGCCAGTATAAAATTAGCGACAGGATAGTCTAGTTGTCTCAACCCAAATGTCGCAATCCCCAGTGCTACTGCGAGCCACAAATCGAAGAAGTTACCAGACGACACGTAAACCCCGCAGAGTGATAGAGCCGCGATCGTTGGTGCCAGTAGCGAGTTGGGTATGGTAAGCGCTCTAGCAAATAGGGTGGTTAATAGGCGACCCATAACGAACATGCAAAGTGTGGTGACTACGAAGCCGATAAACAAATGCTGAATAAAGTCCGGCTGTGTCCTCATTAGCTGCGGGCCAGGTTGCACTCCGTGAATGACGAAAGCGCCAGCGATAATGGCAATAGACGCGGAGCCGGGAATCCCCAAAGCTAAAAAGGGCAATAAGGCGCCGCCTACGGTTGCGTTGTTGGCGGCATCGGGCGCGGCGATCCCCTCTGGGGCGCCTTGTCCAAATTGCTGCTTATGCGGGCTTAAACGCTTTGCTGCAGCGTACGCCAGCCAGCTCGAGATGGTTGACCCTACGCCCGGCAGAACACCCGTAACTACCCCGACTCCACTTCCTGTAAACATGGCTTTAACGACAGGCCGTAACTCGGTCATACTAAGTCGAGTATTCATATCTTTAGCGGCAATAAGTCGCCTTTGATTCATGTCTCCCAGCGTCATGGTAAGCACTTCCGAAATGGCAAATAACCCGACGACAACTGCTATTAGATTGGGTCCGTCGTAAAGCTCGGGCAGTCCCATAGTAAGGCGAGGAAGGCCTGTCATTAAGTCTATGCCGATAGTGCCAACAATAAAGCCCAGTACCACCGCGATTAGCGATTTAATAAGTGGCGCCTCTGAAAGGCCGCTCACCGCAATTAAGCCAATAAGGCCGAGTAAGAAGATGTCGGCATCGGCAAGTTTGAGCGCTAGGCTCGCGATTGGGGCAGCAAAAATGATTAATACGGCGGCCCCAAACAAACCGCCAAAGGTCGAACCGTATAGTGAGTAACCGAGCGCTTTCCCCGGAGAGACCTGGGTTGCCATCGGTACCCCATCAATCATAATCGGTGCTGCCATCGCGGTTCCTGGAATCTTAAGTACGATGGCAGAGATTGATCCGCCATACTCCGCACCTTGGTAAACCGCCAAGAGCATGAGTACGGCGCCTGCTGCATCCATATTGTAGCTAAGAGGCAATAGCAGAGTGATGCCCACGATCATGCCTAGGCCAGGCAAGGCCCCAAAAAGAATCCCCACGAATAGACCCAGTCCAATCCAAGGTAGATGACTAAGCAGTACGTAAACTAGTTCAAGATGTTGCATAGTGGTTATCCGAACTGAACATTAAGCGCAAACTCAAATAAAATGTATGCGACTATCGTCAGACATGCGGCAAGCATTAGGTTGTGAGCGAGCTGGCGCCGACTGCGGTTAGGGTCAAAAATTGAGAAAGCCCCAAACAAAAACAACGCCAACCATAGAAAAAAACGGCCAAAAAATTGCCAGGCTGCTACAAATCCAACCACCAGAACGATCAGTACAATCCATTGTTTGATATGTTGAGCCCTGAACTGATAGGGCACCTTTGGCTGCTTGATTTCTTGGACTAACCCGATTAGCGCCAGACCCACTAAACTCGATCCAAGGGCAGCCGGCAGGGTGCCCGCGCCGATGTCGCCAAATAAGCCTTCGGGTAGCCCCGTCGCGCTGTGGTAGGTGGCCAACCCCAATGCCACTATACATAGATAAACGACGAGATTTGCGACCTTTTTCATCATCACTCCTGTGCGGTTATTGCGAACGGAGAGCGAATATTGACTTCCAATGTAAATTCATCGAATCATTCCCAAGTTGACTAATGTTTGTCGCGATTGCTGCGAGTTACTGAGTAATTGCTCCCCTAACTCTGAGCTCGATAAATAATAAGGTGCCAAGTCATAGGTCTGATAGAGCTTCCGAATAGCTGGGTCTTGCATCGAGGCTTCGAAGGCATCATGAAGGACCTTTAGAATGGGTTTTGGGGTGCCGGCTTTGGCAATGACCCCCAGTGGGAATTGAGCTTCAAAGTCGAATCCTAGTTGTTTCAGTGTTGGCACGTCTTGGTAGAGCTCAGAGTCTGGTTTTGAGCGCGTTAGAAAAACCAGTGGTCTGAGTTCGCCTCCCTTGTGCAAGGTCGGAATGCTAAAGTTGCCCTGTATTTTGCCGCCTAGTAGAGCGGCCCGAGAAGCGGCCTCACCCTCAAAGGGTATCCAGCGCAACTTGATACCCAATAAATTTTGTGCGGTTTGCATAGCAAGATGCGTCGAGCTTCCAACGCCGCCCGAGGTACTGTACATAAAAGCATTTGGCTGAGATCTGACTTGCTGAAGCCAATCAGAGAAAGTCGCAAGCGTACTATCGTCGCGAACATTAATGGCTGCTGGGATTTCAAGTAAGCCTATAACAGGGGCAAAATCGTCGAGCGTCCAGCGCACCCGATTTAGGTGAGGCTGAACTTCAAGGACTCCCGTAGGGAGCATTGCAAGGGTATAGCCATCGGCTTTTGATCGATGTAACGCTGTAACACCGATAGTTGAAGAGCCTCCTGGCTTGTTGACCACGATGACGGGAGCGCTACCGGGTAAGTGTTCAGACAGCACTCTCGCAAATGCGCGGGCGAAGACATCCGTTGTGCCTCCGGGGCCGTAGGGCACAATAATCTGTATTGGCTTGCTCGGATAGACTTCAGGGTCAGTCGCATCTTGCTGGCACGCAGATAGGAAAAAGACAAAACAAAGCACAACTACCGGTAGTCGCATGGGCTTTCCTGTTAGGTGTTATTGTTCGATGCCGAATCGCGATTGTAAGAAGCCTAGCACAATTGATAAGTATTCGCGCGGCCGTTCAGCGAATCCGTAATGCCCCGATCCATCAAGGATATGGAACTCACTATCCGCGATCATTTGGGACATTTCGCGCATGCCCGCTGCAGTGCATGCTGGATCTTCGGCCCCAGCAATAAGCAATGTCGGAATCGTGATTGCGTTTAGACTCGGTCGGCTGTCGTAGGTGGATATTGCTTTAATCGAGTCGGCAAAGGTTTGTGTTTTCATATCTAGAATAACGTCGACAACGTGATCAACCAGTTGGCCCGACGCTCCGTCCGCCATCATGTGACGAATTAGGGGTAGGGCGTATTCGGAGACGCTCATGCCCTGCTCGATGGGCGCTAGGCGTTCCTGAAGATAACGTGCTTGATCTTCAGGTGGGCGAGCAACGAAGCCTTTCGAGCCCGCTGATAAAATCAGCGCATCGAGGTGGTCCGACAAGGTCGCAACACGCGGCCCGATCAGGGCACCCATCGAATGGCCTAGCAGCACGTTCGTCTCAGTTTTGGTGTGTTCCACCAAGCGAATAGCGGCCTCGGCAAAGTATTCGATGGTGGCTTCGGGTAGCCGCGCTGACTGACCATACCCCGGACAATCCCATACCACCACTCGATAGTTGAATTGACAAAGTTGTTTGGCAAGCTCGGAAAAATATCGGCCATCGCCATACGCACCATGCAGTAAGAAAATCGTTGTTTTGCCGCTTCCTTGAATAGTATGAGAAGGGATTGTGTTGGTCATATGGGTCGCCTCTGTCTAAACTTATAGACCGTCATGGTTTGTTATTGTTATGCTCGGTACGTCACTATTTATATATAAAAATTTACAGTCATTATCATCGCATAGAATCAGTCGTGGCACTATGGCCAATTGTGTAAGGCTAGCGTTGTGAGGGGGTGGGATACATGAGTTTGTCAGATGACTTTAAGCCGTTTGAAACGGATGGCATGAACGAGATTTTTGCGCGCGCCCGTGTTGAACAACCTGTGTTTTATTGCTCTGAACTTGATAGCTACGTGGTGACCAAACGCCAGGATGTTGTGGACATTTTCAGCGATCCTGAAACGTATTCGGCGGTAAATTCACAAGCACCTATTCGGCCGTTTTCGCCCCAAGTAAATAAAATCTTGAAGGATGGAGGCTTCACCCGAGAGCCAACACAAGCTAATACTGATGCACCCAAACATACTCGTATTCGTCAGATTTCATCTGGGTTTTTAAACGCGACACAGTATGCTGCGATAAAGCCTGAAATCGTGAAGTTAACCCGGCAGGCGCTATTAGACATTAGCGGTAAAGTTCGTGTCGATCTGGTTAAAGAGGTCACTTATGAATTGCCGGCCAAAGTCCTTTTTTTGCTTCTCGGCGCCCCTCTGTCCGACGCATTTAAGATAAAGCGATGGGCCGACAATCGTTTCAACATGGTATGGGGTACCTTAGACGAAGAAACCGAGGTGGAAGCGGCTCATGCTTTGGTGGACTATTGGAACTACTGCAAGGCACTGGTTGCCCAGCGTATGACTCAGCCTGGTGACGACTACGCAAGTTATTTGCTGGCCGCTCGTGCTAACGATGACGCTCTCCTTACACTCAATGAAGTGCACAGTTTGATTCATGGCGTAATGTTAGCTGGACACGAAACAACGACCAATGCCGCTGGCAGTTTGTTTTTGTCGCTACTGGAGAACCCAGCGGAATGGAAACGCCTTTGTGATACACCAAGTCTGATTCCCAATGCGGTCGAGGAGGCGCTTCGCTATCGTCCGCCCATTATCACTTGGCGGCGACAAGCGCGTCGGGCAGTTAGACTCGGTAATGTTGATATCCCCGAAGGGGCCAGTCTGTTGATGTCCTTGGTGTCTGCTAACCGTGATGAAGCTTTATTCGATCAGGGTGAGACGTTCCAAGCAAGTCGCCCCAATGCGCGTCAGCACATCGCATTTGGGAAAGGCATTCATTTCTGTCTAGGTGCTCAACTTGCGAAGCTGGAGCTAACGGTATTGCTCGAGCAAGCGCTTGCGCTCTTTCCAAATATGGGCTTAGTGCCGGATCAAGAGATTGATTGGCCCTACAATATGGGATTTAGAGGTCCCGGTTCGGTTTGGGTGGATTTAAATGAGAGTGTGAGTGCGTGAGACGTTTCCTGTCGAGCGCTGTTTGTTCTTTCGGTACTTTAAAAATAATGTGGGGGTCTAGGTGAGCGAATCGGTTCGAGTTGTAGTGGTGGGTGCAGGTTTAGGCGGTATTTGCGCGTCGGCGTATTTGCTCGCGCAGGGCTTTGATGTAACTTTGCTCGAAAAAACGCGCTACCCCGGAGGGCGGTGTTCAGACCGAGAACGCGATGGTTGCACTGTAACCACAGGCGCCCTAATGATACCAATGGGTCCGACCAGTGCGATTCGCCAAGCCTTCGACGCGCTGGATGTCGATATGGACATGGTTGATGTGACGGGTCGAATGCGTTACCGCTTGCCCCACGGTGACTACGATTTGCCGGCGGGAGGTGGTGGGCTTGCAGGCATGATTAAGTTTGCGATGCAGAATGACGAAGAGGCCGAGCGAATTCTGGGCCACATTAAAACCGCGCTCTATGACTGGCTGCCAATGGACACCATTACCGTAAGCGAGTGGTTTGCTCAGTACACCGATAATGAAGGGCTAAAGAATCTGTTCGACGGCTATTGTGCCGCCCTGATGGGTGTTCGGACCCATGAAATCAAAGCCTATGATTTTTTTCTCTTTTTAAAATACAGCAGTAAGGGAACGCGATTCGGTTTAGCCAGACGGGGCAATCGCGCTTTAGTTGAAGACTTACTGGCAGGGTTCACCAGACGGGGAGGCACACTTCGTTATCAAGTGGGTTGCAAAGGTATTGTGCACGAACACGGGGCGGTTAAAGGCGTCCTTGTTGCCAACGAAAAGGGCGAGGAGGAGCTGATTGTAGCCGATGTGGTGGTGTCTAACTTGGGTCCCGATGCCACCGTTGATTTAGCGGGAGGTGAGTCAGAGTTTGAGTTGAGCTATGTAAAAAAACTGCATGAAAACAGTACCCCTGTTCCGATTTATCATGTGAGTTTTGTGATGAATCGACCCTTGTTGCCCGATTTTGAGGGTTGTCTGGTGTTCGGAAATAATCGCAATTTAATTTATTTAGAGATCCCGTCCGTCATATCGCCTGGAACACTCTCTCCCGAGGGGCGTTACTTGCACACCGCCTATGGCGCCCCTGAGAACTACGCCACTGCGAACCTAAATGAGGAGCTACAACGTACTATCGACGAGCTAGAGGCAAATTTCCCTGGTTTTAAAGACGAGGCTGAAATTTTGGTCAAAGCAAAGTTTAGCGGTAACTTCCCCGCCGGCCGGCGTGTTGTTGGAAGTTGTTTGCCGGTAAATACACCCATCTCGGGCTTATACATGGTCGGAGATGGCAACGCGCCCAGAGGGAAAATCGGGACAGAATGCTCTGCAGCATCAGGCAAAGAGGCAGCAGAACTGATTACAAAGCGCTACGCAAGGCGATAGACCAACAATGGGCAAACAGAGCGGGTGCCGACAGTTATTTTACTGAGAAGCGGCGAGCTAAAAAGCCCAGAACAATCGCATTGAATTCGAGCGGTGCCTCGGCCCAGGCGAAGTGCCCGACTCCCATCATGCAAGTGAAGTCTGCCGCATCGATTTTATCCGCTAACTTACGCATAACTTCGGGTGGCGCTGCACTCAAATCAAGCTCGCCGGCAATGCACTGCACCGGCAGTTTATGTGCGTTCATTTTTGGGATAATGTCTCGTCCTTCAAATTCAGACACTGCCTGTATGGCAGCGCGAAAGGTTTCTTCACGCATGAGCGATACCGTGCCTATGACTAACTCAACTTCCGCACCCTGTGCGTTTTGATGCATCATTTTACGCAGCATTTTCGGCGCGTATTCTGGAATAGTCTGTCCTGCATCGAGCGGTGCGACCCGCTCTTTTACAAAGGTTTTTTGCCAATCCCCGCCTTTTCCGCCAAAGGCCGCACTGGTTGCAGACAAGATTAATCCATTCACCAAATCTGGCGCGTAGTCAAAGGCCCGTTGTGCGATCATTCCACCCATAGAGTGCCCAAGCAAAATGTTTGTATCGCTTCCTGTGGCTCGAACCAGATCGACACAGCGTGCGGCCGCATATTCGACGTTAAAGCCCTCCGGCATGGGGCTTATGCCGTACCCGGGCGCGTCCCACGCGACTACGCGATAACCACCATGGGTTAAGGCTTGAATTTGGGTGCGCCAATATTCTTTAGCACCAAATGCCCCGTGAAGGAGAAACACAGTGGTTTCGCCTTGGCCATGAACGCTGTAATCGGGAAGTCGGTTTGTCATATTTCTCCTTCTACCACCTTAAAAGGGTGGTTTTAAATTCCTACTTAGATCGCCGCCAATGTCTGAAACAGTTTGAGCTTCTCTTGCACTGCAGTTTGGTATTGATCTGAAAGTTGTCGGACTAAATCGGCTGCAGACGGGCTGCACGAAATACTGCCAATACCCTGCCCCGCCGACCATATGTCGCGCCACGCTTTCGCGTTTGCGTGTGGATCTTTAAAATTTAGGGTACTGCGTTCGTGCTCGGGGACGTTATCCGGGTCTATTCCGGCCTGAGCAATTGAGGGTCGCAACATATTGTTGGGAATGCCGGTAAATGCAGTCGTACACACGATGTCATCGGCATTGCTATCGACTAACATCTGCCTGTAACTTGGTTTGGCTAGACTTTCCTCACAGGCAATAAATCGACTGCCCAGGTACGCATAATCAGCACCCAAGGCTAGGCAGGAGGCAATATCGGCGCCTGTTGTAATCGCGCCTGATAGAATCACAGGGCCAGACCAAAAGGTTCTGACCTCATTTAAGAACGCGATAGGTGACAGTTGGCCGGTATGCCCGCCAGCGCCAGCACAGACCAGAATAAGCGCATCCACCCCGAGTTGTGAGGCTTTTTGAGCGTGATAAACGCTACTGACATCAGCCAGTACAAGACCACCATAGCCATGAATGGCCTCGACGACTGGCTTGGGAGCCCCCAATGCGGTTACCACAAAAGGGGCCTGATATTGGCATGTTAACGAAAGGTCAGACTCGAGTCTCGGATTCAACCTATGAGTGTTTAGATTGATTCCCCAAGGTGCGTCATGAGCTGGTCTATGATTCGCTCGAATGGTCTCTAACCATGTTTCGAGATCCTTATTCGTTCGCGCGTTGGCGGCCGGAAAGCTCGTTGCCAGGCCGGCTTTACAGCACGCTGTCACTAGCTCGGTGCCCGATACCAAGAACATTGGAGCAACAAATGCAGGTAGGGTTAGATTCGGCAACCCGAGCGTGTTAATCATTGGATTGACTCAGCATAAAGTCGACTTAACTCACGACGAAGTACTTTTAATAGCCCGTTTTTTGGAAGTTGGTCTAATAGCATTAATTGCTCGGGTAATTTAAAGACTGCAATGTGTTTTGCTCGGAGAAAATCGATAATCTCAGAAAGCGTTACATTGTGGTTTGGTCTTGGCACCACGGCTACTCCAATTTTTTCACCGAGTCTCTCGTCTGGATATCCGAACGCGGCAACTTCTGATATCGCTGGATGATCGCTTAATAAACCGTCGATCTCCGCGGGGGCGATATTGAAGCCGCCGCGGATGATGACCTCTTTGCTGCGACCGACGAATCGATAGTAGCGCTCAAGTTCATTTGATCCCGCTATTTCAAAAAGATCGCCAGATCGGTAAAAGCCATCGGTATCAAAAGCAGCTCGCGTTGCCTCTGGATTATTGAAGTATTGTGAAAAAATAGTGCTTCCCTTGACTCGAAGCTCACCCGGGATCCCCGGCTCTAAAAGTTCCTTCTCGGTTTCTAAATTTACAAGTTTAGTTTCCATTTGGCGAGTTGATGGTACAGAAGGCCAATCAAAGCCGGGGACGCCGAAACGCGGGAATAGTGTGGCTCTTAGCAGCGGGTCAGGCATTTCCTCTGGTGTACTGACAAGACCGATACCCTCGTTGGATCCGAAAAAATTAATGATTGATACACCAAACTTTAACTCGAACTCTAAGATCGCCCAGTCTGGAATGGCCGCTGAGCCCGAACCTAAAACCCGTAGAGAGCTGAGATCCGCTTTGTCTTTGAGGTCATCGTTTTTAAGTAAGCCAATAATAAAAGCCGGAGGCATAAAAGTGATGTTGATTTTTTCGTCTCGAATTTGAGTCAATGCGACCGTCATATCCAACGGGTGATGCATGACTAGGGTGCCCGCGCATATAAGCCAAGAGCAAAAACTTCCACCGAAAGCCGCCATATTAACCAATGGGCGCGTGTTCAGAAGTCGATCGCCATCGCGTAGCTGGGAGCTTTCTGCCATTAAGCGCCCCGTAGCCAGCCATTGGTTGTGATTTCGCATGACACCTTTTGGTGTACCTTCGGTACCCGAAGTCCAGCAAATCGTGGTGACCTCATTGGCGTCGATTTTGGGGAACGTTGCTGTCGTCTCACTCCGTTGAGTGCTGAAAACATAGGGCGCATCGCATAGCCAGCAGGCGATGCCATGTTTTTGAGCAATAGGCTCGAGAGTGTCCCGAAGATTCCGTTTTTTGAACCAGGTAGTCGTGACGATGAGTTTGGGTTGAAGTTGATCGCATATTTGTTCGAGTTCATTGTTGTCGAATTGAACGAGCACCGGGCTTACTATGGCCCCCATGCGACAAGCCGCTAAAATAAGTACTACCAATTCATGCGTGTTGGGAAGCTGAGTTACAATAATGTCACCCGCAGAAACCCCCGAACTCTGCAGGAGTTCGGCAAAGTTATCGACCATCTGATCAAGTTCTCGATAGCTTAATCGCCGGACTTCTCCGTTGGTCCAAGTCATACGATCCGGCGGATCAATCAAAGCGCAGCGCTCTGGGTTGATTTTGGCATTGAGCCTAAATACGTCGTCAAGCGTGGTGTGACCCCACCAGCCTAAGTCGGTATAGTGCCTAATTAGGGCGCTGTCGGTAACGTTCATTGATTAACCTATGTGTGCCCCAATTTTAAGCAGTGGTGCATCGCTCATCGAAAACACCGTCGTTTTTTCTTCGGTATAGAACGCTTGGGCGCCGCGAGCGCCCTCACGCCCAATGGCACTGTGCTTAAAGCCGCCGAACGGCAGGCGAAGATCTAATCCCGCCAATGGCGTATTTACCAGCGTTAGCCCCGCCTGTATTGTTTGCGACGCGAGCAGTGCTTCAGCGTAGTTGTTGGTCCAAATATAGGAGACCAAGCCATATTCCGAGTCGTTCGCAATATCAATTGCTTCTTGTATGTCGTCGATAATCAAGAACGTAGCAAAAGGGCCAAAAATTTCTTGTTGGCACAGCGGGTTTTTGTTGTCGGAAGCAAGGGCAGCAGTTGCCGGGAAGTAGAATCCTCCATCAGCACGCTCTAGTGGCGCGCCACCTATCAGTAGGGTGGCATGCTCGCGCGCGGTTTGTCCAAATTGCGTCAGGCGTTGTAAATGAGCGGCGCAGGCTAAGGGACCATTTTCAGCGGTCTTATCAAAGGGGCTTCCTATTCTGATATTGGATGCTCGCTCACAGAACCTCTTGATAAACTCATCGGCAATGCTGCGATGGACTAAAATTCGGCTACCCGCGAAGCATTGTTGCCCATTGTTGGTGTAAATCGAGAGCAGTGATGCATCTAGGGCGCGTTCCATGTCGCAAGAGGGCATTATGATATTGGCGGATTTTCCACCCAGCTCCATATCAAGGCGTTTCAGGGTTCGCGCACCTGTTTCGGCAATACGTTTTGCGGTCGCGGTGCCACCAGTAAACGAAATACCCCGAATGCCGGGGTGTGCGGCCATGGCATCACCAGTAACGTGACCTCGCCCATTCACATAATTAACAACGCCTGGGGGTACGCCTGCCTCGTGCAATAGCTGCACAAACTTGTTGAGCGCCAGTGGGGTATTCTCTGATGTTTTGAGTACGCAGCTATTGCCGAAAGCTAGCGCCGCCGCAATCTTTGTGGCCGCTAACGCAGTCGGCGCATTCGATGACGAAATGAGGCCGACTACGCCCAGTGGTTGCCGAGACACTACACGCATTGCAGTGCCGGGGTCATGGGTTGCCTGCTCGGTCATTTGGTTGATGTAGTCGCCATAAAAACGAAAGCTGCCAAGAATTCTAGGGAGCTGGGCTAGCCTGGAATAGTGAAGTGTCTGCCCAGTGTTGATGGATTCCAATACCGCCAGTTCATCCATGTGCTGCTCGGTGAGCTGTATTACGCGGTTGAATACCGCGCGTTTCTCTTCATTGGAGCGGTTACGCCAGTCCCCTCGATCTAAAGACGACTGCGCAGCAGAGACAGCTAAATCAACG
>Ga0209137_1001761_pt1 | contig 20032 bp, 19 predicted proteins | sample SaaInl5LU_22_DNA_FD_184642 | JGI IMG/M metagenome (GOLD analysis project Ga0209137, IMG submission 184642) | Marine microbial communities from expanding oxygen minimum zones in the Saanich Inlet - ESP_105LU_22_DNA (SPAdes) (version 2) | ecosystem: Environmental > Aquatic > Marine > Intertidal...
ACTCTCGCAAGCTTCGCTCCACACTTTTTACTCACCCTTCTCGAAAAGGGAGTGCAAAGGTAACTCTTAAATCCTTTATTCCAAACTTATCAGAATAAAAAATTATTCTTTTTTATCACCCCTCTCTCAACCTGTCCTCACGCTCCCCAAAAAAGGAACGCAAAGATAAAACTTATTACATCACTAGGCAATACTCGGCAGTCTTTTTTTTCGTTTTTTTTTACAAAAAGCAACATATACCTGCGACAGATTTTATCAAAACCAATCTCCATATAATATCGCCAACTCTATTTATCTTCACCAAAGAATTGAATATCTGTAAATGAAACCATACAATTTTTACGCAGGACCTTCTATATTAGACCCAGCGGTTATACACGCAGCTAATCGGGCACTTGACAACACCAACGACTTGAGCATACTCGAAAGATCACATCGAGGAAAGGAGATACAGACTCTATTCTCCCAAACAAAATCAATGCTTAGAGAGCTTATGCAACTTAGCGATGATTTCGAGATTCTTTTCTTACATGGCGGTGCACGTTTACAAAATTGCATGGTGCCTTATAATATATGTACAAAATATACGGCTAACTATATCGATACGGGCGCTTGGTCAACTAAGTCTTTTGAAGAATCAGTGCTCATTCGAGATTCAAAAATACTTGCAAGTTCAGCAGATAAAAATTACAGCTATATTCCCAAAGAATTGAATTGGGATGGACAAGGCTATCTGCACATCACTACAAACAATACAATCCATGGAACACAATTTCATAACTTCGATTTTACAAGTCAAGGTGTTGTAGTCGCCGATATGTCATCAGATATACTGAGTCGCGAAATGAACTTCAACGCATTTGGATTAATTTACGCTGGTCTTCAGAAAAATCTAGGAACAGCAGGAGGAACGCTAGTGATAATAAAGAAAGAACTCCTTGAAGACTTGCCAAAAGTTCCAAGCATGCTTAACTATAAGCAACACGTTAAAAATGACAGTATGCTCAACACCCCTCCAGTATTCGCGGTACTGATGTGCAAGCTGGTTTTGGATTGGATGCAAAAAGAAGGTGGTTTAACTGCGATTGAAAATCGCAATAAGTTTAAAAGTGCTTTACTATACGATGCTATAGATTCCTTAGATGCTTTTGAGGGATTCGCTCAAAAAGAAGATAGAAGCTTGATGAATGTCACCTTTAAACTAAATGATTCCTCTAGAGAAGAATCCTTCAACCTATTGCTAAAACAAGAAAACATTATCGGGCTCAACGGTCATCGTTCAAAAGGTGGATATAGAGCTTCTCTTTATAATCAATTGCCTCTGACTCACGTAGAACACTTAGTTAAGGTTATGCGAAAGTTTAGCTAGATGTAGCGCCAAAAATCTGAAAGAAAACATAACTTTACAGTGCCATACGGTTTGATAATTACTCAAAATCGACTTTTACATATATGCCGGGTAGCAATGAGTGTTGAGTAGGGCGGGCTTCGAGCATTAGCTTTGCGATAGCAACGAGAAGATTACCAAAAAACATGAGGCGCCCAAATCCTGTTTTTATGGATTTTGACGTATAGCCGTATGGTTTTTTTTGTTTTTAAACTAAGCGCAATTTTTAAATCATCGCCGCAACTTATCTCGCAAGTATGCTTTTGTGGGCGAATTCGCCACATCCAATATTCCTTCAGGAACACCCTCATAGACTTTATATCCTCCCGCTTTGCCACCTACAGGACCCAATTCAATCAACCAATCGGCACACTTCATAACATCGGGATGATGCTCAATAATCAATACCGTATGTCCGATTTCAATCAAGGCATTGAAAGCCTTCATCAATTTATTGACATCATCAAAGTGCAAGCCAGTAGTCGGCTCGTCGAAAATAAAAAAGATGGGCTCTGCATGTTGCCCTTTGGTTAGAAACGATGCCAACTTCAGGCGTTGAGCCTCTCCTCCAGACAAGGTACTGCTACTCTGCCCTAACTTGACATAGCCCAAACCCACGTCGTCAAGTGCCTGAAGTTTACCAACAATATCTTTGTGCTTCGCAAAAAAATCTAAGGCTTCTTCCACACTCATTTCCAAAACCTCATGTATATTTTTATGCGCTACTTTAACTTCAAGGATTTCATCCTTAAAACGCTTGCCTTTACACGATTCACATTCCAATTCTACATCAGCCAAAAACTGCATCTCAACTAGGACAGTACCATCCCCTTTACAAGCCTCACAACGACCACCCTCTACATTAAACGAAAACTCCTTAGCCTTATACCCTCTTATCTTCGCAAGTGATTGTTTGGCGTATAAGTCACGGATGTAGTCATAAGCCTTCGTGTAGGTTACCGGATTAGAGCGACTACTTCTACCCAAAGGATTCTGGTCAATCAATTCGAGCTGACGCACTGCTCTCAAATCACCTTCAAGCGAATCAAAATCGCCCGGACGATCACCTTGGCCACTCCAATACCGTTGTAAGGCAGGATACAAAACTTTTTTAATCAGCGTCGTTTTACCCGAGCCACTTACTCCAGCCACAACCGTTAGAGCCTGCAACGGAATAGATATATCTACATCTTTTAAGTCGAACTGCTTCGCTCCTTTCAAATAAATATAATTAACCGCTTTTCTCCTTGATTCGGGAAGCGGTATTTCTTTTGACCCGGTTAAATAGGCCGCAGTGAGAGACTTTCCATCTTTTAGCTTATTAGGCTCACCTTCAAAAACAAGTTCCCCACCAAAACGCCCAGCCAACGGCCCAATATCGATTAAGTGGTCTGCCGCTTTGATTAGGTCTTCATCATGTTCTATTACTACAATCGTATTACCCAGGTCACGTAAATCGCGGAGTACATCAATCAAATTCATGGTATCCTTGGGATGCAAGCCAATACTTGGCTCATCCAAAATATACATTGATGCAGTTAAATTACTACCCAAACTGCGGGTCAACTTAATTCTTTGAGCTTCACCTCCAGACAAGGTATTCGCCATCCGATTTAAGGAAAGGTAGCCCAAACTCATTTTGTTTAGAATTTGTAAACGATTATTAATTTCGAATAAAATACGCTCAGCTACTTCAGTCTCGTATTCGTTCAAGTGAATAGAATCAAAAAAAACCTTGAGCTCACTCAGGGGCATATTCAGCAATTCACTGATACTTTTTCCATCAATTTTTACATAATTCGTCTCTTCCTTTAATCGCTGCCCTTTACAAGATTTACAGATTGTTTTTCCTCGGTAACGCGACAACATTACTCGATACTGAATCTTATAAGAATTTTGTTCCAGCATCTTAAAAAAGGTATTCAGCCCCTCAAAATACTTATTTCCCATCCAAAGTAAATCATACTGCTCCGCAGACAAATCTATGATTGGTTTATGGATAGGGAATTCAAATTTTGCCGCTTCGCGAATCAGCTCATTTTTATAATAGCTCATCTTATCCCCTTTCCAACACACTACCGCATCTTCATAAATGGAAAGATTCTTATTCGGAATTACCAGGCCTTCATCTATGCCAATAACCGTCCCATGTCCTTCACAAACTTGACAAGCACCAAAGGGACTGTTAAAGTTAAAATAATGAATATTCGGTTCGTCGAACACGATTCCATCCGCCTCAAAACGATTATTAAAATGCTTTTGCTCAGCTTGAATAATTTGAACGATACAATCTCCACGACTTTCATAAAACGCTGTTTGAACCGAATCTGACAATCGAGAGATAAACTCTTCATCGTCTTTTTTGACCACCAAACGATCTACGACCACATTAACATCGGCCTCGCTGAATCTATCTTCTTCTAATACCTGCTCAATTTTCAAAACAGCACCATCTATCTCCAGGCGAACTATGCCTTTTTGGATAAGCAAATCCATCTCGCTCTTCCAATCACCTGTCGTTTGTAAGGGATAAGTAACAAGAATTTTACTGTCGGCCGGCAAACCACTTACCCACTCCACTACATCTTGGACCGAATCTTTTTTTACCAGCTTACCGGATATAGGCGAATAGGTTTTCCCCAATCGAGCAAATAAAACCCGCAGGTAATCATAAATCTCTGTAAGTGAACCCACACTAGCCCGAGTATTTCCACCAGGGACTTTTTGATCAATTGCAATAGCAGGACATAAACCCTTTATGTACTCTACTTCTGGCTTGTTCATTCGGCTTAAAAACTGGCGAGCATAACTTGACAAGCTCTCCACATAGCGTCTTTGCCCCTCAGCAAAGAGCGTGTCGATGCACAAGGATGTCTTACCTGAACCACTCACTCCGGTTACCACCACAAGCTTGTTTTTAGGGATACTTACGTTTAGGTTTTTCAAATTGTGCACCTTTGCACCCTTAATTTGTATTTCTGTATTGGTTGTTTTCGTCAGCAAAGTGGAGGTTTTTGGCTATTTTCTGTAAAAATCGTGAAATTATTCCTCGCAAACATTATGAATTTAAATTAATTTTTTCTATCATTATGAAACGAAGGAAGTGAGTTCCTTCAAAATTGTGTTTTGACACATTTTTTTGAAATACTTAACATACAACAAAATAATTAGCGTATAGATCTAAACTTTACTTTTTAAATCACATTTTTTTTCATCACTAAAAGTAAAGTCATGCGCAAAATTAGAACTGACCAAGAGCTGGTTAGGGAGTACCTAACTGGGAGTGAATTAGCCCTTGAGCGATTAATCACTCGTCACAAAGAGAAAGTATTTACGTCAATACTTATTTTCACCAAAGACAAATATTTAGCAGAAGATCTTTTTCAAGATACTTTTATTAAAGTAATTGATAAACTCAAAGCCGGTAAATACAAAGAGGAAGGTAAATTTTTACCTTGGGTAATGCGCATTTCCTACAACATTTGTATTGATTATTACCGCAAAACGAAACGTCGCCCGAAAGTGGTGAATACTGAGGGCTTCGATATTTTTGATATTCTTCCATTAAGCGAAGAAAGTCCAGAACAGTTGATGATGGGCAACCAATCGAAAGATAAAGTCAGAAAACTTCTAGACGAGTTGCCCGAAGAGCAAAAAGAGGTGGTCTTGTTGAGACATTACTATGACTTCAGCTTTAAGGAGATTGCCGAATTGACTGGTGTAAGTATTAATACCGCCTTGGGAAGAATGCGTTACTCGCTAATCAATTTGCGAAAGATTATAGATGATAAGCAAATTCAATTATAATGCATTTACTCCCATAAGTTTTAATAAAAAAAACCCCGTTATTCGGGGTTTTTTTATTCGGGTTGAATAATTTCTTAAACCTTCTTCATGTAAATATTTACCCCCTTCTTTAGGCGAAACTCAACAAGGATTCCATTTTCATAGTGGTAATAATTGTCACCACCCTCAATCACGGTTTTATACACACCATCGCCTTCATACTGAATAGGAACGAAAACATTCAAACGCTCAACATATACTTCATCTACACCAGCAGGCTCTTCAAAAAATAGCTGTGTAGTGGTGTAAGTTATGCGCTTTTGAACAGGCAGTTTCTTTTCGTTTTCGATATAATAGTGCCTACCGCCTTCATAAATAATTTCGACCTGCTGAATGTCGCCATCCTTTTCTCGCATCAAATTGCAGCTTGTTAATGTTTTCGCGTCAAACGACAAATTAATATCTGTCAAGGATGTGCGATTTTTGAACATTACATTCGCTTCCGCTTGAGTATACAACTTATACTGAACCTGACCACCGGCAATCTGCTTGACTGAGGCTTCTCCTTTTCCAATTGATTTCCCGAAAAGGATTATATCATATTCGAAAGATTGCGCTGAAACATTAAGCACTGCAAGAACAAATAAGCACAAAATAAAATACTTACGCATAGGTGTTTTTTTCTGTCTAATTTAGGGAATAAAGCTGCGGTAATTTAACGGCTATTTCACGGATTTATTCTGTGAAACCTCGACATACTCTATAATCTTCCCAGCTATGTCAATTCCTGTAGCTAACTCAATTCCTTTTAAACCTGGCGAGGAATTTACTTCTAAAATTAAAGGCCCGCGAGCAGATTGCAGCATATCAACCCCAGCAACTTTCAAGCCTAGTGTTTTCGTGGCTACTATCGCGGCTTCTTTTTCTTCTGGACTTAAGTTAACGATTTCGGCTTTACCCCCTCGATGTAAGTTAGAACGAAATTCACCTTCCTGCCCCTGTCTCTTCATAGCACCAACTACTTGATCGCCTACAACAAGCGCGCGAATATCAGCACCCTTGGCTTCCTCTATAAATTCCTGCACAATTACTCTTGCTTTCAAACCGTTAAATGCCTCTATAACTGAACTTGCCGCTTTTTTCGTTTCGGCTAAAACCACACCCAAACCTTGCGTACCTTCAAGCAATTTAATAACCACCGGCACACCTCCCACCTGTTTTATAATTTCTGAACTATCATTCGAAAAATTAGTAAAAGTTGTTTTGGGCATTCCTAAACCAGCCGTTGATAAAAGTTGCATACTCCGTAACTTATCTCGGGATCGAACTAAACTCTGCGATGTTACTGTTGTAAAAACTTTCTGCATTTCAAATTGTCGAATCACGGCTGCGCCATAATAAGTAACCGAAGCACCTATTCTTGGAATGATAGCATCAACATTTTCCAAGGGCAGTTTGTCATACAATAAGTGGGGATTGTTTTTTTCAATCACAATATTGCACTTTAAATGATCCAACACATGCATTTCATGTCCGCGTTCAAGACCTGCCGCATACAATTGTTTTGTTGAATACAAATTTCGGTTTCTTGATAGAATAACTATTTTCATTTTTCACTTCACTTTACAAATAGTGCCTTAAAGGACTAAAATTTAACTTTTTTCTTTTTCCGTTTGGTATACGTCCAAGACAAGTTGGACTTCGAAGTATCAATAATAAAATTATGGTTTAGGAGTTTCCTTCCCAGTAATATGGGGAATTTCATATCTTCTCGCTTACTTAAGGTAAACTCCGTCTCATAAAATTCATCAAAAAGCTTGATTGTAGTTTTCACTACATACCTGGTTTGCTTTTCGCCATTACTACTTTTAACATGGCTCTTTCTATACTTCGCTGATTCGATTAGGTGGCCCGTATACATCGGGTGATTGGGATTCAATAATATAAATTGTAGATATTTCCCCTCCTTCTTTTTAACCACTTTCACATCATGGCAATCAATAGTACTTCTGTAGGCTCCCGAATCAATCTTTACCGGTACAACACTTATTCCCCAATCGGGGAAATCAACCTTATCCGATTTACCAATTAATCTTTTCAAGCTCCTCTTCATTAATCTTGCTTTTCTAAAAACGGATAAATATCGCTTTGTGTAAATCGAACATTTTTAAGCACAGATTCATGCCCCGTGTAGTTAAACTTGTACCTATATAGTGACCATTTCCCATCTACATATTCCAAGGCTGTGCAGTTCTCTGTCCAGTCTCCGCTATTTAGGTAAGTTATCTCTTTTTTATTTTCAAGCGAAACAACTTTGGTGATACCTGGTCGGTGCACATGGCCGCAAATAAGCGTATCTATATTTTTCTGTGCTGCTTCCTCAATATATTGCTGTTCAAATTCATTTCCCTTTTTAATCGCTGACTTGGTTTTATCCTTGAGAGACTTTGAAAAATTCGTTTGCTTCCGCACACCCAAGAATTTCTCCCACTCATTGATAAAACGATTAAAACCTACAACCTTGTCAAACGCTTTTCCAGCACCTATGGCAATACTTCGAATGGATCCTTTAACTGATTTGTCGTTTTTATCGCCGTGCATAAACCATGTTTTATTCCCGTCTAAATCAAGGAAAAGTTCGTTTTGTATATGCACATTGTGAAAGTTAATTCCATCGAATCGCTTCATGTAGTCATCATGATTCCCTGGCAAATAATAAATAGGCACATCATCAGTCATCAGATTAAAAAAGTAGCTGAGTATTTTCGTATGCTTCTTTGGCCATTTTTTCAAATCCAATAACCAAAAATCTATAATATCCCCATTGAGAATTAACATTTTTGGTTTTACTGATTTCAAATACTTATACAAGCGTCCAACCCGGCACTGATTGGTACCCAAATGCAAATCACTTAATACTAATATGTCTATACTCCTTGCCATTCGTATTAGTATAAAGATAAACGATATAATCAGATTTCTACCTATTAATTCTATTGAGAAAAATTGCTTAACTTGAGCGAAACAAAACAATAATCTAATAGATGAACATCTGGGTGTTAAATGCTTTGATTGTGTGGGTTGCCGTAAGTATCGTATATCTCCTTTCGCGACTATTAAAGCGTAATGACATCATGGATATTTTTTGGGGACAAGGCTTCTTCATTTTAGCACTAATCAACTTTTCACTTACCGATTATCGGCCAACATACAAATGGATTTTGCTTTTTCTAATTGCCCTTTGGGCCTTTCGCTTGAGTATACACATCCTTGTTAAAAATAGGGGGAAGTCTGAAGACTTCAGATACAAACAATGGCGCGAGGAATGGGGGAAAACAGAATGGTGGCGAAGCTATCTGCAAATCAACCTGTTGCAAGGTTTCTTCATGTACATTGTTGCCTTACCTATATTCTCTGTAATGCAGGTTCCGTTTATCCCGGGTAGCTTCCCGGTGAATGAGATTCTAATCACTCCAACCCTCATTGCTTTTTTTGGATTTAGTATTGAGGCGCTAGCCGATTATCAAAAAAGTATATTTAAAAAATATAATCCTGAAGGAATTATGAAAACTGGTTTATGGCGATACAGTCGCCACCCTAACTACTTCGGTGATGCGCTATTTTGGTGGGGTATTGGATTGTTTTCTTTCTTGTTTGGGTCTATCATCCTTGGATTAATAAGTGCAATAACGATGAATGTGCTGCTCCGCTATGTTTCAGGAGTTCCGATGCTCGAAAAAGCAAAGAAAGGCAATGAAGCTTTTGAAGCATACAAAAAAGAAACACCGATTTTTATACCGTTTCTTCGACCTTAGTCTTTTTTCTTTAACATGGTGAAAAGCAAAAAGCCTATCGGACCGAAAAATAAGGTTAGTGCTAAAGACGGCCACTTTAGGGCATTTGGAATATTTTCTTCCAGACACTTCCTGGCAATCCAGGTGCCAACAAAGAGGTCAAACACGAGATAATGAGCCCAAGCTGCTAGCAGCACCTTATCATTCAGAAAAGCGATACGAAGATCTGCCAATGACATCATTCCGCCTTCACCGCTAAAATTTTCCACCGTTCCCCAAACAATGAATAAAGTATAGAATACCGCTAAGGCTAGATGAACTCGGTAGGTAAACAAAAGCTTTTGAGTAATAGGCTTAGAAGCAAAAAATGCCAGCAGAATCCAAAAAGGAATCACACTGGCATTTAAGATTGTATAGGCAAGTTCCATTAATTAATAAAGCGCTGAGTTTTTGTTTTGCCTTGACTTACCGCTTGGAGGAAGTAAATACCTTTAGCCCCTTCAAAAGGAATATTTAACTGTTGCTTCCCTGAGTGTAGAAAGTAATCTTGATTTGCAATCAACTGTCCCATTGCATCATAAATATAAAAGTCAAAGGAACGTGCGTTTTCAACATCTATATTGAACACCACCGATTCATTTGACAGTGGCGAAATAATTTGAATATCTTCAGCTAGTACGCGCTCAAAAATATTTGTTCCGGTAGTATCTTGTGGCTCTGTTGCTACCGCGGTAAAGCTAAAAGATTTGGTTAAAATAGAATCTCCATTTGTTTGCAAGTTATTGTTAGAAAGATTCGCAATACTGAAAACCGTCAACTCCAAGGAATCACTCGGAGCTGTCCATTCGAAATCCCAAGAACTCACACCCAAAGAATTGGTGTGACCCACATAGCGCTTACCACCGGGACCGTTAGAAACCTGAGCATCGCCAGAGCTGGTAGACAACGTTCCCGCCATTTGGCCAGCTTCATCCAAAATAGTCAAAGAGAAGCCGTTTCGTGCTTTTGCATTAGCAATCGTAAACGTCATATTATAAGTTTCCCCTGGAGTATATAAAAAACTTGCGTCCAAGGCTGAACCATTAGCGGTAATTTGCAGACGCTCTGCAAGGGTTTCAACTAGAGAAAATGAACTATGACAACCCGAACGCGCACAAGTGTTCTCTCCCGGTGCGTTGGTGTGAGCTACTGGGGCAAAGTTTCTGTTAGAATAAGAGATGCTTCTAAAAACACCAAAAGTGAAAGCTGATACAATCAGCACAGCAAGTAAACGTTTGTTCATAGATTTAAAATTTTGTGGAAAGTTAGGCATTAAAAATAAAAATGCCAAGCAGATTCACCTACTTGGCATTTAAACACTTCTTTATTTAGAAAGTTTAAACCAGCTCGATTACCATCGCGCTAGCTCCACCTCCACCATTACATATGCCCGCTGCACCTTTAGTTTTTTCTTTCACTTTTAAGGCAGAAATCAGCGTACAAACAATCCGAGCACCAGAAACACCGATAGGGTGACCGATAGATACACCTCCACCAAAAACATTCGTTTGTTCGTGTTTGATATTTAACAATTTCATATTTGCTAAAGCCACAACTGAAAATGCCTCATTAATTTCAAACAAGTCAATATTATCCGTGGTTAACCCAGCTTTAGCCAGAGCTTTCGGAATCGCCAGCGCTGGCGTTGTTGTGAATTCCACTGGTTCCTGAGCTGCATCCGCATAACTCAATATTTCAGCAATTGGCTTAACACCCAAGGCTTCCATTTTTTCTCTACTCATCAAAACCAATGCTGCAGCACCATCATTTAAATTCGACGCATTGGCTGCTGTCACTGTTCCTTCTTTACCAAATGCAGGACGCAACATTGGAATTTTGTCATAACTTACTTTGGAAAAGTCTTCATCTTTATCCACTACAATGGGATCACCTTTGCGTTGTGGAATTTCCACTGGAACAATTTCATCCTTGAACCACCCATTCGCTGTAGCCGCGGCTGCCCTTTTATATGATTCGATTGCGTAGGCATCTTGGTCCTCGCGCGAGAATTCATATTTACTAGCACAAATATCACCACAAACACCCATCATATCACCATTATAAGGATCTTGCAAACCGTCACGAACTATAGCATCTATGAACGTTTGATTACCATATTTGATGCCGAAACGAGCATTTTCCACCATAAAAGGTGCGTTACTCATACTTTCCATACCACCACAAACAACTACATCTTGATCGCCCAAAGCGATGGCTTGTGCACCAAACATTATAGCTTTCATACCAGAAGCACATACTTTGTTGATGGCTGTGCAAGGTACTTTGTGCGGAATCCCAGCCTTCAATGCTGCTTGACGAGCAGGTGCCTGTCCTGTATTAGCCTGTAGAACATTACCCATAAACACTTCTCCAACTTCAGCAGTCTCAATACCTGCGCGCTTGACTGCTTCTTTAATAACAATCGCTCCAAGGTCGATAGCCTTTAAGGAGGATAATCCTCCACCAAAACTACCATTCGGTGTTCTTGCCATACTTACAATAAATACTTCTCTCATATCTAATTTATTCATTGATTAATTAAGGATAAATCAAGAGAAATCCTTTCTCTCGAATTTATGTGCGAATTTACGTTTTTTTTTCAACCTGACAGGTTCATGAACCTGTCAGGTTGAAAAAAAAAAGGCCAAATGATATTACTCATTCGACCTCTTTTACCCAAAACAAACAAGATTTAAAGTGCTGCTATATAGTTAGCTAATTCTGAAACATCATACGAAAAAGTTAAAGCATTCGAAACGATGAAATAATTTTGCGGGTCAATTGTTTTTGCATACGCTGATTTGGCAACTTGCAGTTGATCACTGCTAAACGTGAACAAATCTACCAGCTCCAACACCTGTTGAGAAGTGAAGTAGTTATGCGCCAGTGCCTGCATAAAGACTTGTTGCTGACTCGAACTGAACCATTGCGACTGAATGGATTGTTTCAACTGCTGGAATGTAGCAGGATCCATAGCTTGCGGGCCTACTGGTACAGGAATTTGTGTATATCCAGAACAACTTGGCGGTGAAACATTCCAATGCGTATTCATACCTGGCATGTAACTCCCAACTTGATTAGATTGTCCAGAATAAGAATAGTAATAATTATCAAACAAATTATTACTCGGTTGGCCATAATTTGGTGTCTGCTGCAAAACGGTCATTTGTTGGATGTACAATTGATTTTGAAAAACCAAGGCATCAATAGACTGATTAGGAGCAACCTGAATATACCCGTTGAACAGGGCTTGTTGATTTTCACTCAGATGATTCCAAGGATGGATTGAACGAAGCAATTGGAGATGGTGATTGCCTGGTTGTAGCTCAGTGATAGATACAGTTGATACTCGTTCGGCAAGTAATTGACCATTAAGAATTACGTCAAAAAATGTTTGATTAGCACTTTGAATATTCAACTCAGAGCGCTGTGCATGAATGGAGAAAACAACAAGAATTATTGTAATCGTTAAAAATACCTTTTTCATAAAACCTCCAACTTTTATAGTGAGTAATACACTTCAAGTTGCAAGCGCTGTGCCAAAATTTAGATGCGTAGTTTAACGAAGCGTCAAATGATTTATTTAACAACTATTTTTTCAACTTTAAGCTCCTTATCGAAAGTAAGCACAAGAAAATAAATTCCCGATTTTAGTGCACTTACATCAATCTTCAATTTTTTATCAATCAGTACTTCTTGCTCTCTGCCTTGCATGTCAAACAATTGCACTGTCACTGGTTGCGTTTGGGTTTCTACATTCACTATATCCCAGCTTGGGTTAGGAAAAACTTTTACATCTATCTCATCAGCATTTACAGAGACAATATCTGTTGAAGATTCTTGGTAAATTTTAACATAATCAATGAGCATGTTAGCCTGACTAAATCCAGGATCTAAAATTCCTGAAATACCACCAATCGCCAGGTTTAACAAAAGATACTGATCCTCATCAAATGGCCAGGTATTTTCATCTTTTACAGCTGGGTTGTACGTATAGAAGATTGTACCATCCAATAGAAATGTAATTTCATTGGGAGACCAGTTAAGAGAGTAAACATGAAAATCATTAGCGAGATCAGCAGCAATGGTTCCTCCGCCATTAGGATTTCCAGCATAACAACATGGCGTATGTATGGAACTCTTTATGTAATTGATATTTTGATTAGGAAAAATACCATGTTCCATGATATCAATTTCTCCACAGTACGGCCATGTTTTTGTTCCGAATTGAGAGTCCCAAAATGCCCCATCCTCATCAATATTTTTACCTAAAGTCCATATGGCTGGCCAAGTACCTGATTCGATTGGGATCTTGGCACGAACATCCACCCTGCCGTAAGTGAAAGCAAATTTAGAATTTAAACGCGCTGAGGTATATTCTTTTGTCAACCCTTGGCTCGTGTACGACTCTTTTTTTGCAACAATGTTTAAGTATCCCAAATTATCTACAAACGAATTATCTATGCGATCCGTGTAGTGCTGTTCTTCTCCATTGGCCCAACCCACTCCTGGGATAATTACTTGCGTTTGGTGATGCCATTTCGATACATCTATACTTCCTGGAATATCAAACTGGTCTTCCCAAACTAAAGTGGTGTATTCAACATCTAACTGCGGCGTCTCTACTTCACTTGAATCGTAATCGATTGCGTCTACCAAAAATGTCCCTGTTGACATTTGTCCTCCGTCAATAAAAATAACCAACCTATTATATTGCCCTGTAGCATTCACTACAGTTACTCCATCAGCACTCAATACGGCCTGCGAAAAATTAAATACAATTTCATCCGTCCACGTATTCGATGGAGCAATATTTTGAGTAACCTGAACAGGCGCATTCAAGCCACTTTCAAGTTTTAAAACTATCGAATGGGGATTTGAATCAAAGGCATAAAAAGATAAAGAAATCGAATTTTGAAAAGTTAAATCAACGGGTTGGGATAAATCGATAAAAAACCCTTCCCAATTATCGAAACCGTAATTTTCACATTGCCCCACGTCGTTAGAAAAATCAGTTGGATCCGTTCCAATCGTAAAACTACTTCCAAGGAATGGAGTAAAGTTATCATTCGAATCTGAAAAATCTATAGGCAACTGCTGTGCGTTCACATAGCTAGACAAAACAGTCAAAATCAATATTGTTTTTAAAAAATTCAATCGCATGCTTTTCGCTTCTTTTCTTTGCTCAATAGATTCTCACTGACTTAAACCGTTTCACCCAACAAAAGTTCTAACTTTTCGGGTATTTTCTCAAAGAATTCTGCATTTCCTCGCCTATTTGAAAAGTAAGCATATGCCAAAACATGATAAAATCGGAAGCCAAACTGTAGAAGGGATATCTAAATGTGGCAGGTTTATTTTTTTCAAAGAAAAAATGACCAAACCAAGCAAAACCGTATCCTGCTAAGGGTAAAAACCAAAGCAAATTATATTGCCCTTTGACAATGGCCAAAACAATAATTACAAACAGTAAAGATGTCCCTATAAAATGAGTAATTCTTGTGCTAAGTAAACTATGCTCACTTAGGTAGTAAGGGTAAAAATATTTGAGCGAGTTAAACTGAGGTGTTTCTTTCATAAGCAACAAGTTTACGCTAAAATAGTGAATAATAATCAGTGTTAAAACATAAGAAAGAATTAAAACCGAAACAGTATATAATATTTAAAGCCTTACTCATCCAGAATTTGTGCTACAATTTGTAAACCAGCAGCTTCTATCTTATGCTTTCCTTTATAGGGATGAACGCGTACCGGAAATCGTTTGGATTCTATCAGCTTCTTTACTTTAGTCACTTGAGATTCGCTGACTAAGGCATCATTATCTCCATATATCAAATGAAATTCCAAAACTTCAAGCAGAACTTGCCAATGCAAATCATGCGCCGGAGCACCACCATATAAAAGAAGCTTCGTAAAGCTGAGATAAGGATTACAAACTAAACGACTAGCGGTTGCTGCACCTTGAGAGAAGCCAAGACAAACAAATTCAACATTTCTGCATGGAAGTTGAGCTTTTATATCCAAGACCACTTGCTCCAAATAACGCATGGTATCCAAAATTTCATTCTCTCGTTCAAGGCTTGTCATCCAGCTCGAACTTGGATCAGAGGTGAAATCTTTCCAATAAAATTTAGATAAACCTTCCGGTGCCAGGATGAGTAAATCATCCCGTTTTAACTCACTAAAAGCTTTAAGGAAATCATCTCCGTTTTGTGCGTAGCCGTGCAGGACAACGAGCACTGTTTTTACCTGTTCATCGGGTTCTTTAGATAAAAAATACCGTCCGGTTCGACGAACTTGAATATATTTTTTCAGCATTTCTACGAAGCTAATAAAATTTAGCTTTTTTCGCATATCCTTTTTACTTTTACCCTCTCATGAGCAATTCTTCACCACTTTCAAAGAAAATTGGCATTTTAGGCGGTGGTCAACTCGGTCGGATGTTTATCGAAAACGCCCTGCGCTACGATGTAGAAATTCACATTCTCGATCCCTCTGCAAATGCCCCCTGCGCGCATTTAACCAAACATTTTGTACAAGGTGATTTTCGAGATTATCAAACGGTGATAGATTTTGCTAAAAACCTCGATGTACTTACCATTGAAATCGAACATGTAAATACCGAGGCTTTATATAAGTTAGAGGAAGATGGTGTACAAGTTATCCCAAATGCTAAAGCCATCGAAACGATAAAAGATAAGGGCTTACAAAAACAATTTTATCAAGACTACGAGATTCGTAGTTCACTTTTTAGGCTAGTTAATAGCCAAAAAGATTTAGCTCAACATACTTCTTTTTTACCTTTCTTTCAAAAAGCTCGAAAGGATGGCTATGACGGCAAAGGGGTTTTAGCCATGAACAGTACAAGTGATTTCGAACACGGTTTTGACGTGCCTTCCGTGTTGGAGAAAAGTGTTGATATTGAAAAAGAAATTTCCGTCATTGTAGCGAAAGACCAATTAGGAAATCTTGCCTTATATCCTATTGTAGAATTGGTTTTCGACCCCGTTTATAACTTGGTCGATTATTTGATAGCTCCTGCTGAAATCACCGAACAACAAGCTAAAAAAGCTAAAGATTTAGCGCAGCGGGTTTGTCAAGGATTGAACTCTCCTGGATTATTTGCTGTAGAAATGTTTCTTAGTAAAGAAGGTGAAATCCTCGTCAATGAAACTGCCCCACGCGCGCACAACAGCGGGCACCACACCATTGAAGCGAGCATATCTTCGCAGTTTGATCAACATTTACGTATCCTTTTAGGCTTGCCATTAGGTAGCACAAACAGCTATCCTTGTGCAGCAATGGTAAATATAGTTGGTAGCGAAGGACATACAGGGAAAGCTCTATACCTAGGTATTGAAAAGCTGAGTGAATTGAAAAATGTATATGTACATCTCTATGGAAAAGAAATAACAAAACCAGGCAGAAAGATGGGGCATGTTTCTGTTTTAGGTAATAATCGTGAAGAAGTTATTGCGAAAATTGAGCAAGTTAAGTCAGCAGTGCAGGTAATTGCCGAGTGATATCGTCTGACTGATTTTTTTTACCTTTGAAAAAAGCGACAATTATGATAGGAATTATTATGGGTAGTGAAAGCGATTTGCCCATCATGCAAGAAGCCGCCAACGTACTAACTGAACTCAATGTACCTTATGAGTTAACTGTAGTTTCGGCACATCGCACACCAGAACGCATGTTAGCTTATGCTAATTCAGCCAAAGAAAGAGGAATCAGGGTGATTATTGCTGGAGCTGGTGGAGCCGCTCACCTCCCAGGCATGGTTGCATCGCTTACTTCTTTGCCTGTTATTGGTGTACCAATTAAGAGTAGTAATTCTATCGATGGATGGGATTCAGTATTATCCATTTTACAAATGCCTGGAGGCGTGCCCGTTGCTACCGTGGCTTTAAATGGAGCCAAGAATGCGGGTATTCTAGCCGCTCAAATCGTTGGTGCCTTTACCCCAGCAATTGGCGAACGAATTGACAATTATAAAACAGCGTTAAAAGACAAAGTGATTGGCTCAGTTGAGCATTTAAAAAGCAAGTATCCGAATTCCTTCGACTAATTCCTTATTTTATCTTTTAAAGCCAAGTATACTGCCCAGAAATGAGCCATACTTCCGGCCAACACAAATACATGCCAAACTGCGTGATAGTACCAAATTTCTTGGTCGTGATAAATAAAATAAGTGCCGAAGGTGTAGGCTATCCCACCAAGCAATAATAAGATTAAAACCGGCGGCTTTAGTTTGAGCAAGGCCGGCTTAATAAGCAGAAGTCCAATCCACCCCATCCCAATATACACCAAGAGAGTAAATACAAAAGGGATATTTTCACTAACCAACTGCATGGTAACACCAATAGCGGTAAGCGCCCAAACTAAAATCAATAAAAACTTCCCCAGTTTACTGCGAAAATAAATCAACAGAAAAGGTGTATACGTTCCGGAAATAAGCAAATAGATCGAAAACAAATCGAAGTAATGTAAAATATCTCGGGTCACTTTGTCCGGCATAGCATGAAACAATGTGGAGGAAAGATATACCGCCAACAAGCCGAAGGAAAAGATAACCGAACTCGTAATCTTCCGATTATATGCGGTGTACACAGCTGTGGCAATCAACATAGGACATAAAACCATAAAAATTAAAACACCTACACCATGCGTAAGTGAATTAGCTATATTTTCAGCATAAGGGTAATCGGCAAAATTCATCTTAATACTTTTTAAAAAATTTTATATCCAAGGCATTGAAAGCACTTGGTTTCGCTCCCGTTATGCCTTTGTGCGTGAGTCGAATCAGCTCATCATAATACAAAAAAACCACCGGGGCTTCGTCTATAAGTATACTGTCCATTTTTTCATATAAAGGCAATCGATCACTTAAATCGCCAAAAGAGAATGCATCACGATACAAACTATCATAGCTCGCATTCGAGAAGTGCGTATAATTCGGCGGTGCTCCATTTTCGCTGTAAAACAAGCTTAAATAGTTTTCTGCATCCGGGTAATCAGCAATCCAACTTCCTCGGAAGAAATCAACTTGCCCACTCACCATCCATTCTCGAAGCAGCGAAGGCTGCACGACTTCTACCTTAAGCTTTAGTCCAACTTTTTCAGCCTCGTTAGCGATGTACAAGGCCATATCCTTGTATGTTTCATTGGTATTTAACACGACCTCTTCCCCCTGATAATTAATGGACTCAAGTAGTTCTTTTGCTTTATCCGGATCATAGGTATAACCAATAAATTCATTTTCATGAAAAGGTGGAAGCCCATGGGGAATAAAGCCATTGTTCGCTGGAGAACCGATACCCTTTCGCAAGTACTTTATCATATTTTGCCGATCAAAACAATAGTTAAGTGCTTGGCGGAAAGCTTTTTCCTTCACCCATTTTTGCTGTCCATTTAGGTTAAATCCAAGGTATTCCGTATTGAGAAATGGCGCTTTAAAAAGTACAAGTTGATCATCCCGAGACTCCAACAAATTGCCATTTTCATTTAGAATATCATGAACAAAACTCTTATCAACTCCTGAAATCATATCTAGGTCACCCTTCATAAAACTCAAGAATTCCATTTTCTTACTTTCCATGAAGCTTACTTTGAAGCCATCTACATAAGGAAGTGTTTCTCCATTTTCATCTTTTTCAAAATAATTGGCGTTCTTTAAACCAACCAAAGCCGTTCCCTCCTCCCAAACTTTGAATTGAAAAGGACCTGTTCCGACAGGATGTGCTCGAAAATCTTTGCCGTAAAATTCCACTGCCTCATGAGGAACAACAAAACAATATGGCATACTGAGAATGCCCAAGACTGGACCAAAGGGCTGCTGCAAATTAAGTTGAAACGTGCTATCATTAAGCGCTACAAAGGGAGACTTTTCGCGAACTAAACCATTAAAAATCCAGGAGCCCGATGAAGCAATGCGTTCGTCAATTATCCGTTCAAAACTATACACCACGTCGTGCGCAGTAAGTTGCCGAGAACCATTTTCAAACACCTCGTTTTCATGAAAGTAAACATCAGTTCTGAGATGGAAATTAACCTGCAAACCATCTTGACTGAAATCCCAGGATTTGGCTATTGCTGGTTGAATCAATAAATCCTTATCCAATTGTACTAAGCCATTATAGAATTGACTTGCGGCCCAAATATTGGCTTGATTTTTACCAAATGCAGGATCAAGGGATGTGATACCTGAGGTCTGGTTATATTTAAAAATTTTTAAATCTGTATGCCGATCGGGTGAACAAGACCAGATTGTGGATAAACCAAAGAGGAAAACAAGGAATAAGTGCCTCATGAATGGTAAATTTAGACAAAGTTGAAAGAATTTCGCATTCTCCTTTCAAATGTTTGCAATGCGTTAATTAATAAATAGCGTATGGATTTTTGCTGGAGCTAAATTGCGTATCTTTACGCGTTCAAACAAGAGAAAAAATTGTTATGAAATATACCTATTACGGACATGCTTGTTTTGGAATAGAAGTAGCGGGTAAACATTTATTGTTTGATCCTTTTATTCGGGAAAACGAACTGGCGAAAGATATTCAAATAGAGGATATTCAGGCAGATTATATTTTCCTATCACATGGCCACTTCGACCATGTAGCGGATGTGGTGGAGATAGCTAAACGGACCCAAGCGACAGTTGTAGCAAATTTTGAGATTTACACTTGGCTTGGCAAACAAGGCGTAGACAATGCTCATCCAATGAATCATGGAGGTTCTTGGCGCTTTGACTTTGGAAAAGTGAAAATGGTGAATGCGATTCACTCGAGCGAATTACCAGATGGAAGTTATGGTGGCAACCCTGCGGGATTTGTTTTTACCACGGAAGAAGGGAATTTTTATTATGCCGGAGATACTGCTTTGCATATGGACATGAAACTTATTCCTATGACATCAGGAAACTTACATTTTGCCATTCTTCCTATCGGCGACAACTTCACGATGGGCATAGCTGATGCAATAATTGCGGCAGATTTCGTTAAATGTGATCGTGTAATTGGTGTGCACT
>Ga0209137_1001763_pt1 | contig 20024 bp, 7 predicted proteins | sample SaaInl5LU_22_DNA_FD_184642 | JGI IMG/M metagenome (GOLD analysis project Ga0209137, IMG submission 184642) | Marine microbial communities from expanding oxygen minimum zones in the Saanich Inlet - ESP_105LU_22_DNA (SPAdes) (version 2) | ecosystem: Environmental > Aquatic > Marine > Intertidal...
CCTTCAATAGATTTGTGCTCATTGTGCATGTGATGACTATGCATTGGAGTAGCAATTTCAAAATGTTTCAACAATTTTCCACTAGTACGCGTGTCTTCAGCCAAAATAAAATCTACTTCTTTTAAAATTCTGATGGCTCTAAAAGTCATGTCTTCTAAATTTCCAATGGGAGTTGGTACTAAATAGATTTTACTCATAGATAATTTTATGTTTTTACGATTTTTTCAAGTAAGTAATTACACTCACATTATACAAACTTACACAAAATTTAACCAATAAAATGTGTAATTTTGCACCTTTAAATTGATAAAAAATGTACAGAAGTCATTCTTGTGGAGAATTAAGAGCATCTCATATAAATGCTACAGTAACTTTAGCTGGTTGGGTTCAAAAATCTAGAGACAAAGGATTTATGATTTGGGTGGATTTGCGTGATAGATACGGAATAACGCAACTTATTTTTGATGAAGAGCGCACTCCAAAAGACATGATGGAAAAAGCAAAATCTTTGGGAAGAGAATTTGTAATTCAAGTAACAGGTTCAGTCATTGAACGTGAATCTAAAAACGATAAAATGCCAACAGGAGAAATTGAAGTGTTGGTTTCTAAACTAGAAATCTTAAATGCTGCAAAATTGCCTCCATTTACGATTGAAGACCAAACTGATGGTGGTGAAGACATTCGTATGAAATATCGTTATTTAGACATTCGTAGAAATCCTGTAAAAGAGAATTTAATTTTCCGTCATAAAGTGACCATGGAAGTTAGAAAATTCTTATCAAGTCAAGGATTTATTGAAGTGGAAACCCCTTATTTAATCAAATCAACTCCAGAAGGTGCTCGTGATTTTGTGGTGCCTTCACGAATGAATAAAGGACAATTTTATGCTTTGCCTCAAAGCCCGCAAACCTTCAAACAATTACTGATGGTTGGCGGAATGGATAAATATTTTCAGATTGTAAAATGTTTTAGAGATGAGGATTTACGTGCTGACAGACAACCTGAATTCACGCAAATTGACTGCGAAATGGCATTTGTGGAACAAGAAGATATTTTGGCTGTTTTTGAAGGAATGACGAAACATTTATTGAAAGAAATTCACGGAATTGAGACTGAAAAATTCCCACGAATGTTCTACGATGATGCTATGCGTTTATACGGAAATGACAAGCCAGATATTCGTTTCGGAATGCAATTTGGCGAATTGAATGAAGTTACAAAACACAAAGATTTTCCAGTTTTCAACAATGCAGAATTGGTTGTTGGAATTGCAGTTCCAGGTGGAAATAGCTATACAAGAAAAGAAATTGACGCATTAATTGATTGGGTAAAAAGACCACAAATTGGCGCACTTGGAATGGTATATTGTCGCGTAAATGAAGATGGAACTTTCAAATCGTCTGTTGACAAATTTTATGATGAAACTGATTTGTCAAAATGGGCCGAAATTACAGGAGCTAAACCAGGAGATTTAATCTGCGTTTTATCCGGCGAAACCAATAAAGTCCGTGCACAATTATCTGCTTTGAGAATGGAATTGGCAACTCGTTTGGGGTTGCGTAAACCAACTGAATTTGCGCCACTTTGGGTGGTTGATTTTCCGTTATTAGAGTTGGATGAAGAAACAGGACATTATCATGCCATGCATCACCCTTTTACATCTCCAAAACCAGGACAACTAGAACTTTTAGATACAAATCCTGGAGCCGTAAAAGCAAATGCGTATGATTTAGTATTGAATGGCAATGAAATCGGAGGAGGTTCAATCAGAATTCATGACAAAAAAACACAAGCAACCATGTTGCGTCATTTGGGTTTTTCTGAAGAAAATGCCAAAGCTCAATTCGGATTTTTGATGGATGCTTTTGAATATGGAGCCCCACCACATGGAGGTTTGGCTTTTGGTTTGGACAGATTGGTTGCTATTTTAGGAGGACAAGAAACGATAAGAGATTTTATTGCATTTCCTAAAAACAATTCAGGAAGAGACGTAATGATTGATGCGCCAGCCTTTATAGACGATGAACAACTAAAAGAATTGAATATCAAATTAGATATGCAAGAATAAAAAAAAGAACTAACTCCCGCTTTTGCGGGATTTTTTATCAGGAATAATGAATTGAAAAATGACTATTCTTTTATATTTTTCAAAAAAATTCAGAAAAATTTAAAAATGCAATCAAAGAAAAATTTCTATAAAAAAATTTTAATTTGGAGATACAAATATATTTCTGAACGACAGTTTATTTATGTATTGAGTATTTTAGTTGGGTTTTTAGCAGGATTAGGAACTGCAGTTTTAAAAAATTTAACCTTTTTTTTTGAAAGTATTTTAGAAGGAAAATTTATCCATGATTTTCATTATTCACTCTATTTTATATTTCCAATTATTGGATTGATTTTGGTGTATTACATCAAAATTAAAATTATCAAAAAAGACATTGGTCATGGTATTTCAACTACTTTATACGCAGTTTCCAAGCGTCAAGGAATTATTGATAGTTATAAAATGTATGCATCTTTGCTAACTGCGCCAATTACCGTAGGTTTTGGAGGTTCTGCAGGATTGCAGGGACCAGCAGTAAGTACAGGAGCAGCTTTGGGTTCGTCAGTAGCGCAATTTTTTCACATGAACGCAAAAACGAGGATTTTATTAATCGGTTGTGCCACAGCAGGAGCCATGTCATCCATGTTTAAAGCACCAGTAGCAGCCATTATTTTTGCCATCGAAATTTTCAGTTTAGATTTGGCTTTTGCCTCTTTAGTTCCCTTATTGTTAGCTTCTGTTTCTGCAGTAGTTACATCTTATTTTTTCTTTGAAAAAGATGCTTTATTAGGTTTTCAGTTGGTTGATGATTTTGCTGTCAGAGATATTTTTTTCTATGTTTTACTGGGTTTAGGGACAGGAATTGCGTCTGTATATTTTTCAAAAATCTATTTCAAAATCACCAATTTTTTCAAAAGAATTAAAAAACCTGTTCACAAACTCATTTTTGGAGGATTTTTAATTGGGTTAATGCTGTATTTAATTCCGCCATTATATGGAGAAGGGTATGGTTTAATCAATAATTTATTGAACGGTAATTCAGCAGAAGCTTTGAGAGATTTGCCTTACAGTATTGATTTTTCCAATGTTTGGATGGTGATTATTTTTCTACTAATCATTGCGTTTTTCAAAGCAATTGCTATGACAACTACTTTTGCTGCTGGTGGTGTTGGAGGAATTTTTATCCCAACTTTATTTATGGGAAGTGCGCTTGGGAATGCATTTGCTAAAATCATTAATGCTTTGGGAGGAGACGTCTCTGAAAGTAATTTCACCCTAATTGGCATGACTGGTTTGATGGCAGGCGTGCTGCATGCCCCTTTAACAGCCATCTTTTTGATTGCTGAAATTACTGGCGGATATGAACTTTTTGTGCCTTTAATATTGGTTGCTGCGATTTCATTTGCAATCACAAAATACTTTATTGCTAACTCAATTTATACAGTTGAATTGGCAAAACGTGGGGAATTAATTACCCATGACAAAGACAAAAATGTGTTGATGATGATGCAAATTGACAAACTGATTGAAACCAATTTTAAAGCAGTTTTCCCAGAAATGTTATTGGGAGAAATGCTAAAAAAAGCAGTCGCAAATTCCACAAGAAATATTTTTCCAGTGATTGATAAAAAAGAAGAATTTTTAGGAATTGTTTTGTTGGATGACATTAGACCCATCATGTTTGATAATGAAATGTATGATAAAGTTGATGTGCAAACCATCATGAAAGCGGCACCAGAAATTATATTTTACAATGATTCTGTGGAAACTGTGATGCAAAAATTCAAAGAAAGTGATGCTTGGAATTTACCTGTTGTGAAAGATAAAAAATATGTAGGATTTATCTCAAAATCAAAGCTATTAACGGCTTATAGAAACAAACTAATAGAAGTTACAACTTCTTAATAGAAATCAATTATTGATTGAATTGTTGTAAAAATGTAACTCCCAAATCAGGAAAATCTGTAAAAACACCATCCACATTTGCGTCTATTAAAAAAGTGTGAAGGAATTCGTCAAATGAAGAAAAACCATCCAATTGATCTGCTCTAAACGTATAAGGATGTACTTGTAAACCAAGCTTGTGTGCGTCAGAAACTAAGGTGGTAAAAGTCCATTTTCCATCAATTTTTTTGTCTAAAACTTGTTTATACCAAGGACCAATTCCGTCTGCATACGATGCAAAATAAGCAAGTTGTGCTGTTTCTTCTGGAAATTCCATCAATTGAACTAAAAATAATTCAGAGGTCAATTCTTTTCGGATTCTTTTCAATTCTTTGGCATCAAAACATTGTAAAATACACTTGTCTTTTTTGGTCTTATAACCATAATCTGCTAAAATTTGCAATACAATTTCACTGATGTTTTTCCCTTCTTTTTTATGAAATTCTGGCGCTTTTATTTCTGGATAAATGCCGCTATTTTTCCCTGTACTTTTATTCAAACCCTGAATCAATTCAATTTCTTCTTGTAATGAATGCAATCTGAAAGAACCTTTCCCTTTTGGAAAACGATTTGGATAAATTTGTTTCCCTGTTTTTGGATCAAATCGCTCAAAAACAGCCAGTTTTTTTAGTTCATCGAACGTAAAATCGATTACATAAAATCGCCCATCATTTCTGATTTTATCAGGAAAAATTCTGGAAACATCTGTAACATCATCCAGATAAATATCATGAATTACAATCGGAATATTGTCTTTGCTCAACACCAAATCTTGCTCAATAAAATCTGCATTCATAGCATGTGCCATCGCTTTTGCGGCTAAAGTATGTTCCGGTAAATAACCTGATGCACCCCTGTGGGCAATGATTATTTTAGTGTTTTTTGGTCTCATTGATTCCTTTTTTGAACAGCCTAAAAAAATGCTAAAGATTAAAAATAACAATTTCAACTTCATAGTTTGATTTTTAGATTTTAAAGATAGCTTTTTTGTAATTTTGCTGTATGAATAAATTATTAATAATCATGTTTGTCATCTTTTTAGTTTGGATGGCAACAGGAATTTTGTTGATAAATACCGAACACGAAAAAGCCCAAATCGTAATGGGTTTAGGTGTTTTATACCTTTCTTTTATTTTTATGCCTCTGTTTATCTTTCATAGATATAAAGACGGAAGGTATAAAAAATACATCATCAATGATGAAAAGTTAAGAGACGCTTTTAAGAATGTTGGTAAAGATTAATAAAATGAAGATTTCTTTTTTTTCGATTTTACTTTTGTTTGTGAGTTCATCAATTTTTTCTCAGGTCAATGAAAATCAACTAGGTTCTTGGTATATGTATTTTTTTAGTCACAAATTCGAAAACTCGAATTTTGGAATTCAGGGAGATATTCAACATCGAGATTGGGCAATTTTGGGCGACAGAGAACAATTAATGTTGCGTTCAGGAATTACTTTTACACCCAAAAATTCAGGGGTGATGTTTACTTTCGGGTTTGCAAATATCACAACAGGTGATTTTGGAGATTCTGATGCTTCTTTTAATGAAAACAGGGTGTATCAAGAGGCATTATTTTCTCAAAAAATTGGAACCCGCTTTTTTATCACACATCGTTTTCGATATGAACAACGATTTGTTGAAAATCAAGATTTTAGGACTCGTTATCGTTACAATATCTTTGTCAATATTCCATTTAATTCCAATAAATTGAGTCCAAAAACTATTTATGGCGCATTTTATAATGAGTTGTTTATCAATGGTGAAACTGCCATTGGAAATAATAATTCGGTTGATTTTTTTGATAGAAATAGAACTTACTTTGGTTTGGGTTATGTGTTGAATAAAACCATAAAATTTCAGGCAGGAATCATGAAACAAACCACCAATCCTTGGAGTAAAAATCAATTGCAAATTAGCATGCATCATAATTTTTAAAAAGCTACTTTTTATTGATTTGATAATTCATAAGTTTAAAAAAACGAATTGCAAAGTTTACATAACCTAAAAAGATTAGTTTGTTAACATTTCAATAACTTTCAACTAAAAATTTGAATTTACATTTGTACCATCAAAAAAACATGAAAAGCGAGCTTGAAAAAGAGAAAGTTTGTAGTGTAAATTTGAAATTTGAATTAATTAGGAAAACCTCAACTTTTGTCGAGGTTTTTCTATTTTTATAAAACATATTTGTTCGTACTTTTGTGCAATATGATAGATCAAATAGAAGCCATTTCAGAAAAAGTAGTGTTGATTGGTGTGATTACCCAATTTCAAGACGAAACCAAATCTAAAGAATATTTAGATGAGCTCGAATTTTTAACACTTACAGCGGGTGGAGTGGTCATAAAACGATTTGTTCAAAGAGTGGATAAACCCAATCCAAAAACATTTTTAGGGATCGGAAAACTCGAAGAAGTAAAGCAATTTATTGATGCAAATGAAGTTGGAACAGCTATTTTTGATGACGAACTTACACCTGGTCAACTAAGAAATATTGAAAAAATTCTGAACTGTAAAATTCTCGATAGAACCAATTTAATTTTAGATATTTTTGCACAAAGAGCACAGACAAGTTCTGCAAAAACACAAGTAGAACTGGCACAAAACCAATATATTTTACCAAGATTGACCAAACTTTGGACGCACCTTGACAAACAAAAAGGAGGAATTGGAATGCGTGGTCCAGGAGAAACAGAAATTGAAACAGATAGACGAATCATTCGTGATAAAATAGGTTTGCTGAAAAAGAAATTAGAAACCATTGACATGCAAATGGCTGTTCAACGAAAAAATCGCGGAAAAATGGTGCGTGTTGCCTTGGTTGGTTACACCAATGTTGGCAAATCAACCTTGATGAATGTCATCAGTAAAAGCGATGTTTTTGCAGAGAATAAATTATTTGCCACTTTAGATACCACTGTTCGAAAAGTGGTCATTAAAAACATTCCCTTTTTGATGACAGACACTGTTGGTTTTATCAGAAAACTGCCCACACAATTGGTAGAATCATTCAAATCTACCTTGGATGAAGTTCGAGAAGCTGATTTATTATTGCATGTGGTTGATATTTCTCATCCACATTTTGAAGATCATATAGCTTCTGTAAATTCTATTTTATTAGACATAAAATGTAGTGATAAACCCACTTTGATGGTTTTTAACAAAATTGATGCTTATCAATATGAAACTATTGATGAGGACGATTTGATTACTGAAAAAACCAAAGAACACTATACTTTACAAGACTGGAAAAAAACATGGATGAATGATTATGAGGTAGAATCCATTTTTATTTCAGCACTAAACAAAAATAATCTAGAGGATTTTAAAGAAAAAGTGTATCAAGAAGTAAAGAAAATTCATATTCAACGATTTCCATACAATGACTTTCTCTTTGAAGAATATCAATAAAATAGTTACTGATTTTTCTTTTTGAAAGTTATTTTTTTTGCGCGGTCTCTCCAAGATTTACGAGCCATTTCTTGTAAATCAGCAACGTTGTCCGTTTCGTCCATGATTTCCAAACCCAGCAAGGTTTCAATCACATCTTCTTGGGATACAATACCATTTACAGAACCATATTCATCCACTACCAAAGCAATGTGTTCTTTTTCTTTGATAAGAATGTCAAACAAATCAGGAATCGACAAGTCTCTTTCAGTAATTAAAATTTCACGTTTTAATGTAGCCAGTGTTTCGCTGCCTTTTCCAGCAATAATAGCCTCTAACAAAGAGCTTTTTAAAAAATAGCCCGTTATTTCATCCGGGTTTTCATTAAAAAGAGGAATTCTCGAAAAGCGTAAATTGCGGTGTACTTCATAAAAAGAAGCAATTGTATCATTTTCATCCGCAAGTTCCAACACAGCTCTTGGTGTCATCACATCGGAAACTTTTATTTCTTTGAAGCCGATTAAATTTCGAATTACTTTGCTTTCATTTTGATGAAAAACACCTTCTTTTTCAGCCATTTCAGCCATGACCAAAAAGCTTTCTCTACTCAAAATACTTTTGTGTCCCTCCCCACCAATCAACCGAGTTGTAAGTTGCAATACCCACAAAATACCTGAGTATTTTAAGGGGAAAATCAATAAATTTAAAGTTGTCGCAGTAAATCCTGCGAGTTCTCTCCAATAAGTAGCGCCAATGGTTTTTGGAATAATTTCGGAAGCAACTAAAATGAAAATAGTCATAATTGTTGAAACAAGACCAACCATCAGATCCTCAGTAATTGTCATTCCAAAAACCCCTGTTTTTGATGTATCATACATTTCTGCATAGGCCACTTTTGCTTGAACTCCCACTAAAATAGCACCAACCGTATGCGCAACAGTATTGATCGTTAAAATGGCAATCAGTGGCTTGTCAACGTCTTTTTTTAAAACACCTAGTTCATTTGCATATTCATGACCTTCATTTTTTTTGAGGGTGATAAAAGTAGGCGTCACACTTAGCAGTACCGCCTCCAATATGGAACATAAAAATGAAAAAAAGATGGCTCCTATTGCGTAAACAACAAGTAAAGTCATGTTTGATATGGATTTATCACAAAAATAGTCAAAATATAATTGTAAAAATTCATTATTTTTGCCGCTATAAAATATTAAAAATCAATCGATAAGATCAATGGATTTTAAGGACAAACATATCTACATAAAAATATTTAAAAATTCCCCAGCGCAACTCAAGACCTTTTTTCTTGTTTTTTTTATCAGTAGTTTATCCAATAGTTTTGGACAAAATTTGACAATCTCTTCATCTGGCGAAACAGGTACTTCCCAAACCTGGACTACTTCGGGCACAAACCCTGTTACCATCACAGCTACGGGAGAGGCTAACATCAATCCTAGTGTTATTGAAGGATATCTCAATAATGGGACTAGCGTTATTGTTCAAATTCTTACTGCAGAGGCATTTTTGGACCAACAAGCGTCCATAAGTAAAACCTCTGGCGGTGATGCAACGCTAACCATGCGAGCTAACGGAAGGGTAATGGCAAATAATACTATTAGCTCTACTTCCGGAAAATTGAACGTGATTTTCTGGGCTGATTCTGACGGCGATGGAGATGGTTATATAAATATTGATGGAGATGTAGCCACAAACGGTGGTGGTGTTTGGATAGGTGGATCGTATGGCTCAAATAGCACAGGATCTAACTCCTGGATACCAGCAATTGGTGCCTCTCCTGTGACTGTTGGTGAGGGTTACGCGGTAACTGACGGAGGAAATAATACTTTTGGGGTCTTATTAGACACTAATTCCTCAATTAATTCTGGGGGTGGTAACATCAGCATATTCGGGTACGGAGATCAGTATTATGATGCAACACCAGGTGTAGATATAAGTACGAATTCTAGATATAGTGGCGGTATTACTCTATCTGGATCAATAATTAATAGTGGTATTGGATCTGTTTTTATCGAAGGTATAGTTAATCCATCTGAACCTCTAGGGGGTGATGTAGAGTGGGCTTCTGGGGTGATGATGCACTCTAATTCTAGTATTACTTCATCAACTGGTTCCATCACTCTACACGGATCTTCAGATTTAAATGACTATCAGTATGTAGCCGGTTTATGGCTTGGCTCTTTCCTCGGGAATAATAGTGCAATTGGGGATGTTACGATTAGTTCCAATTCAGGTAACATATTGCTTGAAGGTGTCTCTAAATATACAGTAATGCGTAATACCTATAGACACGGTCTAGTTCTCAAGACTACGGGTAATGCAGGAGATAATATATCTATTTCTACCAATAGTGGCTCTGTTACTTTAAACGGGGAAACAGGATATGAAGGCGAAAATAGATATAATAAAGGGTTATATCTAATATCCAATGATACTGATTCTAAAATTGCCATAACCTCCCAATCTGGAGTAATCAACTTAAAGGGGATCAATAATGGTAATGATGGCGCCAATCAAGTAGCAGTAGAATTTGAAGCAGGGAATGCTCCAAACCAAATTCGAATAGGTTATGATGGTGCGAATGCTTGCACAGGAAACATTCGAATTCAAGGGAACAGCTTGAAGCAAACAACATCATTGTCTTCAGAAGGTTCTATTTCTGTTCAAACCACGGGTAATTTAACAATAGAGCCCGTTGGAAATTCTTTTACAATGCTCAATTTGGCTGGAAAAGATGGTGCATTAACTTTTGACAATGATTGGAATTTTTCGTCAACCCTTTCAGGTCTCACAATAGGTAAATCAACCAACACAAAAAATATAACTATTGGTTCCGCTATGACTATCGCCGGTCCTATATCAGTATATGGTGGTGACATAGCGATTAACGGTTCCATGACAGCAACCAATAACAATATTAACTTATATTCAAATGGTAATGTAACCCAAAGTGCTGCAATAACAGCAAATGGTTTAAGCTTAAGTGGTACGGGTAACTTTACATTAACCAATGCAAGTAATAACGTAACTACTATAGCTGGTGGAGATAATACCACCAAACTTGGTAGCCTGAGTTTGGTAGACGCGAGTGGAGGATTAACCATTGGTTCGGTAAACCCAACAGGAATCACAGCTACTGGTGATGTGTTGATAGAAACTTTAACGGGTGACATCCTTTTAACAGAACCGATCAGCACTACTTCGTCTACAACCATAGCTACGGGGTATGCGGGAGCTATTGTACTCAATGCAGGAAAAAATTCAGCATCTGGAACTGGAGCAGGTGGCGACATCAAGGTGAGTGGCAACGGAGCAGTGAGTGCTCCCAATGGAATTACCAAATTGTATAGTGGGGCACCCTCTGCAAGCACGGGTCTCACGACACTCGTTGGTGGAGAAACCAATGTTCGCAATGGAGTTGATGAAACTACTTCAACATTTACCCCTGTTTTGAGCGCAAGTGGGGGTAGTAGCTATGCAATTTACCGTCAGGCTGGCAACAATGCCTTGTATACGGATGGCACGGATGATTTTGTGTTGCTTTCTGCTAGCCCAATACCCGATGGAGCAGAGGCCTTTACCATTGAACTATGGATCAAGCCCGATGGAACTAATTTTGACGATACCGCTTACCACGGATTTATTGGTTTTGAATCAGGGGGGGTAAGTTCACGTAACCCTTCCCTATGGTTGAAAGAAGGTAAAATTCATTTGGATGCAGCGCGTGATGGGGACCTTAAACGATTCGACTTATTAACAGAGCGCGCCCTAGTGACGCAAGATAGATGGACTCATGTGGCCTTGGTCAAAGATGGAGCTGAATTTCGAGTGTACCTGGATGGGACATTGGCGGTGACTACAGCGGCCCCTGATCGCGTCAACATTGCTACCAATAACTATTGGATAGGCCGAGTGAACAACTACTTCTCAGGGAGTATTGATGAAGTTCGCTTCTGGAATGATGCCCGGACCGAAACAGAAATAAATGCCTTGTTGAATGTCCCTGCCGTAGGCAACGAAGCAGGGCTGGTAGCCTATTATGATTTTAACCAAGGCGTGCCTGGCGGAAACAATACTGGTGTGACCACGCTGGTGGATAAAACCACCGGGAACACGAATGGAACGCTTAACAACGTGGCACTAAGTGGCAATACTAGCAACTGGGTTTCAGGATTTTTCCCCAAGATTACGGGAAATGGATATGTATACACAGGCGAAACCACCACGCTCAGCCATAGCATGGCTGGAGGAACCTGGTCTGTAAACAATACGTCCTTAGCGACCATCTCTGCTAGCGGAGTCTTAAGCGGGATAACTGCCGGACAAGTGACGGTAACCTACACTTCAGGCACAAGCAGTACGAGCAGGACCATCGATGTGGTGAACCTTGCCAACTTAGGAGGCCTGACCATTATAGCCTCTGGCGGTGCCAATGAAGGCACTGGATGGTCCTATAGCAATGGGGTAATTCGTCCGACGTCAAGTTCAGCAGTCAGTGTAAATGTCGCTGATGTCTTGTCCAAATTGAACATCAACCACTTGACCATTGAAGCGAGTTCTATAGCAGTCAATACAAGTGTAACTTCAACATATGTTAATGACCTGACGCTAAAAGCGACGGGTAATAGTACACTTGCTGCTTCCAGCTCCATTACCACTGCAGGTGGTGACGTAACCTTTTGGGCAGATAGTGATGGGAATGGTAGTGGATATGTGCAAACCTCTGCGTCAAGTGGTATTAGTACAGGCGGAGGAAATGTATTTTTAGGAGGAGGAACAGATTTGGCCACAGGCTATGCTCGAGGAGCTGCAACCCTAGATAATGTTAGCGGTTCTTATATTTCAGGCGTTCATCTTTTAACCAATACAACTATAAATTCAGGAGGTGGAAATATTACCTTGAGAGGAAGAAATGTTGGAAATTCCGATGCTAATGTACAAGCGGGTATCATGGGAGTGGGCGCTAGTTTAGATGCCGGCTCTGGAAAGGTGAAACTTGTTGCTTTGGCTGGCGGCTCTGGATCTGCAAATTCTCAAGGAATTAGCATCAAAGATTTTAATACGGGTTGGACCATTCAATCTTCTAATCCGGATTCTGATGCGATTGTTCTCTTAGGTGATGCAAGTTCCACATCCAATTCCGCTACTTCTTTAGGTATTAATTTTGCAGGATCAATCATAGCCACAGGGGGTGGAGGAATAAGTATAGAGGGTAAAGCGGGCCCTGCGACAAATTATGATCAAGGTTTGGATATCAGAGGGAATATACTCGCTAATTCAGGGACGATAACGCTAGTCGGCCAAAATGATGATCCTACACAAACAGCCATATTTTTTGCGTACAATCCGTCACTGGGTTTTAAAGCTGGGACTAGCGTTACTTCCTCTTTGAGTAACATCATTTTGAAAAGTAATAATACCATTTTTAATACTTCCACTAATCTTAATACAACCGGGACGGTCAGCCTTGTTCCTTTGGATGGAGCTACAAGCTTTGGAGTAGCCCAGTCCCTAGGATCAAATGTTGTCTTAAGTGCTGGTGTTTCTGGCTTAGAATTCGGCAAAGTAGGAAATACTGCGGCAATGACGATTGGTTCTGCCATTACTATAGCAGGACCTATTACAGTTTACGGTGGAGCCATAGCTCTTAACGCTGCGCTAACTGCCACAAATGATGACATTAACCTCCATGCGAGCGGAGCAGTCACACAAACTGCTGCATTAACCGCTAATGGCCTAGGCTTGCATGGAACGGGAACTTTTACTTTAACTAACACCGGCAACAACGTGGCTACGCTGGCCGGTGGAGACAATACCACCAAACTTGGTAGCTTGAGTTTGGTAGATGCGAGTGGAGGATTGACTATTGGTTCGGTAAATCCAACAGGAATCACAGCAACTGGTGATGTGTTGATAGAAACTTTAACGGGTGACATCCTTTTAACGGAACCGATCAGCACTACTTCGTCTACAACCGCAGCTACTGGGTATGCGGGAGCTATTGTACTCAATGCAGGCAAGACAGCAGCAGTAGGTGCGGGTACAGGTGGCGACATCAAGGTAAGTGGCAATGGGGCAATAAGCGCTCCAAGCGGGATAGTCAAATTGTACAGCGGATCACCAATTACAAGCTCCGGACTTACTACCTTGGTTGGGGGAAGTGTCCAAACCAGGTACAAAGTGGACGAGAGTACAGCTACTTTTTCTCCTGCATTGAGCACAGGGACTTACGCGCTTTACCGCATGGCCGATGGACCACTTGTAACCTCGGTGAATGTTCCAACCGATGCAAATTACTCGGTGGGCCAAAAATTAACCTTTCAGGTTGTATTTGATGCCCCTGTGACTGTCACCGGGACACCTAGACTGCCTATCACGGTAAATCAAGGCGGTACGGTTTATGCCACGTATACCTCAGGATCAGGCACAACTACCTTAACCTTTGAATACACGATTCCAGCTGGATTGGCAGATTCGGATGGCATTAGCCTGAGCTCAACTATTGATCTCAACTCGGGAACCATCAAAAACTCTTCTAATTCAAATGCCTCCACACAATTAACATCAATCCCCTCTTTAGTGAATGTGCGCATAGGCGGACTTTTTGCCTACGAGCCCTTTACTGGCTTTACCAATGGGTCCCTATTAACGGGTACTGCAGGAGGTTATGGATTAACTGGTGCATGGACGACATTTCCGACGGTTGGCTCATCGAATAGAGTTGCCATTTCGTCTAAAGTTGCTGATAACTCAGATAATTTTCAATATCCAACGAATGTAAGTTTTGGAATCGATGCGACGAATAGAGGAAAAGTAGCATACAATGATGCGAATGGCAGCTGGTATCCTTCTTCTAATGCTAGAGAATTAGCCTACCCGATTGATTTAAATTCAGAAGGGGTGCTCTATGTGAGTTTCCTCTTTCGAGATCAAGTAGCAACACTTCCTACGGTGGATGGCCAGGCGATGATGGGTTTTGCTACGGGCGTACCGTCCTCTACAGCTGATTCAGGACCGAAGGCCATCCTTTTTGGCTATTCCTATGAAGATAAAATGTCCTTAGATGTGGGGCCTGCTATTGAAATGGCATTTAGAAATGGCTACACGGCCTCTTCTGCGAATACATTCCCAGGAAATCCGAGCGGGAAATCTTATTTTATGGTGGGTAAAATTACCACCAGTACAAACGGATCGACGATTTTTAAATTAAAAGCATTTACGCCAACAGACAATTTGCCCTTTGATGAGTCTACCATTACTTGGGATGTAAGCCACACTCAAAATTTAACGGGATTAGATTTGACGCATCTTTTAGTTCAATTGGAGACCAAGGGTCTAAGTGAATTGGACGAGGTTCGAATTGGATCAAATTATTTTGATGTAGTTGGACTCACGCCAAGTGCACCTCAGTCTGTTCAGGTAACTGCCTCTTCTACGGCTGCAACTGTTTCTTTTACAGCACCAAGCTCAGGCACGGTTGGATTAACAGGCTACGTGGCTGTCGCTACCCCAACAGACGGTTCGGGAGTAATATCAACCAACGGGTCTACTTCTCCGATCACAATCTCGGAGTTAGACCCTTCTAAAACCTATACATTTAAAGTTGCAGCAATTAATGCTGCTGGTGTAGGCGCGTATGGTTATCCCGCACCTGTGATCACCTCCCTCTCTCCTTCAAGCAGCTTGACTTCTGGTGGAGGGACGGTTACCATTACTGGTGAAAATTTCTATAATCCCTCTTCGGTGGTTATTGGTGGGGTGTCTGCCACAAACGTAGTCTTCCAAAGTGCTACAAGCCTTACTGCCACCATTCCTGCAAATACGGCAGGAGCAAAGGATGTAAAGGTTTCCGGGCTTACAGGAACAAGTAATGCGCAGCAGCTTACTTACATTGGAGTTGGCTCAGGAGACATCGTTATTGTTGAAAATGGAGGCGCTAATGTTGGTAATGGCTGGACTTCTTCTGGTGGAGTGATTACCTCTACGACCGCTAATGCAGTAGACATCAATGTGTCTCAACTTGAGACAGTATTGGGTACCGGACCGGCTACACTTTCTACAACGGGATCGATTACGATTGATGCAGTTGTAGATTGGGCCACAGATCATGCACTTACGCTTCAGGCTGGCGGAAATATTTTCTTACAAAGTGTAGTCACGGCGACGGGTAATGCTGCCGGACTAAATATCTATTATGGGGGCAGTAACGCGACGACAGCGCCCAATACTACTTACGATTACATCATTCGTCAGTCAAACCAGAGCCGAGTGGTTCTTTCTGGAACTAATCCAAGTTTGAGAATTGGCAACGAGGTGTTCACAGTGTATAATACGCTATCTAGTCTACAAACTCTGCCAATGACTAGTGCGACTCGAGCGGCACTTGGAAATCACATCAACCTTCTTGGTAACAGCTACACGGCGGCATTCTTCACTGGGGTGTTCCAAGGATACTTCGAAGGGCTAGGCAATCAAATTCAAAACTTGAAAATTCGAAATTCGGGTGGAGGCATCCAAAATCTAGGATTTTTTGCAGAACTCAGAGGTGCCAAGGTGCGAAACTTAGGTATTTTTGATGTGGACATCGTGACCAGTTCTACCAGCAATACCACGGAATATCGTGTGGGGGGATTGGCAGGCAATGTAGGTCAGGCAAGCCTCAATTCTGGTTTTAGCGCCTCTGCTTATACCACGACCATTGATGGGGTATGGACTACTGGAAATATCTCCACACAGAATGGATCGCTAACGGATGGGGTATCCACAGGAGATACGCAGAAGTTTTTCTTTGCTGGAGGGCTTTTGGGTAGCCAAAATAATGGCACCCTCAATCTAACGCGCTCCTTTAGTACCGCAAACGTTAGTTCTTCAGGTTCTTATTCTACTAATCTTGCTGTCGGTGGATTGGTTGGGGATGTGGGGATCAATAAAGTAACAGCAAGCACCGGTAAAACTACTGCAACAGCAACCCAAATTGTATTCAATTTATCACGTTCGTATACTACGGGATCTGTTAGCACAGGAGGTCAGGGCGGTTATTACGGAACTGGGGGTATAGTCGGTGTGGTATATATTTCCGGAGGGTCTATTCAGAATACCTATTCTTGGGGTAATACAGTGGCTGCAGCAGGAGGCCCTTCCTATGGTGGGATAGCAGGATTCATGTTATCGGGTTTTAGCGCAAGTACTTCTTATACCACTCAGTCAGGTAGAGGAAATGGTACGTTTGCATCTACCGTTTACGTAAATCAAACGGCTACTGCTACTACTACACTGCCAACTGGTTTTAGTGCTACGTATTGGACTAAGGCTGCAGGGGAGTTGCCTAGGCTTAAGGAATTGGAATACCCGCGCACGGCACTTTATGTGAAGGTAAATAATGGCACAGGTCCTCAAGGAAATGTGGCGCCTAGCTATTCGATTGTGGATGCTTCAGGTAACTTAGTGAATTTGTCCTCGTTGGGTCTTGGTACCCCAACAGGGACGGCTCAGTATACGATTGATAATAGCACCCCGGCTGGTACCTACACTGCGGTTGCTTATTTGGGTGGATTGACATTGACAGGCGCAAATGCGGCCTCTTATACCTTGAAGCCTTACTCCGTATATGCAACCTATACGATCAGTACAACGGCTCCAAGCATTATCTCTTTTAGTCCAACGACAGCTACTACAGGGGATTTAATTACAATAACGGGTACAAATCTTTCCGGAATCACGCAGGTGAGTTTTGGAGGAACGGCTGCAAGCTCATTTACGGTGGTTTCCTCGACACAGATTACAGCTGTTGTCGGTGCCGGTTCTACCGGAGATGTTCGGGTGGCTACCAGTGCAGCTGAATCGAATCGTTCTGGCTTCACCTTTACCGTGCCTCCTACGACAAGTCTTTCGGCAAATACGATTACTATAGATGCGCTTTCAGATCAGGTTTATACTGGATCAGCGATTTTGGCATTGCCGGTGATTAAAAACAGTGGCACCACCTTAATTAAGGACACGGATTATAGCTTGTCCTATTCTGGGAACACCAATGTAGGAACGGCCACGGTGACGGTGACGGGGATTAATGGGTATAGTGGAACGCGAACGGTAAACTTTACGATCACAGCAAAATCGCTTACGATCACTGGCCTGATTGGAGATAACAAAACTTATGATGGCAACGCGACAGCGACGGCATCGGGCACGACGGCGTTAAGCGGAGTACTGGGTTCTGATGTGGTGACTTTAGCAGGCACACCAACGTACACCTTTGCACAAAGCACAGTAGATATAGGTATAGCGATTACGACTACAGGCTACACGATCACGGGAACGGATGCGGGGAATTACAGCTTGACCCAGCCGAGCCTGACTGCAGACATTACAGCAAAAGCACTTACGATCACTGGCCTAACAGGAGATAACAAAGAATACGACGGTACTACCACAGCGACGGCATCGGGCACGGCGGCGTTAAGCGGAGTACTAGGTTCTGATGTGGTTACTTTAGCAGGCACCCCGAACTACACCTTTGCGCAAAGCACAGTAGGCACGGGCATTGGCATCACGACTACAGGCTACACGATCACGGGAACGGATGCGGGGAATTATAGCTTGACCCAGCCGAGCCTGACTGCAGACATTACAGCAAAAGCACTTACGATCACTGGCCTAACAGGAGATAACAAAGAATACGACGGTAACCCGACTGCGACTGCTTCAGGTACGGCAGCTTTGGCTGGCATTGTTGGATCAGATGTGGTCACCATAGCAGGCACACCAACGTACACCTTTGCGCAAAGCACAGTAGGCACGGGCATTGGTATCACGACTACAGGCTACACGATCACGGGAACGGATGCAAGCAACTATAGCTTGACCCAGCCGAGCTTGAGTGCGGATATCACTACTAGAACGATCACAGTTACGCCCAATTCAAATCAAGGAAAGGTTTATGGGTCTACAGATCCGATATTGACATATAGTTTTAGTGGTTCAATTATTGGAGAGACTCCATCATTTGAGAATAGTTTACGCAGGTTACCAGGAGAATCTTCAGGCACATATGCTATAAACTTAGGGAATTTAAGTTTGATTGATAATGATTTATTTAAGGCGAGTAATTATCATATTGAGCTTGCATCCGGCGTTGATTTTAGGATAAGTAAAGCGCCTTTAACGGTACTTGTAAATTCAGATAGTAAGTTTGTTACTCAGTCAGATGTTTCAGGTTATGCAGGGTTGAGTTATACTGGATTTATGTTTGGAGAAGACGCGAGTGTTTTAAATTCAGATAGTCTTTTGATCGTTAGGAGTAATACAGGTCAAGAGTCCGCTGGAGTTTATCCGGGAGTTTTAGAAGCATCGGGATTAACTGCTACTAATTACGATATTACATATCAGTTTGGAGATTATACAATTGTTGCTGCAGATGAGCTTTTAGTGAAACTTGTTCCAGTAGTTCAGGTTTATGGTACAACTCCGGTTTATCAAATTGCTTCATCGGGCTACTACAGTTCTGGCAATCAACAGGTAGTTGATTTAACCTCTAGCACACAGCTACAAGGAAGCAAGGTTACTATTACAGATGGAGCTTCAGGAAGTGCTGTATTTGATATTGATATTTCTCAACCAGTATTGAGTGGAAGAGGAGAGTTGGTTGTTGGGAACTATACTTTAGCAGCCAAGAATAGTGTTTTAACAAGTGCTAACTTCAGTAATACTTTAGTGTTGCAAGGAAGTTTAGAGGTTACGGTAAAGGAATTGACAGTAAATTTATCTAGCGTTGTATCGAAGACCTATGATGGCAATACAACGATGCCTTCTTTATCTTTTGAATTATTAACACCATTAGCAGGAGATGAAGTTAATGTCTTTGGAAATGGTTTTTATTCGAGCAAAAACGCAGGTGAAACAAACTACACAGTTTCAGGATTGACTTTGACTGGTTCAGACGCAAGCAACTATGTTTTAAATGGAGGTTCTAATGCTCAAATTACGGGCACAGACGGAATGATCAATAAGCGCAGTTTGACCGTTACTCCAAAATCGGGTCAGTCTAAGGTATTTGGTACAATAGATCCGATATTCACTTACACCTTCAGTGGTCAAGCCAATGGAGAGATACCTGATTTTAGTGGTCTATTAGATCGTTCTATAGGAGAATCTGAAGGATCTTATGCTCTTTTATTAGGGACACTAAGCCTTATAGATAATGGTGTTTTCATATCCGATAATTATACATTAGATTTTACTTCAGGAGTTTTCTTTACGATTGGAAATAAATCTATTTCTGCTACAGAAGTTACCGTTGAGCCATTATCGGATTTAGTTTATAATGGAAGTGGACAGGAACCTTTACCAGTTGTCAAAGACGGGAATGTTACTTTGATTAAAGATAGAGATTACACAATATCATATGCTGATAACACTAACGCAGGAACTGGAGCAATAACGATTACAGGGCTAGGAAATTATAGTGGTAGTCGTATAGAGCGCTTTGTGATTTTAAAGAAAACGATCACAGTTACGCCCAATTCAAATCAAGGAAAGGTTTATGGGTCTACAGATCCGATATTGACATATAGTTTTAGTGGTTCAATTATTGGAGAGACTCCATCATTTGAGAATAGTTTACGCAGG